>Ga0209978_10000621_pt1 | contig 13763 bp, 18 predicted proteins | sample BentaG_FD_182805 | JGI IMG/M metagenome (GOLD analysis project Ga0209978, IMG submission 182805) | Deep subsurface microbial communities from South Atlantic Ocean to uncover new lineages of life (NeLLi) - Benguela_00093 metaG (SPAdes)... | ecosystem: Environmental > Aquatic > Marine > Oceanic >...
CCCGGTACCTGGAAAACCGAGACGACTGAGGAAGTGTCCAAGATTAAGGGCTATCCGCTCCTCCGCTCTGACCTGATTAGATTGGAAGTATTGAAGAATGAGGACATATTCGATGAGAAAGTCGCCTCAAATATGGATAAACGAACAAAGGTCTATGACGAGATGTTTAGGCAGGCAGATGAGCATCTAAAAAGGGACGATGGTGTGATACTTGATGCTACCTTTGTCACCCAGCCATTAAGGAGGCGTGCGGCTGGTATAGCTGCCAAACATAATCGGACATTCGTTATTCTTCAAACGGACTGTTCGCAGGAAGTATCAATCGCAAGGATACTAAAACGGACTAAAGAGGATTATGTATCAAACGCCCTGACCGAGCAAGCTTACCTCAACAATAAAAAGAGGTTTGAAGCGGTGGATTTAGATGACCTGAAGAACCTTTATCCTAACCTCAGTATCACTCACCTCATAGTTGACACCCGATACGACCCACCTGAAGATTGGTACATCATTGGTGTGGAAAAGAAATAGAAATGAAAATAGACTTACACATCCATACCAGGACTGGTTCGGATGGTAACCTGTCTGTTGACGAAGTCCTCGCTGAAGCCAAAAAGAGAAAGCTCGATTTAATATCGATAAGTGACCATGATTCTATCGATGCTCAGGAAAGAACAATAGCTCTGGCCAGGGAATATGGTATCTCCTGTATTACCGGAGTAGAATTGAATGTAACCTTCCAGTATAATAGTAGGTCTGTTTCCCTGGATTTCCTGGGATACCAGTATGATATCAAAAACCAACAGCTAAAGGATAAGCTTAAATTGATAAGAGAACACCGAGAGCGGAGAGCCTGTCAAATTCTGGAGAATCTGAATGAAGAGTTGGCTAACCAGGGTATCACAAGACTAACTGAGGAAGACCTGAGGAAGATACAGGGAACCGTTGATGGCGCCTTCGGCCGACCCCATATAGCGAATTACTTGATAGAAAAGGGGATTGTCAGCAGTAAGCAGGAGGCATTCGATAAGTATCTGGTCAGGTGTGATGTCCCTAAATACCCGCTTTCACTAAGTGAGGCGTCAGAACTCATCAGGAACGCCGGTGGCATACTGGTACATGCCCACCCTAATGACCCAAACGGGACCTCTTTAGTTGGCATAACCCGAGACTTAAGCCAACAGGCTGAGATTATCAAGCAATATATGCTAAACTATATTGATGGTATCGAGTGCTGGCATTCAAGGCACGATGTGAAGACCGCCAGTCACTACAACGAGTTTGCCCGAAGGCACGGACTCATTATGACCGGGGGTAGTGATTGTCACCAGAAGCCGATTCTTATGGGCACAGTGGACATACCCGACTGGATAGCGGAGCAGTTCCAGCGGTAGAAGTACCTGAAACAAATCATGTTATAATTGATATTTCATTGCCTTTGGACGATGCTGTCCGGCAGGTTTTGGACAGGATGGAGAAGTAAAGGAGAAAAATGGATAAACCACGGTATGAGATTAAAGACCCGGCACTGGCTGAAGCTGGCAAGTCGCGGATAGAGTGGGCTTACCGGGAGATGCCAGTACTCAAGCTAATCAAGGAAAGGTTCACTGCCGAGAAGCCGCTAAAGGGGGTACGGATTTCAGCCTGCCTTCATGTAACTACCGAAACGGCAAACCTGGCGCTAACCCTTAAAGAGGGGGGAGCTGATGTCGTTCTGTGTGCTTCCAACCCGCTTAGCACTCAGGATGATGCTGCCTCTGCCCTGGTGGAATATGGCATCCCAACGAGTGCTATCAAGGGAGAAGATGAGGCAACATACTACAGGCACGTTAATACTGCTCTAGACCACGCCCCCCAGCTTACTGTGGATGACGGCGCCGACCTGGTTACCACTCTTCACACCAAGCGAAGCGACTTAATTAGTAATGTCCTCGGTGGCACTGAGGAAACGACCACCGGTGTCACCAGACTACGCAGTCTGGAAAGGGTGGGGAGGCTGAAGTATCCCATAATTGCAGTAAATGATGCCCAGACCAAGTATCTCTTTGATAATCGCTACGGCACCGGACAGAGCACCATTGATGGTATTACCCGTGCCACCAATATTCTGTGGGCAGGGAAAAAGGTAGTGGTTTGTGGCTATGGCTGGTGTGGGCATGGTACCGCCTTAAGAGCCAAGGGGATGGGCTCCCAGGTGATTGTAACCGAGGTGGAACCAGTCCGAGCTCTGGAAGCAACTATGGATGGCTTTCAGGTCATGCCACTAATGGAAGCCGCTAAAGTGGGTGATGTCTTCGTCACCATTTCCGGAGATAAAAGTGTAATTGATAAAGCCCATCTCCAGGTGATGAAGGATGGAGCTATTTTGGCTAACAGCGGCCATTTTAATGTGGAGATTAATATCCCGGCTTTAGAGAGTCTGGCTCGTAGTAAGCGGCGCATACGACCCTTCGTAGATGAGTATACCCTAAATGATGGGCGTCACTTATACTTGCTGGGTGAGGGGAGGTTGATTAATCTCGCCGCTGCCGAAGGGCACCCGGCCAGTGTCATGGATATGAGCTTTGCTAACCAGGCTTTATCTCTGGAGTATATTGTCAAAAATAAAGACAGGCTGGAGCTCAGAGTTTACCCGGTGCCTGAGGAAATTGATAAGCAGGTGGCTCGGTTAAAGCTTCAAGCTATGGGCATTGATATTGATAATTTAACTCCTGAGCAGGAGAAATATATGACCAGCTGGGAAGAGGGGACATAGAAAGGAGGGAAAAGCTTGACCAACAGTTTTGTTAGCTCACTAAAATACTTGCTTACCTCAGAGTCGGTTACCGAGGGGCATCCGGATAAGCTATGCGACCAGATATCAGATGGTATTTTGGATGCCATTCTGGCTAAAGACCCCTATGCCAGAGTAGCTTGTGAGACGGGGGTAACCAACGGCCTGGTGATGGTGCTTGGTGAGGTTACTACCAAGTGCTATGTTGAAATCCCGCAAGTGGTGCGCGATGTGGTGCGCAATGTAGGGTATATCCGTCCCGAATATGGCTTTGAATATCTATCCTGCGGGGTGATGGTTTCCATTAATGCCCAGTCCCCCGATATTGCCGGAGGGGTAGGCAAGTCATTGGAGACGAAGGCGGGTTCTAAAGAAGAGTTGGACAGGACCGGGGCTGGCGACCAGGGAATGATGGTTGGCTTTGCCTGCACCGAGACGCCTGAGCTGATGCCCCTGCCTATTTCTCTGGCGCACAAGCTGTGCCGGCGTGTGGCTCAGGTCAGAAAGGATAAAACTCTGCCTTATCTCCGCCCCGATGGAAAATCACAGGTAACTGTAGAATATCGTAATGGCGTGCCCCGGCGGATAGATAGTGTGGTCATTGGCGCCCAGCATAATCCTGAAGTCAGCCGTGATAAGATTGAGCAGGACATAATTAAGCAGGTAATCAAGGTGGTCATACCACCTTCACTGCTGGATGACAAGACCAACTTTTACATTAACGCTACCGGTCGCTTTGTAATTGGCGGTCCGGTATCTGATACCGGTTTCACCGGCCGCAAGATTCTGGTTGACACTTATGGTGGTATTGCCCGACATGGCGGGGGGTGTTTCTCGGGCAAAGACCCGACCAAGGTTGACCGCTCCGCAGCTTATGCCGCCCGCTATATAGCCAAGAATATAGTGGCTGCCGGACTGGCTGAACGCCTGGAACTCCAGGTTTCGTATTCAATTGGCGTTGCCCATCCTCTTTCTGTCTCTATTGAGACCTTCGGCACCGGTAAAGTTGACCAGGAGGTCATACTTAAGCTGATTAATAAGCACTTTGACCTCAGACCTGAAGCCATTATCCGGAGCCTTGACCTCCGCCGTCCTATCTACCTTGCCACGGCTTGTTATGGACACTTTGGAAGAGATGACCTTGACCTCCCCTGGGAAAAGACCGACAAAGCCGAAATCCTGAGAAAAGAGGCATTAGGCAAGCAGTAAGGGGAGTATAAGAGGGGCGAAGCCCCTCTTTAGAAATAATCTTCCCCTTCCCCTTATTAAGAGGAAGGGGATAAAGGGGATGGGGTTGAAAGATAATCCCATTAAGTTTGGCACCGATGGGTGGCGAGGAATTATTGCCCAGGACTTCACCTTTGCTAATGTACGGGTTTGCGCCCAGGGGGTAGCTCGTTATCTTAAGCAGGCGAGCCTGGCCAACCGAGCATTAATTATCGGTTATGATACCCGCTTTGCCTCTGAGGATTTCGCTTCGGCTACCGCTGAGGTGGTTGCCGGCAACGGAATAAAAGTATACCTCTGCCCCAGAGCAACCCCAACGCCGGTGATAAGCTTTGCTGTTCTAGGGAAAAAGATAGGCGGTGCCATTATCATAACTGCCAGTCATAACCCGGCGATATGGAATGGCTTGAAGTATAAAAATGAACAAGGCTCCAGTGCCTCGGATGAGGTTACTGCTGAGATAGAAGCCGGTATTGCCCACACCCTGGCTACCGGGGAAATAAACCAGATGCCGCTGACTGAAGCCTTGGCACAAGGGTTGGTGGAATACCTTGACCTGGACCCGATTTACTTTGACCAGTTAACCAATCTTATTGACCTGAATGCACTACGCCAAGCTAGGCTGAAGATAGTGGTTGACTCTATGTATGGAGCCGGCGCTGGCTATTTTAAGACGCTGCTGGGTGGGGGAAATATTGAGGTGGTGGAGATAAATGGTGAACGTAACCCCCTGTTTCCAGGAATTCGCCCGGAGCCAATCGCGGCTAATTTAGCCAAGCTTTCAGCGGCAGTTAAAGAGCAGGGAGCCAGTGTGGGACTGGCTACCGATGGCGACGCCGACCGCATGGGTATTGTTGATGAAAAGGGGACGTTTCTAACCCCGCTCCAGGTCTTTACCCTGCTCTGCCTATACCTGCTGGAGATACGCGGTGAGCGTGGTCCGATAGTAAAGACAATCACCACCACCAGTATGGTTTATCGCCTGGGAGAAATATTTAACGTGCCGGTATATGAGACACTGGTGGGTTTTAAATATGTGGCCCCGATAATGCTCGCTGAAAATGCGCTTATTGGGGGGGAGGAGAGCGGTGGCTACGGCTTCCGGGGGCATGTGCTTGAGCGTGATGGTATTCTGGCCAGCCTCTATTTCCTTGACCTGATGATTAAGACCGGTAAAACCCCCTCGGAGCTTATAAATTATCTCTACAGTAAGGTAGGCCCTCACCACTTTGAGCGGGTGGATGTGGAGTTTCCCGCTGAGGAGCGCCAAACGATAAATAACCACCTCAGAGATAACTTCCCGGATGCTATTAATGGGGTTAAAGTAGTAAAGTCAGACACACTTGATGGTTTCCGCTTTATCCTGGCCGATGACAGCTGGCTGCTCATCAGATTTTCCGGGACTGAGCCGGTGATTCGCCTCTATGCTGAAAGTGATAGCCTAGCCCGTGCGGAAAGGATGCTTGAGGTGGGTAGGGGATTAGCCAGGGTCTAGGTACAGGCTGAGCAGCAGAATAGATTACCGCTTGGTGTATTGCGGAGCTTTGCGAGCTCGCTTGAGGCCAGCCTTCTTCCGCTCTTTGACTCGGGAATCTCGGGTAAGCAATCCGCTCTCGCGTAGAACAGGCTTAAAGTTCTCATTGGCTCTTACCAGGGCTCGAGAAATACCGTGAGAAATAGCACCACCCTGCCCGGAGGTGCCGCCGCCGGCTACTTTGACTATAACATTATACTTACCGATGTTGTCCGTAACCAGAAGGGGTTTTAGTATTGTCTGGCGGTGTTCAAGGCGGGGGAACCGTTCTTCATAAGGCACGCCATTTACGACAATCGCCCCCTCGCCCGGTATCAGTCTTACCTGAGCTACCGCTGTCTTGCGTCTGCCGGTTCCGAAAAAATAGTTCTGCTTCTCCATTTAACCTCTCTCTAGTTGGTTGCCTCAGTTGAGCTAACTCCTGTCTGGGACAGGTGAGGGTGAGTATCACCAACATAGACCTTGAGCTTCTTTATCATTTTAGCCCCCAGCCGATTGTGGGGCAACATGCCTTTGACGGCAAGCTCAATCACCCGGGTGGGATTGGTCTGCAGCATTTTCTCTAAGCTGATACTTTTAAGTCCCCCGGGATATCCTGAATGTCTATAGTATAGTTTTTGTTTAGCTTTATTGCCAGTAACCCGAATCTTATCAGCGTTGATAACAACCACAAAATCGCCCGTATCCAGATTACGGCAGAACATTGGTTTGTGCTTGCCCATAAGTAAGCTGGCTACTTGAGCGGCCATCCTGCCTAAAATTTTACCTGAGGCATCAATGACGTGCCACTCTCGCTTGATATCAGACTCCTTAGTCGCATAGGTTTTCATTGTGATTTTCCTTCAAAAGGGTGTGAATAATTTACCTCCATAAGACATAACCCGTAGGCAGGAGCAGTTGGTCCAGCCAGGCCGGGTTTTCTGGCTTTAATTATACTATGAAATTCATCAAGGCTCATCTTACCCAAACCGACTCTGATTAGGCTGCCTGCAGTGTTACGCACCTGATGGGGTAAGAAGGAATTAGCCACCATATTGAAAATAACCAGTTCCCCATCCTTTTTCACTTCGGCTTTATAAACATTCCGTACCGTATTCTTTAACCTGACCTCGATACATCTGGCAAATGAGGTAAAGTCGTGCTTCCCAATAAGGGCTTGGCAGGCTTGGTTCATAGCTTCAATATCCAGACGTCCAGCGACAAGGTAAGAGAAGCTGTTTTTGAGTGGAGAACGGGTTGAGCTATTTAATATATAGTAGTTGTATTCCCGACTAAGGGCATTGCGCCTAACATTGAAGGAATCGTCTACTTTATGGGCTGCCTTAACCGCAATATCGCTGGGTAAATAGTAGTTTAGCCCGTTAATAAATGTCTGGGTGGGGAGGGACGACTTAGTTCTGAAGCTAACTACCTGTCCCTTAGCATGAACCCCGGCATCGGTTCGGCTAGTTGCTATCACCCGAGTTCTCTCTCCGGTAAGCTTCCGTAGCGCACTCTCCATCTCTCCTTGAATGGTAGGCGGACCAGCCTGTAGCTGGAAACCATGATAGTGTGTGCCATTGTATTCCACAATTAGCACAATCTTGGTGGTCGTGGCTAGGCTGGGAGCCTCCTTTGTCTCTGGGTTAGCTGCAGTAAATACCATTATTCTACCAACTCAATCTGAACCATAGGTGCGCCGTCACCCAATCTGGGCCCTAACTTAATGATGCGGGTATATCCACCGGGACGCTCAGCATACCTTGAGGCAAGCTCAGTAAATACCTTGTCGGTCACCTTTTTATCTATGATAAATGACAGTGCCTGGCGGCGAGAGTTAAGCTCACCATCCTTACCTAGGGTAATCATCTTCTCCGCCAATCCGCGCACTTCCTTAGCTTTGGCCTCAGTAGTAGTAATCTTCTCATAGTCTAGGAGGTCGGTTACCAGGTTACGAAACATCGCCCGGCGGTGACCGGTTGGTCTGCCTAATTTTCTACCCGCTACCTTATGTCTCATACTATCATACCCTAGTAAGCAACTGATTTTGACCTATGCCACTGTCATTGCACAGGTTAGCTCTCACTCGTTTCGGCTGCATCCTCCTGTTGAACAGAGTCTTCTCCTTCTGTCTCTTCTGTAACTGGCAGAGTTGAATCTTTAACCTGAGAGGTAAGGGAGAGCTCTAATGTCTTGAGGCGCTCCTTTATCTCTTGCAAGGACTTCTGCCCAAAATTCCGTAGCCGGAGCAACTCCCTCTCCTCTTTACTTATAAGCTCCCCCACCGCAGTAATGTTGGCACGTCTTAAGCAATTACGTCTTAAGCAATTAATGGTACGCACTGACAAGTCAAGTTGTTCCACAGGCATATTATATTTCTCTTCAGGAATAGATAAGCGAAGGGCTTTCTTTTCCATCTCTATCTGAGATACTTCAGCATAATCAGCAAACGGGGATAGTTGCTTTATCAGAATCTCGCCGCTCTGGCTTAATGCATCTATAGGTGATATAGTGCCGTCTGTCCATATCTCCAAGGACAACCGCTCACGGCTGATCTCTTGGCCAATATGAGTTGGTTCAATGGTAAAATTAACCTTGTGTACTGGAGTAAAGATGCTATCCACTGGAATTGTTCCTACCGGCAGGTTATCACTGGACTCAGCCTCTTTATAGCCTATGCCTAATTCCACCTCAAACTCTACATAAAGTTTGGCTTCAGGTGAATCTAAGGTAGCTAAATAGAGTTCTGGGTTAGCAATTTCAAAGTCGACCGAGGGATTAATGTCAGCCGCGCAAACTTGTCCGTCTCCTTCCACCTCCAGTGTTAGCTTACCGGGTTGCCCAGAAAGCGATTTTAACCTCAGTGCTCTAACATTAAGCAGAAACTCGGTAGCGTCCTCCTTTACATGTGGAATAGTGGAGAACTCGTGATGAATTCCTTCAATCTTAACCTGGGTTACCGCCGCGCCGGGAAGATAGCCAAGCAGCACTCGGCGTAAAGCATTGCCCAGAGTAATACCAAAGCCTTTTTCCAGCGGCTCAACTAAAAAGCGCCCAAAGTTTTCTTCACTTTCAATACATTCAATTTTGGGTATTATTAGATCAGACAAAGTACTATCTCCTTTTACCAGAGTCTACCGCGAGTAGTACTCAACTATCGTCTTTCCGTCGATTTTAGTCTCAATGTCATCAGGGGTAGGCAGGGATGAAACTTGACCAACAAGGTTCTCTTTATCTAGGCTTAACCAACTTGAAACAGCCTTGCCCTTGATGCTCTCGACTAGTTGCTTATAATACTCACTTTTGGTACTTGTTTCCTTCCAACTAATAGTATCACCTTCTTTGACTATGCAAGAGGGTATATCTGTCTTGCGTCCATTTAACATAATGTGTCCATGTTTAACTAGCTGACGGGCTTGAGAGCGGGAGTCAGCAAATCCCAAGCGGTAGACCGCATTATCAAGTCGCCTTTCTAGTAACACGAGTAAATTTTCCCCGGTGATACCTGACTGCCTTTCCGCTTCAGCGAAAAGTCGTCTAAACTGTCTCTCCAGGATTCCATAGGTATAGCGGGCTTTTTGCTTCTCTCTCAGTTGAATACCGCGCTCAGAGAGCCTAGACCTACGGTGCTGGCGGAACTGCTGCCCCGGGGGCTTCGGCCGCTTGTCTAGGATGCAATTAGCGATACACTTACCGCCTTTAAGCATTAATTTCTCAGCGCTACGGCGACATAATCGACAAGTTGCTCCGGTATATCTTGCCATTTCTCTACCTCTAAACCCGCCTTCTTCTAGGGGGACGGCATCCATTATGCGGGATAGGAGTCACGTCCCTAATGCCGGTAATGTAAAGGCCTGAACTCTGGAGGGCACGAATCGCTGCCTCACGCCCACTGCCCGGACCCTTAACATAAACCTCTATTTGGCGTAAGCCGTGTTCCATGGCTTTGCGGGCGGCATCACGGGCTGCCAATTGGGCGGCATAGGGAGTGCCTTTACGTGAGCCCTTAAACCTAGCCGTTCCTGAGCTTCCCCAAGCGATAACATTCCCCTCGGGGTCAGTGAGAGTTACTATGGTGTTATTAAAAGTGGACTGGATATAGGCTCTCCCAATAGGAATGGACTTTCGTTCCCGCCGTCTTGGTTTAGCTCGCTTCTTCTGTGCCATTTTACTCCTCTTTCAGATAAAAATCCCTATTATGTTGGCTTACTTCTTGGCCATGCCACGCCTCTGGCCTCTGCCGGCTACCGTTTTACGAGGACCACGCTTAGTCCGAGCATTGGTTTGGGTTTGTTGTCCTCTAACCGGTAAGCCATGGCGATGCCTGATACCGCGATAGCTGCCAATCTCAATAAGGCGCTTAATATTAAGGTTAACCTCTTTCTTAAGCTCACCCCCAACCTTATACTCCCGGTCAATAAGCTCACGCAGGCGGTTGACCTCGTCTTCGGTGAGGCTATCTGCCTTAGTATCATAGCTAACGCCGGCTTGGGCCAGAATCCTTTGGCTCAAGGTAGAGCCGATACCGTAAATATATTGTAATGAAACCCAAATCTGCTTATTTCTTGGTATATCTACTCCGGCTATACGTGGCATTAGACCCCCTCCTTGGTCGGCATGAAATTAGCCTTGCCTCTGTTTATGCCTGGGGTTGGGACAAATAACCCTGACCACCCCTCGGCGCTTTACTATCTTACATTTATCACATCTAACCTTGACTGAAGCTTTAACTTTCATGGTAAATCCTCATTACTTAAACCGATAGGTAATCCTACCTCGACTCAGGTCGTAAGGGGAAAGCTCTATCAATACCTTGTCACCCCGTAAGACTTTAATATAATGCAATCTTATCTTACCTGAGATGTGAGCCAGCACCTTATGCCCATTAGGCAACTCGACGCGAAACATGCCATTGGGCAGAGGCTCCGTGACTATCCCCTCAACCTGAATACTTTCTTTCTTGGCCATAGGCAACGCTTATTTAGTTACAAGCTCCTCACGGATGACCGCCATTATTCTCTTCCTCACTTTACCCACATCCCCTTCTCCATCTACCTCTACCAGCTTACTCCTTACGGTGTAATAGTCTATAAGAGGAGCGGTCTGCGCAAAATAGACCTGTAACCGTTTTTTAATTGCTTCATCCGTATCGCCTTACGGTGTAATAGTCTATAAGAGGAGCGGTCTGCGCAAAATAGACCTGTAACCGTTTTTTAATTGCTTCATCCGTATCGTCAGGCCGTTGATACAGCTCACCACCACACTTATCACACCTCCCCCAAACCTTGGGAGGGGAGTTTACGGCGTGATATGGAGTCTGGCAACGGCGACAAATCCAGCGCCCGCTGAGCCGTTTTAACAGCTCTTCTTCAGAGACTTTGATATATACCACCCTGTCTATAGTTTTAGCCTGCTGGGCTAGAGCTTTTTCCAGTGCCTCAGCCTGAGCCTGGGTTCGGGGAAAGCCATCAAGAACTGCTCCAGGTTCACAATCTGGAACTGACATGCGCTCTAGAACCATTTTAATGGTTAACTCGTCGGGAACTAGCCCTCCCTTTTCTACGTAGGACTTAACCTGTGTCCCTAACTCTGTTTTCTGTTCTATGGCTTGCCGAAACAGGTCGCCAGGAGCAATATATCCCAGATTCAGTTCCTGAGCTACAGCCGCAGCTTGCGTTCCTTTGCCTACCCCGGGAGCTCCCAGAAAGATAATATACACCTTTTACCCCTATTTGATAAAGCCCTCATAGCGTCGCATTACTAGTTGTGCCTCCAACTGCTTCATAGTATCCAGAGCGACACCCACCATGATGAGTAAACCCATGCTAGATAACTGTATCACCTGGACATTAGTAACCCCTCGAGCTATAAAAGGCATCACCGCCACTGCCGCTAGAAAAAGGGCACCCCCCCAGGTAATACGCTTAATAACATTATTAAGGTAATCACTCGTTTGGCGTCCGGGTCGAATCCCAGGGATAAACCCCCCTTGCCGTTGCAGGGTGCCGGGCAAGTCCTGCTGCTGAAACATTATCATAGTCCAGAAGAAGGCAAAGCCAATCACCAGCAGAAAATAGAAACCCCAGTAAAATAGACCCATAGGCAATGCTGCCATCGGGTTAAATAGATTCATAATATGGTTAGCTAGGTTAGGCTCAGCTCCGGTTGGATTGGCAAAATAACTGGCTACTATGCTGGGGAAGATTACCACTGACATAGCAAAGATAAGGGGTATCATCCCGGCTGTGTTTACTCGCAGCGGGATATGAGTTGAGCCTGATTGTCTAAGCATACGGCCACCGCGAAAGACACTGCGGGCATATTGAACCGGAATACGGCGGTGGGCCTCGGTGAAGATAACTATTATGGCAATAGTGGCTATGGCAATGAAAACATACATTGCTAAACCAGCAAAGTTTTCCCTAGCCAAAAAACCTTGACCAATCATTTGAGGTAACCCAGCCACAATGCCGGCAAAGATTATCATAGATATACCATTACCAATGCCGTATTCAGTGATAAGCTCACCTAGCCAGATACAGAATAAGGTGCCAGCTACCAGTGATATAACTATGGATACGGTGGGCAACAGCGCGGAAGCACCAACCACACCCTCACGCTGGAGGAAGACTAACTGTCCGTAACCTTGTATGGCGGCTAAAGGCACCGTCAACCAGTGGGTAATCAGGTTAATCTTATGCCTACCAGCCTCCCCCTCCCGGGAAATGGCTTGCAGCTGGGGGATAACCGGCACCAGTAGCATCATAATAATGGAAGACGTTATATAGGGGAAAACCCCCATCGCCGCTATGCTGAAGTTCCTCATGGCACCGCCACTGAACATGTCCAGCATGCCCAGCATAGCATTACGCTCAAATAGCATCCGCAAGGCGTTACTATCTACCCCGGGAAGGGGCACATGAGCGACAAAGCGGAAGATTACCAGGATGCCCACCGTAATGAGAATCCGGCGCCTTAAATCAGGCAGGCTGAAGGCATCAAGCATTGCCTGCAGTAATCGTGGTCTACTTGGTCTTGGCCGCATGCCCAATCTCCTCCACTTTGCCTCCGGCGGCCTCAATCTTGGCTTTAGCCGCCGCCGAGAACTTGTTTGCCTTTACCGACAGGGGGTAGTTAATGTCACCCTCACTCAGAATTTTAATTGGGTGCCGTAGCGATTTCACTACTCCAGATGCTACCAAACTTTCTGGCGTTACCTCACTGCCAGACTCAAACACGTTAAGCTTATTTATATTAATAACGCTATACTCTGTCCGGAAAATATTGGTAAAACCACGTTTTTGTGGCAGGCGCTTGATTAGAGGCAACTGCCCGCCTTCAAAACCGGGACGCATCTTATAGCCAGCACGGGATTTCTGCCCTTTACAGCCCCGTCCTGAATAGGTGCCATGCCCACTACCATCCCCCCGCCCCACCCGTTTTCGGTTTTTCTTGGAGCCAGGGGCTGGGGCAAGTTCATCCTGCCTCACGAGCTTACTTCCTCCACTTTCACTAGATGTTCCACCTTATGAATCATACCTCGAATTGAGGCGCAGTCACTGTGGGTAACACTCTGATTTAGCCGACGAAGACCCAGAGCCTTCAAGGTTCTCTTCTGAACCTCAGCATAGCCAATACCACTTTTAACCCGGGTGATACGTAGCTTAGCCACCAGTTACTGCCTCCTCAACTTTAAACTATTCTTCTCCACCTTTAGCTTTCGCCGCAAAAGGCGGTTTTTCAGTGTTTTCATCAGGGGCCGGTTTACGTTTGGCTAATGCCTCCTTAGGGCCTTTAAGCTGGCTGAGAGCAAGCATCGTTGCCTTAGCCACATTAATCTTATTTGAGCTGCCCAACGATTTAGTCAGAATATTCTTAATTCCGCTTGCCTCGAGTATAGCTCGGGTACTACTACCGGCAATGATACCTGTGCCCGGGGCAGCTGGTTTTAGCAAGACCTTGGCACCTCCAAATTTAACTATCGTTTCATGGGGGATGGTAGCGCCAGCTAAGGGGACTTTAATCAAATTCTTTCTGGCGGTAGCACTGGCCTTGTTAATTGCCGCTGGCACTTCGTTAGCCTTACCAGTGCCAATGCCTACATGGCCGTTGCTGTCCCCGGTTACTACCAAGGCGCTGAAACTGAGGCGTTTGCCCCCTTTCACCACTTTTGCCACACGATTAATATAGACCAGCTTGTCAGTCAGTGGCAGTTCGGTTAGGTCTATATTAAGCTTGTTTGTCAACCTC
>Ga0209978_10000622_pt1 | contig 13756 bp, 26 predicted proteins | sample BentaG_FD_182805 | JGI IMG/M metagenome (GOLD analysis project Ga0209978, IMG submission 182805) | Deep subsurface microbial communities from South Atlantic Ocean to uncover new lineages of life (NeLLi) - Benguela_00093 metaG (SPAdes)... | ecosystem: Environmental > Aquatic > Marine > Oceanic >...
TTTAGTTTTAAGTGGGCTTGATGTACACCTTGTTCTTTTGCTTCTTAGGCGGCAAGACGATGACTCCTGTTGATTTGTCTATTACTGTGGCCTCTAACTTTGCATCCTTTGCGGCTCTCTTAAGAGCCCAACATTGACCTCGTGTAATCCCGGTTACTTTGATTGGTTGGCCCGTGTCCTTCACTTTCTTGCAAATCTTAGTCCACTGTCCCTTTTTCTTAGTCGGCTGAGCTTCAATTTCCTTCTTTGCATCCTCAATCGACATTTTCTGTTCTTTCATTGTTTCATATCACCTCCTGCAAGTTATCACACGAATTAAACCGCATGACTACGAAGATTGCGCCAAAGTATTTCTGATTTGTGTTTCCAATATTCTGTCGGCGAATATCAACGCCATTATTATCCTGTATCGAACTTTCCTTAATTGGCCTTTATCCATTATTTCACCTCCTTAATTCCGACTTTGCCGCTTCTGTGAATAACTCTTCAATACGTTTATCTATCAACGCAGCAAGTGTTTTTTCTATTTGCTCTCTAAGAGCTTTTTCGTACTTCTCTTTTAACCCCAAGTCCGTTGGCCTCATTCTTATGCGTTGATGTAAGTATATTTCACTTTGGGCGTATTCTCAGACTCTCGTAGAACTTCAGCAACAGCTTGAAAGTCTTTAGAGTTTAATCGTTTTTTTGGGCTCATGTTTTTTCATCCTCATAATATCATTACATCACGGCAGTATATAAACATTTCTACCATTGTGTACGACACAACTACATATCCTGCCCGCAAATTGTCGAACTGTTCTACGCCAGCACAGCGGAGATTTCTCCAGAGCGCACAAGACTCCAGAAGGATATGAGAAAGGTATGACAGTAATACGGATTTCATAAGTCTTACGGACGGGTGTAAACACTTATAAAGAGATATGACTGTATCATTATTGAGGTGAACACTGAGAATGAGTAAGATGTGGCTCTTTAGGGCCCTGCCATATCTGGGAATTGGCGCGAGCTTGCTATCCATCATATTGGCTCATTGGTATCCGCTTGAATTGCACACTATAACGTGATAAGCAATGTCTCGCCTCAAAGAATCCATAGTTGCTCTGCTTGAAATGCTGACTGCAAAGTGGCTATGGCTACCCATATTTTTCTTCTTAAGTTTGCTGACCAGCCTTTATCTTGGGGTACTGCTGGGATTTTACGGTTTCTTCTTGCCATATATATGGGTTTACTACTTATTTATACGAAGAGTGATAAGAGAATACTGCATCTTGCCAAAGTCCGAAGCGTGGGAAACTAACGAGAAGCGTCGCAAAGAGCTGATGGAATATGTCGAAAAAGAACGGAAAAAAGACAGGCCGCCGCCGCCGTAAACGAGAAGTAAGTCTCATAGGTGCATCTCCAGAAAAGATGCTCCTTAAAGGCCCAATGCCAGAACTGCGCAAAATGAAGATGAAGGACTTACTTGAAGAATGCCAAATGTGGAGAAATGTTTGGGGCTGGGTGCCAAGCGAAGTTAAATACTACGTTGCCAGAGTAGGTCAGCAGGTTGGTGTTACAATGCGGAATTATAAGAGATACTTAGGCGTTTTACTCGATACGCATTGGGACTTGCTTGAGCTGGAGCTGGGCGTGTACGACAAAGTTTATGATACGGTAACGGGGAAAAACTTTTTTGAACGTAAGATAATTAAGATGAGAAGTAGCGGCCTTATGGATTTGCAGTGGATAAAAGAACGAACAGCTGAGGAAGAGATACTTGCCGAAGCTGAACGCCAAGCTATGGCTGAACCGCAGCTTGAAGGCGGGGAACAGCAACCAGACAGTGAGACAGTATAACGGTTACACCCAAAAAGATTTATCGTACTTTAACGTCTTTTATGTCTGCCTAGAAAGGAAGGAAAAATCGTGGTAATGAAAACTAAGGCAGAAGCACGAGCTAACTTTGAAGCATCTATCGCATATATTCCCGCCCGATACGAAGCAGGAGTGGACAAAGCAGACTGGGCAGGCCCAGCGAAGTCTGAACAGTCAGAGAAGAACTTTGCCGAGGCTATGACTAAAGCCATTTCAGCTAAGGCACGCCAGAAGGGTGTGGCTAAAGTCTCAAACGAGGAATGGAAGTCAGCCGCAAAAACCAAAGGAGCACCCATTATCGGGGAGCGTATCAGAGGCGCACTTGATAAGTGGGAAACTGAATGGGGCCCAATGTACGATGCTGTTGCGTCCAAGGTGGCAACTCTACCACCTAAAGGCGTGGACTGGAGAGCTAACATAAACGCAAGACTCGTTCCAACAGTTGAGGCATGGCGAAAAGCAGCGGGCAAGACGTAACCCGCTGAACTGAGGGATAAGCATTGACACAATGGGAACAAGAATATTTAGCCAAAGAGGAAACAAAGACAGCTAACAGCGGCACGCTGTATATTGACTTGCCAAAAGATGAGCAAATTGGTATGCTCATGCTAGAGATAAGTGCAGGACGCACTTCAACAGTTGACCTGCTCGGCACTATACTCGACATTCCAACCAAAATAGACTTGCTGCTTAACGGTAGCAAGCTAGCTTTCGGTTGCGAACCAGAGATAGCGAGCTACCTCTACTTCTTGGCGCAAGGACGCCTACCCCGCCACTACCTCTCTATGAGAGGCACGACAATCATGCGGCTGCCAATACTATTTGGTAGGCATTGGCGAGATGAGAAATACCTGCTAAACACAGGCGACTACAAATCAGCTCAGCTGCAGATACCATATTCGCTGGACACAACTTACTACACAAGCGCATCATTGGCATTAACGGCGTGGTATGAACGCCCAGCTAAACCGCTGAGTCCAGAAGGCTTCATACGCCAGAGGACAATACAAACAGAATCAAGGGCAGCCACAGCAGGCGAGTTCAAACACGACCTCCCTGTTGACTATCCTGTGCTGGACATAGGATTTAGGGCTTATGACATTGATGCTTTCCTGCAAAGTATCATAACCGACATCAAGCTGGACATAAACAGTGGCAAAGAAGTCATGTTTGACGGCCGCGTTGAGGACTTGATGACGCTAAACGAGCTTCTATTTGGCAGAGTGAAGGGCTATGACCATTGGATGCGACCAGCAGACGGTGAAACAGTCAAGACTTGCATGGGCTTCGCAGACAAGCATCAAATCATAGCTACATGCTACAGCGCATGGGATGACAACTTTAATACAAGCGCAGTATGGGGCCCTCAAATGCAAGCCAAAATCAAACAGAACGACGGGTCAGCAAGAGCTGTTGCTGGCGACTGGATGATTAGGGTTAACGGGCTTGCTCCACACAGCTGCTTATCGCTAGTCCACACGCCAATAGACCAGCCATTCCCGCTAAACGAGAAGGCGCAGGGCAAAGTTGTTTACACTCAAGGCGCTTACGCTATTGCAATGGACACTTTCATACGGGAAGTTGTGCGAGGCATACTAAGTTAAGCTCACTTGCTATACAATCATTTCTCTTTTTTTTTGGGCAGGATATGTAAAATGGAAACACCACATCACGGTCAGAAAACAGTTGGCGAAACTGTTGTAAAGTTGCTGGGTGCAAACCCTAAGCGCACAGGGCTACTAATTGTCAATAACAGCGGAAACACTTTATATATTGGCAGTAAACCCACTGATGTTATTACAAGTATGCTTCCCATTTACACATATGGTACATACCGCAATAGTCATAACCAAGGTGCGGTATATGTTATCGCTAGCGACCCAACTACTGACGTGCGGTTTGAAGAGGACGCTTCAGATTAACGGCGCTGATGCACTATGCTGTTCACTTGGGACATCGTTGTTCCAGCGGGTACGCTAGCGGCTAGCCCTAAAGAGGACACTTTGAAGCTTTCAGCTGGTGTCGTCACGCGTATAGGCGTTAAGTTTCCCGCAGGTTGTCATGGGTTAGTTGGAGTAAGGGTATTTCATGCAGAAGGACAGATTATGCCTGTGCCACGAGGCGAATGGGTAACGGGCGATGATGAAGAGGCTGAAGCGGAGTATTACTTGGAGTTTACCAAAGAGGTTCAACTGCTGAAGTTTCAAGGCATATCGCCGGACACGGATTATGAGCACACTATTAGCGTGCGTATAACTATTCTGCCGTCAAGGTTCGCATCACCATACGCAATTCTAGCTGATTTCGTGGCAATATTTAAGCGTTTATTGGGGATGAGATAATTATGGTTAAAGACCTGCCAGATTATACACGGCAAATAACTGTGCTCTTAAAGGCTGAAATATTATCACAAATGCGACGGTTGCCATGGTGGGTTCGTTATTCACCTAGCCGCATTCTTTTTGTTGAGGATTTTGAAGGGGTTTTAAAGTGGGTGCAGGAGGATGGTACTGTTGCTCGCGTAAGTGACATAAATGTATTTGAGGGCACTTATGCTATGAAGTTGACAACCGCTGCTACGAAGGATGAGGGTGCAGCGGCAGACAAGGACTTAAGTTTTCAAGGTTTTAGTAAAATAGCGTTACAGCTGCATTGGACTGTGCCATCAAGCGTGCTTGCTAACTTCCAGAGCGCTATTTTCGTAATTTCATCCGCAAATGGCACCACGAGAGTTACTGGCGCAATAAGGTATCTAAACTATGATACGGTGGAAAGGCAAAAGTGGCAGTATTACGATGTAAATGGAGGTTGGGTTGATATTCCCAATGGCGCGCAAGCGTTGGCTTTCTACGAGGCTAGACCACATTACTTGCGGCTGGTAATTGACCCCACAGAAGCTGTGCGCACATACATCAAATTAATTTCTGACTATTCGGAGATAGATTTAACTACGCTGCCACTATACCAGATAGGAAGCAGCGCTAAGCCATACACAGATATATCTTTGGAAGTTTACACTAATGCAGCTGTTGCCATTGATGAATATATAGATGCGTTATTGGTTAGCGACCAAGAAACGTAAAAGTGATGCTTATGTTTAGACCACCAAAAAAGAAAGAGGAAGAAAAGCCAGCGAAGAACCCCAATGCTGTGAAGATGGAGGTGCCTAAGCAGCAAGAAAAGCCGGAACATAAACCACAAGTCATTATAATTCGTGGTGGTGGAGGGCCGGCAATAACAAGTCCAGAGGCAAGGCAAACAACAAGAACTGCGCTTAAGGTTCAGCCAGAGCGTGAGGACTTAGTAAGTCTAGGCGGCGTTGTTTCTCCAAATAACGCTGGAGTACAAATAGTGGCGGGAGAGTCAGGCAAAAAAATTAAAGTTTTCGACGCGGGGTATCATGCTGGCGCTGAGGGGCTACATTACTTCTACTTCGGCACATCAACAACTGCAACAACTAAACGGTTCTTAACAAACGAAAAAGATTTCCTTTTGCACAAAACTTTCGTGCAGCCCCGTATTGGGGCGGCTGGTGACGGGTTATACTTGTTCAGTGCAGTTGCTGAAACAGATATGCCGTATGATGTGGGGTATGTTATAGAGGCTTAAGCCACATTTGAGGTGTAACTATGCCATGCAGTGGTTGCGTTATCAGTCTTGCCAAGCGTCTGGCAGACCATTATAATATTGATTGGATAGATGCCCTAACTAGGGCTAATAAGGGCATGGAGCGCTATGAGAAACGTCATAACGCAATGCTTATTTATTTGCACTCTCCATGTTCTAACAAGCGGAAACCGCGAATTAAAACCTTAACATATAAAGACTTTGCGCGGCTGGGCTTCGACCCCGACTACTCGCAAGGCTGCGCGGAGTCAAACTGTCACTGTGGCGATTATTCACCTGGGGTGTGTCCAGAGTACGCCCGGTGCGATGTTGCATGTCCCGCCCCTCTCCCAAACAGCCACTATGTAAGCGATAATTGCGGGTCTAGCCTTTGTGAGTGTGACATGATTTCTAAGCCTTTCCCTCGTTGCGCTCAGATAGCTGCGTGCACAGAAGCATCGGGAGAGTGCCTATACGACTGCGACGACGGGTATCTGTGGAATCCTTGGAAGCAGCAGTGTATCCTTGTAGCTGTGAAACAGTTATTAGGCGACGGTTTGGTTATCCATGAAGGATAAAAGAGGATGATGCAGGAGGTGATACAATGGGATTAAACATAAACTTTGACCCAGCGCCAACAAAGGCCATATTGATTGGGATACTACTGTTTGTTGAAGCCATCTGTGCTCCAATGCTAATTCTTACACAGCAGGGCACCATGCCAACACAGACTCAAATAATGACTATTATCCTCTTTGCTTTGCTTCAGCTTGTCAGCTACTTCCTCGTATTCCTCGGCTTCAAGAAAGGGGAGACTTAGCGAAAAATCTTTAAGTCTCCAACGGCCTCTCTTTTTCTGTGGTGAAAAAACGTGAGTGAGAAAAAGGCAACGAAAACTAAGGCGCTATTGGACACTATCATTGACAAGCACATGGAAGAGCTGATGAACGCTATTTTGGCTGACCCTAAGATACCTGCTACTGTGAAAGCTTCCCGTGTTGGTTTAGCCTCTACTGCTCTGCACCATCTTAAGTTGCTAAGAGGAGCACTTGAGTAATGGCGCAGTTGTGGTTTCCGGGCTTAAAGTTCAACGGCTTAAGCCTAACTCGTGGGCAATTGCTTGACGTATCGCTACTTGGCGTTGGGCTGGTTATTCCGCCTTGGGATATAGAACTTCTGCCGCCACATACTTTTTGGGAGCCATTCGTAGCATTTGACAGCGATTGGGTTGTGGTGCCACTAAACGAGGCTATTGCAAACATTCCAACACTCCTTGTTGACTTCGTGACTGGCCGCGTGCAGGAAGAAATCAGCAAATACTATGAGGAGCACCCTGAGAGGAAGCCAGCATGACCATCTTTAACGACATTTACGACATCTTTCTGAAGCCTATTGTGGAAGCAGCTAATGACGTTTTAAAGCCCGTATTTGAGGCTATTAACGAAACCGTAGTTGTTGCTGAGGCAGAAGCCGCCGCTAAAGGTTACAAGGAAAAGAAGAAAGCGGAATGGAAGTCATTTGGCACTAAGAGTCCAATGACCCCAGATGAGGCACGAACCCAAACTGAGGCATACATGGCGACTATGGAGCCACATATAAGTGGGCAGATTATGACGCTAATCGGTATTGAGTCTGCTACTCTTGGACAGGTTGATATGTCGCTGCAGGGTTTAACACAGCTGCCATACTTCCAAGATGATTTGCAAAACCTTATTTTGGCTCATAGGGCTGAATTTACTGAAGGTGTGTATCCAGCGCTACGCAGATACCAGCTTAAACGCTTTACGCCAATGATACCAGAAACGTATAGGCTTGCTCTTGCTGCTTCGATGGGCATACTTGACCAAGACAAATATTCAAATGCTATGGCTGAGTCAGGCTTAAGCAGCGAATGGGCTGATGTATGGCTGGAACAGAACTATGTATATCCGCCATTTGCCCAACTTGCTGAGCTACGTTGGCGCGGTGTTATAGATGATGCGACCTTTACATTAATGATGCGGCGCAGCGGCTTAAAACAGAGCACTGTTGACAGCTTGAAGAGTTTGCTGGAACTAATCCCGCCATCTGGCGACCTTGTGACAATGGTGGTTCGTGAGGCATTTGACCCAAAGTATGTGGTATCTGCACCAGACGTTTTCGCTGAAAACATAGCTAAGAAGGGATTTACCCGCACGTGGGCTGACCGTTATTGGACAGCGCACTTTCTACCAATGGGTGTAACTCAAGCCTACGATAACTTGCGGCGCGGCTTTTGGACTAAAGACGAATTTCTTGAGTTTCTGAGGATTGCTGACATACACCCAAGGTGGCGTGAGGACATATACAATGTTGCTTTTACCCCGCCAACTGTTAGAGAAATGGGTTACGGCTACGATGTGGGCGTTTATGGCATTGAGGACATTACGAAATATAGGCGCTGGGGTGGTCTGAGCCCAGAAGATGCGGAAAAAGCAGCTATTTCAATGGTAGCTTATAGAACAGAAGGCGAAAGAGAATCAGTTAGGCGAGAATACCTTTATGCTTTCTCAGCTGGGCGAATTTCAGAAGCTGAACTTGAGACCAATCTCCGAGAGCTAGGCACATCAGCACCAGCTACGGCTTTGTGGATGGAACGTGCACGGCTACTGCGTGAACGACAGAAAAAGCCCGATGCGCAATACGAGTTTCGTGTACCTAACCCTTCAGAGGCAGCATTTGCATTTGAGAATGGCCTACGAACTGAAGAATGGTATAGGCAGACGCTAAAGGCTCTTGATTGGACTCCTGACCGAATTAACCTTGCTGTTGAGCGGTCAAAATTCGATATTGAGCAGAAGCGGGTTAAAGAAGCGAAAGTTACGCCTCGCAAGATAACATTAGCGCAAATTCGTGACCTCTACCGCCTAGGTAAGCTTACAGCAGAGCAAATGATAATTGAAATGCAGAAAATCGGCTACATTCTTGACGATGCTAAGCGGATAACTGACTTAATTATACAACTAGAATTGGAGCCAAAACCACCGCTTAAAATGGGAAGAGCTGATGCTGTACGACTCTATAAATATCGGTTGCTAGGTATTCCCGACAGCGATATGCTAATGATACTGCAAGACATGGTTATTAAGGAAGGGCCTGAGAGCCCAACTAAAGCTTTGTTCTTCATGTTCATAGACGCAGGATACACTACGGATGATGCCACTAAGCTTACTGTATGGACAGTTATTAACGATACATTGCCAACATTGACGGCACGGTATAGGAAAGGATGGATAACACCGTTACAGATGTATAATGCAATTGTCGAAATAGGCATTCCAGATGCTAAAGCTAATGAAATAATGGAGACAATCGTTAAATCTGAGCAACCTGAAAGGACAGCAAAAGAGAAAGACCTAACGAAATCAGAAATTATTAAAGGCGTAAAGGTGGGCATACTTACAACATCTCAAGGTGCAGAGCTGCTACAAGGCTTAGGATATGACGAAGATGAAGCGTGGTATATCTTATACATCAATGCTGTCGTGCAACGTGGAGACCCAGAATGCTACTGGGAAATGCGTAAAGTGGTTGAAACTGCGAAAAAGGCCCGTGGCGAACCAAGCAAGGATATACCAGACGATTTAATTATGCTAGACCTAAGGCTAAAAGACGCAAAACAAAAATTGGAAAAGTTGAAAGAGGAGAAAGCAACGGAAGAGGAAATCGGTGCTCAAGCTGTAGCTGTGGGCCAACTTGAAACAAGTATGCGTGTTGTCATCGGGAAACTTAAGCTATAGCAGAATTGTCTGCAAACCTTTCCTCCCTTTTTTGTGAAAGCACACCCAGAAAGTTTGGTGCTGGCTGGCAGTATGCGAAGGGCTATTGACATATAACTGCATTAATATTATCCAATCGGTGAAGCATGCAAGCACCCTATCTAGCGCTATGCCAACTTCGTTCCACTTGAACCACAGCAAACCATCATCTTTTAAGATGCGGTAAAACTCCTTAGTTGCAAAGTAGATGTGGCGAATGAGTGCAACTCTTGTTTTATACTTATCCCAGCCGTAGTATGTGAAGGCGAATGGCTCATGTGCCTGCTTCCACTTCTTAACTTCACTTGGATACATCGGGTATGGCTCATCTTTGCCGCCCCACTTGTGCGGCGGGTCGTAAAAGATGGTGTCGAAAGCCTTATCAAGAAAGGGGGTAGTATTGTTGTCGGCGAAGATGGTTGGCTTGTTCATTAGCCTGCGCTCCATGTCAATGTAAATTATGCCTTCAGCGTCTTTGACTTTCCACATTGTGCGGTTGCCCGCTGTTGCATCAAGTATCATTGTTTATTATCCGTCCAGTGCATGGTCTTTCAGTAAAATCTCAATTAGCGCTGCAATTCTGGCTTCAATATCTTCATAATTGTCAGGTTCTATCGTGATGTCACCATTAGCAAATTCTATTACTATTCGCATTTTTTCACCTCCCTTTTCTGTTTGAAGTCTTTGTGCATCTTATCATACGCCTCCTTCACTGTCTGAGCGTGCGTCTTGTAGTATGTTGTTTTTATGCCTTTACGCTCCAACACTTTTATCACCTTAGGTTTAGGTTCACTAAACCGCTGCTGTCCAGCATCCGTAGATATGGCGCATTTAGCGCATTGTGTCTTATCGTAGCACCGTGTCTTGTGGTCTATTGGGCATGTATTTCTTGTCGCTAATGTTTTAATGCGGCGTTCGTGAGGAAGTTTCTTTATACCGCCAGCGTTGCGGGAAGGTACGGATGGGGGATAATGCCCATGGACGGCCAAATGTCCACCTTCCCTAATCGCTGGTCTCGGCATTACCATTCCTCTGCCGCTCTTATCTCTTGCACTCTCGCCCAGCCCCAAAGTCCCGGCATGCCTTGGACTCCGTATCGTACAGCTACGCCCCATGGGTATTCTATTCGCACTTGTCTTACTCCACGTTCAGCGTAAGTTGCTGTCACTCCTGTTACGCCCCATAATGCGTCCACTTGTGCGTCACCTATTATGCCTAGCTCATCTTTAAGGTAGCTTCGCAGGGTTTCGATGTCTCTTTGTGCCTCAATGGGTATGTCAAGTCTGCCCAGCCACTCCTCATATTGCTCTGTTTTGTCAATTCCTGTCGCCAATGCTTACGAACACTCCTTTGGGCCCATCAAGCAATGATTCATACTTCACGAAGCTTTTTAGTTCGCTTATGATTACTTCCTCTTCTATGTCGCTGTCAAGCACATCAACAAGCCTTGGCCGCTCGCCTCTTTTTTGCGTAATTCGTAGGGTAAAGCGTTTGCGGAATACGCCCCACTTGTGGAAGTTTGGGCATAAGTATTCTGTGCCCGCTATGATTTCAGCTGCTTTCATGAATGGCACTCGGACTAGGCAATATGCCATGTAGTTTTTGCCTGCTTTCGTTTCAAGTATGCGTATTTGTGGTAGCATGTGCATACTTTGCTGTATCATTAGGGCTGCTATCACCTTCCTTTTTGGCACGTCATCAAAGTCCCACATAAGTATATGGTTGCCGTCTGGCAGTAGGCTGTTTACTCCAGCCAAATCAATCACAGGCGCTAGTGTTATGGTTAGTCGCCATTTGCCAAATCGTAGTTTAAATATTATCTTAGCCACCTCCTTAGATTTTTGCCATTGTCTCTAATATTTTTTCCTTCTCTTCCTCCCAGTAGTCGCCTTCGGGGTGAAACACCACTATAATCAACTCCACAGGTGCATCACTCTTATCACCTCTCATAACAGTATGCGAATGCACTATCACATCCTTAGCTAACGCTTTACCTTTCGCCCACTCATTGAAAGCATCCTTTGCTTCAGCAACACAGCCCCAAAATACATTACATCGCAATCATACCACCTCCTCTTCAGCCTCTTTCGCTAACCTTTTCGATTGGTAGTTTACGACTGTTTGTAGCGTGGTGTCTAAGCCTGCTTCCCACAGTGTCCTTAGTAGCGATTGGTCTCGTATTGTTTTGATAGCGGCGATAATCTCGTTTCTTGGCGTTTTTGCTATGTAGATTCGCACGTTTATGATTTCTCCTTTGTGCCATATTCCTTTGGCGTCTCTTGCTGCTTTTAGGCGTATTTCAAGTACACTCATTTATTGCTGCCCTCCTTTATTACTCTTACACTTATATAGTCTGGCTCCAACATAGTGATTATCTTTGCAAGTGCGTTGCCTGCTGCTTCTGGAGTTTGATATTTACTATAAGAAACTGACTTAGCTTCGCTTACTTTAAATGCGGCTATTACAATGGCTTTTACCATCTTTGATACGCTCCACACCTTTTCAGTATCTTTATAGCTTCTGGTGTTGGCAGTATTCGCGTCGGACTGTTTGTTTTCCTAAACGCCCATTGTGGCGATGCTGCGACAAGCCTCTCAACTGTGCTTGGTGAAACCTTATAATCCTCAGCGATAGTCAGCACCGTAGGCTGCCCGTGACTAACCAGCTCAACAAGGATGCAATATGTGTTGTTTTGGAAAGTGCGGCCTTCCTCAAATCCGTAGCTGCTGATTATGTATCGTTCTAGTTGCATTGGCCGAAGGAGCTTAATTAAAAGCCTATAATCTTCCATCGCTACTTCTGTTCTATCGTCAAAGGATGCACATGCTCGGAGCATAGCGGGTATGTGTTCTAAACAGCGTGCGTATGACCACTGCGTTAACCCAATGGATATTAGCTGGTGCCACAGTTTACCTCGATGCCTTGGCAGGTCAACGGTATCATACGGGCGACTCCACTCAAGCTTCAGGCGCGGTATATAGTTTTTCGGTACTAATGGCCTTACCATGTGATAGTAGCGCAATACTTTGTCTCTAACCACAGCTATCCAATCGTTGTCCTGCACTAAGCTATTCATCAGCACGGGCTGTATGTTAAGGCTAGCTGAGCCTTGGAAGTTTTGTATCTGGAGAATGCCCGCCTGCGTTATTTTGTAAATGTAATGTGTATGGACAACTGATGCCAGCACCGTTACCGTGCTTGTCCTTGACCACATTGACTTTTCTGCGCCGAGGTCGTCAACAATTATGTGCCCCATATAATCGTTCATTTCATCTCTAATTCTCATTAGCCCTGCGAGGGTTAATGATGTGTATTTCTGGCTGTTGCCTTTTGTTAGCATTTCTACGATGTCAGTTGTAGCTGACTTCCCACAACCAGCTGGGGCAACATTAAGGATGCACCGCTTTGATTTGGCGCAGATTAGGTTTGTCACTATCATGGGCCCAAGTCCTTTGTGCGTCTTGTTTATCTTTTTGGCAAGTGCTCTGAGGGTATGCATAGCACCATCACCATTGACGGTAATTCTGGTAGATGACACATTACGATTATGTTAGCGCAGGCGCTAGTAACCTCTACCCTGCTTGGATTAAGCCCAGATGCAAGTATGGCTTGGTTCATTACATCTACAAGCTTGTCAACCGTTTCGCGATTAGTTAGCTTCACACTTTCAACCATTTTTATCAACTCCCAGCATTTTAGTTATTCGTATTTCAACACTATCATCTTTCTGTTTAAGTATCCTTATCCGCACGTAGCCCCAATCTTCGGGAATTACTTTGCTTAGGCTTAGGCTGCGGGTGTGTCCTTCTTTTCGCACTTTGCGGTCAAAAAAGGTGCGGGGTTTTGCCCCGCCTTTGAATTGTCTTGCGGTTGTCATTGTTCCCCCTGCACACGCACTTCAACTGTGGCTTCTATGTATATTGGCTGGTCTTGTGGGAACGACGCCAGCTCGCTTTGCAGGACACTTCTCAGCTCTGGAATGTTGTCGGCTTGAGTTTGGAAGGTTTTGTTTTCGATTGAACGCAGCTCGACTTTGGCTTCTATGTAAATTTGCTTGTCTTGTGGTAATGCTGCCAGCTCTCTTTGAAGGACATCAATTATCCCCTGCATATTGGCGGCTTCGAATTGTATGGTTTTGCGTCTTAAGGATACCAATAGATTTTCTCTCCTTTTCGCACCACTTTGATTGACTTGCCCACAAAGTTCTGGATTTGCTCTTTGAAGTCTGATACGTCTGTGTCCTCAATGCCTATTGAGACCAATAAGCGCCCTATGGAGCCCGTAAGGACTTCTTTATCCATGCTGAAGAGCTGCGAATACTCCTCTTCTAGGTACGAAACTTCCATAGCGAGGGCGAGCTTTATAGTGCCTATGGTTGTCCATTGGTCGCGGAGGATGCGCACAGCGGTGATAGTGACTTCTGCTCCTCCCTTCGGTATGTCGGCAGTATTCAATGGTGGTGCTACTGATATTGCTTTTGGCATTCTTGTTTTTTACCTCCTTTTCTTTGGGTGTCCTAC
>Ga0209978_10000623_pt1 | contig 13736 bp, 12 predicted proteins | sample BentaG_FD_182805 | JGI IMG/M metagenome (GOLD analysis project Ga0209978, IMG submission 182805) | Deep subsurface microbial communities from South Atlantic Ocean to uncover new lineages of life (NeLLi) - Benguela_00093 metaG (SPAdes)... | ecosystem: Environmental > Aquatic > Marine > Oceanic >...
AGCCTGTGATAAGATATCTACAATAGTTATAACTACCAATTTATCTTTTAATAAATCATTTTTTATTGGCATTGTATCAGTTACAATTACTTCTTTAATAGGAGATTCTCTTAATCTCTTATAAGCAGGTTCTGAAAAAACGGGGTGAGTACAGGCAGCAAATATCTCTTTGGCTCCCATTCTTTTCATAAATTCAGCGGATTCACAAACAGTTCCCGCTGTATCAATCAAATCATCAACTATAAAGACATTTTTACCTTTTACATCTCCTACAATATTTATGGTTTCAGATACATTTGGCTTCGGTCTTGATTTATACAATATTGCTAAATCAGCATTGCACCTATTTGCCACCTTTCTTGCAACTCCCACTCTACCCGAATCTGGAGCTACTACAACTAAATCTTTAATATTTTTTTCATTAATATAATCTATTATTTTGGGTATTGCAGTAAGATGGTCAACGGGAACATTAAAAAATCCCTGTATTTGACCAGCATGTAGATCCATAGTCATCATCCTATCTATTCCCGCTGTTGATAGTAGATCTGCTATCAATTTTGCTGATATAGGTTCCCTCCCTTTTGCTTTTCTGTCCTGTCTTGAATATCCCATATAAGGTACAACAGCAGTTATTTTCTTAGCTGATGCTCTTTTTAATGCATCGATCATTATGAGCATCTCCATAATATTATAATTTACGGGATGACTACATGTTTGAATCAAAAATACATGAGCACCTCTTATACTCTCTAAATATCTAACATATATCTCACCATCAGAAAATGTTGTTAACTCTACATTACCCACTTTCAAACCTAAATTATCGGCTATCCTTTTTCCTAATTCAGGAACTGATGAACCTGTAAATATCATCATCCGGTTTTTTTCAACTTCTTTCAAAATTAACTTCCCTCCTTACTTTTGGCATTTTTTCTTTAATTGCTTTTTTTTCTCTATCTCTCTCTTTCTCTTTGCCCAACCCTCTTTTATTACCTGCTCCCCCCTTTCCAAAGCCAATGAGTCTGGAAGTACATCTTTAGTTAAAACTGATCCCGCTCCCGTAACTGCCCCTTTACCAATTGTTATGGGAGCAACTAACATTGAATCTGAACCTATATTAACATCATCCCCAATTATTGTTTTATGCTTTTTATATCCATCATAATTTACAGTGACAGTTCCCGCTCCAATATTTACTCTATCCCCGATCTCTGCATCACCAATATAACTTAAATGTGGAACTTTACTTCCCTTACCAATAAATGATTTTTTTACCTCAACAAACGAACCAATCTTTGCACTTTCAGAAATCTCTGTACCAGGCCTTATATGCGAAAAAGGCCCAACATTAGTTCCTTTTTTAATCTTCGAATCATAGACTACGGAATAAGTGACTTTTGAATCATCTCCAACAATAGAATTAACCAGTCTTGTAAAAGGACCAATCTCACAATTTTTCCCAATTTTACTTTTACCTTCTAAAAAAGTAGATGGATAAATTATAGTATCATTTTCAATATTGACTTGATTATGAATATAGGTTGAATTTGGATCCATGATAGTAACACCACTGTTCATCCACTTCTTAAGTATTCTTTCATTCATCTCATAATTCGCATTAGCCAATTTCTCTCTTGTATTAACGCCCATTACTTCTTTCCAATTTTTGACATGTATTGCTGATATTTTCTCACCCTTTGATGAAAGTATTTTAATAACATCAGTTAGATATAGTTCCCTTTTAACATTTTCTTTATTTAATAATTCAAGAGCTTGAGACAACTTTTTCCAGTTAAAGCAGTAGGTTCCTGAATTTGCTTCCTTAATTTTTAACTGCTCTTTGTTTGCATCAATCTCTTCTATTATTCCTATAACATCTTTATTATTATTTCTCAATATTCTCCCATAACCTGATGAATTTTCTGGATAGAATGTTAGTATAGTAGAAGATGAATCAGATGTCATATGAAAATCCAGTAATTTTTTTAAAGTTGTACTTCTTATTAATGGAACATCTCCACAAAGAACCAGTACTGTTCCATCAAAATTTTTTAACTTATCTTTAACTTGAGAGACAGCATGTCCAGTTCCAAGTTGTTCTTTTTGCCAAATAAAATCCAAATTTTTGTCAGAAATTGACTTAGTTACCTCTTCACCATGATTTCCTATGACGACATAAATCTTATCTAACTTTAATTCTAATAATGTATCTACAACATGGCAGATCATTGGCACTCCTGAAACTTGGTGCAGAACCTTTGCCTTTTCTGATTTCATCCTTGTGCCTTCACCAGCTGCTAAAACTATTGCTGCTATTTTCTTCATAATTTAATCACCACATTATTCTAATCAATTAAATTTGTTTTCTTTTTATTAAATAATTTTAAAATTTATAGATAAACACTTAATTTTATGAGATTTTTATTAATAAGGCAAATATAATAGAAATGACACTTTTTATTAACTGATTTGTATTAATTTTATCTTTCTCTTCTTCTATGTAAAACATCCTTAACTAAAACTAAGTCAACTTTTTTGTCCACATCTATTCCAACTTCAACCCCACTATAAACTATAGCTTTACCCTTAGCCTTAATTATTTTACTTGCTTTTTCTTCTATTTCATCTATGGATAATCTTCCAAAAAGATACTTTATAAGTGATGTTATACCTATAACTTTAACCTGTTTTAAAATTTTCTTTCTTCCCTCGAAAAGGTCAGCTATAAGATCAAGATTATCTAAAATTACTTTTGGATCAGCAATAGCTATATTACCTCCTGTAAACTCTCCCTCACTTGTTGTGAAGAATGTTCTTTTTGTCTTAGGATATTTAGAGAGTATTTCCTCTTTTCTTATAATGGGAAAATAAGCATCAGCTTCAACTTTATCACAGATATCAATAAAATTATCGATTATTTCACCATTTATTAAAGGAATGTCTGAACATATAAAGAGTATTTTTCCTTGTGAATTGAGCTCAATTATTGAGTCTTTAATTCTATTAGCAAAAGATTGTTTTGAATATAATAAATAATCAATTTTATTTTTTAAATGAGGGAGTTTAGCATCAGGATGACCTGAAATCATAATTTTATTAATATATTTAGAATCTTTTGCAGCACTTACAACATAATCTATCATAGGTATTCCATTTATAGGATATGTGACCTTATCACTTAATATTTCATCATCATTTATTATAAAGCTTTTACCAGCTAAAATAATTGCATCTACTATCAATTTTTATCTCCTCAAAATTAAAAACTATTTTCTTTTTAAAATAATATTTTATGAAAATGTTTCAACACCCTTTGAGCAAGTCTTGGAAACATATATCTCATCAACTTCCTTGGATAACTTTGAATATACCTTTAATGCTGAGTCAGAATCTTCACATAATGCTACTACTATTGGACCACTTCCGGTCATTAGAGCTGCTAAAGCACCACTTTCCATTGCTTTCTTTTTTAAAATGGATATAGTTTCATGGTCTTTCTCAACAACCTTTTCTAAACAATTTTCTATCATTGAAAATTTTTTTAGTAGTTCTTTTTCACTAAAGGATTTCATAAATTTATCAATATCATTTAAACAAGAACTCCCAATTTTATCATATTTCTTATAAATATCCTTGGTTAATAAATTGTAAGAAGGCTTCATTAAAACTATCCAGATATCTTTTAAAGGTTCAAGCAGTGATATTTTCTCTCCTTTACCCTCAACTATGGCTGTTCCTCCAATTAAACAAAATGGAATATCTGAACCAATAGAAGACCCTATTTTTATTAATTCGCTATCACTCAAATCTAAATTTAATAGTTTATTTATACCTATTAAAGTTGCAGCTGCATCAGCACTTCCCCCTCCGAGTCCCGAAGCTATAGGTATTCTTTTCTTTAAAATAATTAAAACCCCTAAAGAGTCTAATTTAAAAAATTTTGTTATTAATAATTCTGCAGATTTATATATCAAATTTCTTTCATCTATGGGCAAATTTAAATCATTACATACTATCTTAATTCCACTGCTTTTTTTAAAAAAGATTAAATCATCACTTAAGTCTATGCTCTGCATAACAGAGGAAATATTGTGATAATTATCTTTTCTCTTTTCAAGAATATTAAGATAGAGATTTATTTTAGCATTTGCCTTTACTTTAATCATTTTCTAATTGGGAACTCTTGATTTAAATTTTTACTGACATTCACTATGAATTATAAAGTGTTTTTAAAAAAAAATTAATATATATCCAAATAAAAAATAAATTTATCCAATAAATAACAATTATTTATAAAGGATTTTAAAAGGAACAATGATTCATGTAGAAAAAATATGAGGAATATTAAAAGAAATCTATAAAATATATTAAATAATGGTTTTATCTAATTTTGTAGATTATATATTGAGAATTAAATTTTCTTTATAGTATATGTTTATTTAATTTATTCAGAAAGCCATGGAAAATAGTCTTCATCTTCTTTAATTGAGCTTATTTTGACTATTCCAGTTAAGATATCAGCAAAATTAAATGATGCTCTGCTAACTCTTTTTCCCTTCTCGTAAACTTTTACTACAAAAATATTTGGGTATAACTTTTCTATCTGCCCTTCTCTTTCTATTATTACCTTTCTACCCTTATTTGCTCTGATTATTACCTTTTTTCCAATTAGGTTTTCAAGTTTATCTTTTATTCTTTCCATGATTCTAAATCTTTCTTTTACAGTAATAGGCAAAAATAATCAACTCCAAACTTTTTATTTATATTATACAAAATTTCTGCATTTTTGTCTATTTCTTTATAATAATTATACAATATTATAATATATTGTATATAAAGACATATATTATTAATTATTATAATTTACCATAATTTACATTTATTTCAATATTTGTAGGTATTTAGTTAACACTTCTTCATTGTACACAAGGTCCCTCGCTTGTCATTGCAAACTAGGTACTGGTTGTCATTGCGAACGAAGTGAAGCAATCTCAATTAGACACTCCGGATAAAGACAAATTTTTTATTATATCAATTTCAATTTTTTTTGCTTGATCTATTTCCATATTTGAATTTGTTTCTGAATGTTTCTGTATAGCTTTATGAAATCCTCTGAATTTAACTCCTCGGCCCTTACACTTTTGTTTCCTGTTATTTTCTTAATAATTTCTTTAGTTTGAATCTTGCTTAAATTCCACTCTTTATTTAATAAAATTGAATTTACTAATGTCTTCCTTCTATGTGTAAAAGAGATATTAATTAATTTAAATAATTTATTTTTATCTATTTGCTCATAACAGAATTTTTTCCTATGAATTTCAAGAACTTTTGAATCAACCTCTGGTGATGGCAGAAAGACATTTTTTGAAACCCTAAAATAATTTTTTATTTCAGAAATAAGTGACATTTTTACTGAGATAGCAGTATAATTTTTATCTTTAGGCTTAGCTGTTAATCTTTCACCAATTTCTGCTTGAACCAGAACAATATAGCTCTTGATTTCAGGATATTTATTTAGCATATCAAAAATTAGAGTCAAGGCTATGTTGTAAGGAAGATTGGAAACCATTTTATTTATTGAATATCTTTTAATCAGGGGGTTAAAATCATATTTTAATGCATCAGCTTGAATTATTATTAAATTATTTAATTCTTTAAAAACTTCTTTTAAAACAGAAATTAATTTATTATCATATTCAACACATATCACCTTTTTAGCTTTTTCTAGAAGTGCTTCAGTTAATGTTCCAATTCCACCACCAATTTCAAGTACATTATCATCATTTGAAATCTTTGCAATATCTATAATTTTTCTAAGCACATTGCCATCAATCAAAAAATGCTGACCAAGCCTTTTCTTTGGTTTTATATCAAACTCTCTTAATATCTTCTTTGTAGTAGATAAATTAACAATCATAATTTTTGTTTTTCTATTCTTGGGAAAAGTGGGTATATCTTACCTATTTTAGTTCCAGGTTTTAGTAGACCCCATTTTAGATCTTGAGGAATTTTACAAGATGATATCTTTTCTTTAATACCAAGTTGAACCCAAAGTTTTTCCATATCAACTGGCATAATTGGATATGTAACTATTGCTAGAAGTCTAAGACCCTCACATAGATTATAAATCACTGTTTTCAACTTGCTTATATTGCCTTTCTTTTCTAAAAACCAGGGTTCAGTTTTATCCACATACCAATTTGCTGAAGCCACAAATGACCAAATTGAAACTAAGGATTTTCTAAACTTTAAATCACTCATATTTTTTAAATAATCATCTAAACAAACTTCCCAACTTTTTTGTAACTGTAAATCAAGTTCATGAGGTTTATCTTTCTCAGGAATTTCCTCCCCAAAATATTTCTTAACCATAACCAATACTCTACTAACAAGATTTCCTATATCATTGGATAAATCTGAATTAAACCTATTCACCATTAGTTCATCGGTATAGGTTCCATCATTACCAAATACTATCTCTTTGAGTAAGAAATATCTAACTGGATCTACCCCATACCTACCTGCAATTTCATATGGGTCTAAAACTATTCCTTTTGACTTTGATAATTTTTCCTCACCTTTAAGTAAAAATCCATGTGCTGCTACAGTTTTGGGGAGCTCAATACCTGCTGACATCAAAAGCGCAGGCCATATTATAGCATGAAATTTTATAATATCCTTTCCTATAATATGATAATCTGCTGGCCAAAAGATTTTAAATTTTTCTCCACCGGTCAGGGCTCCTAAAGCTGAAATATAATTTAATAAAGCATCTACCCATACATAAGAAACATGCTTTTTGTCAAATGTTAGAGAAACTCCCCATTCAAAAGTAGTACGGGAAATAGAGACATCCTTTAGTCCTTGTTTTATTAAACTTACTACCTCATTTCTTCGAGTTTCAGGGATAACAAAATCTAGGTTTTTTTCTATATGTTCTAACACTTTATCTAAATATTTTGACAGTTTAAAAAAGTAGTTTTCTTCCTCAACTATTTCCACATCTCTACCACATTCAGGACACTTCCCGTCTATAAGTTGAAATTCTGTTAAAAAATTTTCTTCAAATACACAATACCAACCTTTATACTTCCCTTTATAGATATCCCCTTTTTCCAATAATATCTCAAAGAATTTCTGAACAATTTTTTTATGTCTTTTTTGAGTTGTTCTTAAAAAATCGTCATTTGAGATATGAAAATATTCTAAAAGTTTAACTACTTCACCAGACATATAATCTACATATTTCTGTGGTTTTTTTCCACAAGATAGGGCTGCTCTTTCAACCTTTTGACCATGCTCATCAGTTCCAGTTAGAAAAAATACATTTTCTCCCAATAATCTATGATATCGAGCAAGAGTATCGGCAAGAACAAACTCATAAACATGTCCCAGGTGAAGTTTTTCATTTACATAATATATTGCTGTAGTAACATAGAAGTTTTTATCTGTCATTTTACTTCCTCTCAATTATAAAACTTACTAGTGTAAATATTTCACCTTTAATTTCTCTTTCCTTTAATCTTTCCAAAAGTTCAGTAACAGTTCCTCTCATTATTTCCTGATGAATTTTATTAGCTCCCGCACAATAACACATTCTCAAAGGTTTTTTACTTGGAACTAATTATAATAGAAATTACAATTTTTTATACTTCTTATTTAAATATACTAAACTTTTTTCTAAATTTTTAGTAGTTGTAATTATTTTATACCTGGTAGTGAATAGGTTTCTGTGAAAATATATATTATTAATTCAACTATTTTTTGTAAAAAATAACTTCTATAAATTTACATAAGTATCAATTCAATTATTTCTGGTAAGGAAAAAACTTCTATAAAGATAGGAGAAAAAATAATAAAAAATTAAAAACAAAGTTATAATAGATAATACAAATATATATTATTCATTGTAAAAATCATATAAGTAGAGAAAAGACAACATGTATATATATTATCTATCAACTTTTAATCTTAATTGAATGGGAGAGTTAAATATGAGATATCCTTATCTGATTGTTGATTTAAATAAGATTGAGAAAAATGCAAGATACATCACTAGCCTTTGTAAAAAGATTGGAATTGAGGTTGTTGGGGTTACTAAAGGATGTTGTGGAATGCCTGAGGTCGCCAATGCAATGCTTAAGGGAGGAGTAAAATTTATTGGGGATTCCAGAATAGATAATCTAAAAAAAATAAAAAGTTCAGGTTATAAAAAAGAACTAATGCTTTTAAGAATACCTATGGAAAGCGAGTTAGAAGATGTAGTTGAGATAGCTGATATAAGTTTAAATTCAGAAATAAGTATCATAAAAAAGATTTCAGATATCGCAAAAGATCAAGATAAAATACATAAAATTATTTTAATGATAGATTTGGGTGAGTTAAGAGAAGGTATATTACCAAAAGACACAAAAGATTATATTAAGCAAATTTTAAAATTGGATGGAGTTATATTATCAGGAATTGGCACTAATCTTGCATGTTTTTCTGGTATTCTCCCCACATATGAAAATATGAAAGAACTTGTTGATTTAAAAGAAGAGTTAGAGGATTTTTTTAATATAAAAATATCTGTTGTTTCTGGAGGTAATACTAGTGCTCTAAAGCTCATTGAGGATAAGGAAATACCATCTGGAATAAATCAATTCAGAGTTGGTGAAGCAATACTAACTGGAACAGATGTAAGTGGTAACAGAATAGTACCTGGAACTCACCAGGATACTTTTATATTAGTTGCCCAAATTATTGAACTAAAAGAAAAACCTTCCTTACCAATAGGTAAATTAGGAAGAGATGCTTTTGGAAATATCCCAAAATTTATTGATAAAGGATTAATTAAAAGAGCAATACTAGCACTTGGGAAACAGGATGTAGATATAAAAGGATTAACTCCTCTAATAAATGATGTTGAAATTGTTGGAGCAAGTGGTGACCATTTAGTTTTGGATGTTACAAAATCCTCACAAAAAATTGAGTTAAACCAGGAAATAAGATTTAAATTGAATTACAGTGCTCTTCTATCAGCCTGCACATCACCATATATAACTAAGAAATTTCTTCCTGGTTAATTCACTCCACCTGATTTCCATTTTTAAATCTTCATAATTTTGAAGTGATAGCTGATAGGAAAACAATCAAAGAAAAACCTTTCTTTTTAAATATATCTAACCTTATTAATATATCCTTTCTCCTTATTAGTTCTTTGTATAATATAACCCGTCCTTATCATTTTATATTTATTATAAATAAGAATAGTAAAATAATAAATATTTCTTGAATTGATTATAAATATAACTTATAATTAAATAATTTTTGATTATAATTAATATTTATAAAAACTTAAAAAATACTCTACTATAGAATATAAATAAAAATAAAGTACTTACAATATCACTAAAAATATTGGAGAAATTATGAAAGAAAAAATACAACTGACTCAATATTCAACTAAAAGTGGTTGTGCTGCAAAAATTAGTGCCACAGACTTAACAGAAGTACTAAAAGAGGTACCATTGGGTAGAGTTGATGAACTTCTTGTCGGAACTGAACATGGAGATGACGCTGCTGCATTTAAAATAAATAAAGACACAGTTTTAGTACAAACAGTCGATTTCTTTACTCCAATTGTAGATAGTCCATATCTTTTTGGACAAATAGCTGCAGCTAACGCTTTGAGTGATGTCTATGCTATGGGTGGTAAACCAATTACAGCTCTTAGTCTTGTAGCTTTTCCACCAAAGTTAGGATATTGGGTTTTAGAAGAAATATTAAAGGGTGGTAGAGATAAGATAGAAGAATCAGGTGCTGTTGTAGTTGGTGGACATAGTTTAGAAGATAAGGAACCAAAATTTGGCTATGCAGTAACAGGGATAAGTCATCCAGAAAAAATTGTGACAAGTGCTGGTGCAAAGATTGGTGACAAATTGATTTTAACTAAGCCTATTGGATTGGGGATTTTAGCTACAGCATTAAAAGGTGAGATTATAACAGAAGAAGAGATGATGGATGCAATTGATAATGCAAGAACTCTAAATAGAAAGGCATCTGAAGTCATGATTGAAGTTGGTGTAAATGCTTGTACTGATATAACTGGTTTTGGTCTCTTGGTTCATCTTCATATAATGCTTAAAGCAAGCAATAAATCAGCAAAAATTTATACCCAAAAAGTCCCTGTATATCCAAAAGCTTTAGAGCTTGCTCAAATTGGATTTGTTCCTGCGGGAACTCATGAGAACAGAAGATTTGTAAAAAACTATGTTGAAGGAAAACCCACTAAGGATAGTGTTTTAATGGATATATTAAATGATCCCCAAACATCAGGGGGTCTACTGATATCAGTTGCAAGTGAAAAGTCTGATTTGCTAATTCAAAGATTAAACGAAGAGGGAGTAAAAACTAAAAAGGTTGTAGGTGAAATTATTAAGCGAAAGGTGGGTAATATAAAACTCATTTAAAAATTTTATAAAATATCATTCTGAAAAGAGATTTTATTAAATAAGTATTAATCTTATTTTAAATTAATAGAAAGTAGATCAAACTTAAAACAGATTCAATTAAACGGTCTATTTTTTTAAATTTATAGAAAGGAGATTAAAGATGGTAAAAGAGGTTGATGTTAGGGGTCTTTCCTGTCCACTTCCAGTAATAAAAACAAAAAAAGCTTTGGAAGAAAAAGATGATGAGCCAATTTTAGTATTAATAGATACTGAAGTTTCAGTTGAAAATATAAGTAGACTTGTAAAAAGTGTTGGATGCAATTTTAAAACCGAAAAGAAAGGTGATATTTATCATTTACTAATTGAGAAAGAAGAAAAAAAATGAATATTATTCAATTAAAAAGTTTTGTAGAGATAGTTGATAGTAAAAGTTTCTCCAGAGCTGCTAAAAAGCTTGGGATCTCTCAACCTGCTCTATCCATGCAAATACAAGCATTAGAAGAGGAATTGGGTATTAAGCTTTTAGACAGAACCACTAAAACTATAAAATTAACTAAAACTGGAAGTGAAACCTATAAATATGCAAAAAAGATAATATCTGAACATAAAAATCTTCTTAAAGCAATAAGGATTGAGGAGGAAATAGTTAAAGGGAAAATAAATATTTGTGGTAGCACTATACCTGGTGAGCAAGTTCTTCCTTTTATAATAGGAAGATTCAAAAAACTTTATCCTCAAGCAAATATACAGTTATTTATTAGTGATTCCTTAAAAGTAATAAATACTGTAAAAGATGGAATTTATGATGCAGGAGTTGTAGGAGTAAAAATTAAAAATGAGGACTTAGAATTTAAAGATTTTATTGATGATGATCTAATATTTATTGCTTCAGATGAATTTGTAAAAGAATCAGGAAATATATTTAAACTAAGTGAAATTAAAAATATACCTTTTATATTAAGAGAAGAAGGTTCAGGAACAAGACTTACCTTTGAAAGAGAATTAAAAAAACATAAATTTTCAATAGATGATTTAAACATTGCGTTAGTATTGGGAAGCTCTCAAGCAGTAATAAATGCAGCTCAAGCAAATTTAGGAATCACAATAGTTTCAAAATTTGCTGCTTGGAGAGCACTTCAATGTGAAGAGATATCAGAGATAAAATTCAAAAACTTAATAGTCAAAAGAAAGTTGTACTTAGTTAGAAATAAAAAGATAGAAATAACTCCACTTTTAAATAAATTTATTAATTTTATATTGTCATACTCTTACTCAAATTTAACCTAAAAGTCAAAAACCTTCACCTCATAAAAACTGAGAGATAAAAGCACAGTACACCAAGGGAAAGTCTCACCAACTCTATAATTTATTTAATGCATTAATCTGGTAATCTTAAAACTACCAACTAAATAGTATAGATTATTAAAAATATTGATAGTATTATAAAAAATAAACCAGTAATCAGCTTTACATTAGCGATATTATTTTTCATAAAATATTCAATCTTTTTTGAAGTTGCTCCAATATAATAAAGGAGAAAAATAACCACTAAAGGCAGAATGAACATCAAATTATATAAAATCAGATAAAGATACGCTTTAAATTTTAAATTGGGAATTGTAGATACATAAACAATTGTTGGAAGATAAATTTGTCCAGTACAAGCAAGTTCTAATATAGAAATCACCAATCCTATTACAAAAGCTGATATAAAAAACAATCTTGTTTTACTTCCTTTTCTAATAGTTTTGTGTATTTCACGTTTTAAAAACATGGGAAGTTGTAAAATTGTTTTATTCATCTGTCCTTTTTTTGCTCTAAAGAAATCAATAAGATTCAGAATTCCTAAAACCAATGCAATACAAGCTGTTATTACATAGACAATTTTTGAAATTACTGAAAACGCTTTTAAGCTTGTAATTAATCTTAAAAATCCAGCGCCAAGAAGTGTGTAGGTCAAAAAAACTGCTAAACTAAATGATATACCTACCAAAATTATTTCTCTTTTACTTCTGCCAACATAGGTTAAATATGATATAAAGAAAATTAGTGTAGCAAATGCACAAGGGTTAAATCCGTCAATAATTCCTGCCAATATAATTGGAAAAATAGTATACTCTTTAAATCTTTCAACTATATTTTTATGTGCTCCTTCAATATAACCTTGAACCAATTCTTCTGGCGAAATAGTTCCTTTAGATGAGTATCTTTCAATTAACTCTTCAAAATTAACTTTATTTATTTCTTCATCTATTAAATAATCATCACCTATGAAAATTGTTGGGGTTTTAAGCCAATCTTCCTTTTCAACTTTGCTTCTTTCACATAATGATTCAAATAGTTTAATATTTTTACCATCTAAACTATCATACTCTTTAACAATTAGATTAGGATATCTGTTTTTAAGATAATTAAGTAAGTAAAAAACATTATCACAATTCTTGCATCCTGCTTGATAAAAATATGCTATAAAAATCTCTTTAGTTTCCACCTCTTCGGTAACTTCAGTGGGTTCTTCTGTTGTTTCCGTTGTTGCTTCTGTAACTTCAGTTGGTTCTTTTACGGTTCCAACCTCGGGAAATTCACAACCCCCTTCTTTTATAATCCTATCTATTTCTGCATCAAGCTTAGCTTCAACTTCATCTAACCCTGATAAAAAAACATCATCAATAACAACAGTTGGTAAAAGTGCTTCTGAGATGTTAAATTTTTCGCAAAATTTATACCATAGTTCATAGTTCTCTGCATCATATACATCTAATATCTTTACCTCTATTTGTTCCCCATATTTTTCATAAAGCTTTGGTAAATGCTCGTTTTTAAACTCATCACAATAATTACAATCTGGAGATGAAAAAACATAGAATCTTGCCACTGCCTCTTGACCAAATCCAGTAGTTTGGAACAAGTTCAAAAATAGAGCTATTAATATTATGAGAAAAAATAGCTTCATAATATTCATTTTAAATAATTCTATAAATTTAGTCTTCAATAATTTTATAAGTTTCATTTTCATTCTTGAAATTAAAAGAGATAGTACTTGTTTATGAACAGACAGGACAGTTTTTATTTCTTTCTGTCTTTATCATATTCACTTCATTTTCAGAAAGATCAATTAACATCATCTTATTAAATAGAGATTTCCCAACACCAGTTATATACTTTATCACTTCATTTGCTTCCAATATACCAAAAAGTCCAGCGGTTACACCTATGATGGGAAATATTTTGATTTGGGGTGGGGGAGAAGGAAAAATGCATTTTAAACATGCTGTTTTTTCTGGAACTATAGTTGTT
>Ga0209978_10000624_pt1 | contig 13713 bp, 9 predicted proteins | sample BentaG_FD_182805 | JGI IMG/M metagenome (GOLD analysis project Ga0209978, IMG submission 182805) | Deep subsurface microbial communities from South Atlantic Ocean to uncover new lineages of life (NeLLi) - Benguela_00093 metaG (SPAdes)... | ecosystem: Environmental > Aquatic > Marine > Oceanic >...
ATAAACTGGTCAACAATTTGACGAATCAAAAGTATTCGTTCCTATATTCAGTAGCAGTTCGAAAGAGAGATAGGGTAGCGTTAGTAGAAGATACTGCTGAACCTCTTCAAAAAAAAGTTGAGGAGGGTACGATTTTACTAGACACTCCAGCTTGCTACAAGGACCGCGCTATCTATGAGAATAAGTATAAAGGCATTCCACTAGACGATACAATTTTTAATCGGGTTGATGAAAAGGCACCAAACCATACAAATTTACACCAAATCTCTCAACTGCTCTGGGCTTGTCAAGGAGAAACCGATCATACGACTCATGGAAACCGTGATGCTTTAGAGAAAAATGGTTACGGTCGTGTGCATGCATCGGGATGTGCTGGATATGCAGTATATCCAATAATTTATGTAAAAGATCTTGCTAATGTTCCTAATGGATCATATCATTATAATCCAGTCGGTTACTCATCGTTAAATAGATGGATTAAGGTTAATGGGACTATAACATACGACCATTTTATGCAGAAATTTAGCACTGAGAGTTTAAGCGCTAAGATTGAACAGGAGTTTGATACAAATTTCTCCAATTATGTCGTATTGTTGTGTATTGATCGCAAAAAACCTTGTGCGGGATTAATGCACAGAGTTATGAATCTTAAGTATTGGGCCGAAGTTGAGGCAGGAATGGCCTTAGCAGGGCTACAATTACAAGCAAATGCTCTAGGGTTGAAATGGCAAAAGAAAATACTGTCAAACCCAGATGATCCAGAATACAGAAAATTGTTCAATCTCGATTCTGCTGAACAATCGATAAATGTTATGGCAACTAATTTAGTAAATCGTGCAAACAATGAGCGGGTATCCCTTGAGGGAAATTTAGTACCTATTGCATTATTTCACTTATTAGAGGGATAAAATTGGATATTGTGCTTATCGGTGCCTTATTATTATTAATCAATGTGGTTTTATCAATATCTATTGCTTTAATTGTAATTAATAAGCTTTACATCTCAAAGAAATTCTCTAAAGATAAAGACTTTCACTTCTATAACGACTTATTTTCATGGGAAATCTTCTTTTTTATTATAGCAATTGAAAACCTTATGAAAATTTTCTCAGTCTCTTTACCAATAAATATTATTACTTACGATTTTCTGCTTAGAATCAGGATTTTGCTGTTGTTTTTTCCCTTTTGGAACAAAATCATACATTTAGAAAAAGTTATGAATAAGATTACTTATGAAAAGCATTATTATGCAGGACTAATCCCCTTAGTTATAATACTTCTTTTAAGTTTCACAGGCCTGCCAAATATAATCTTATTATATATTTTGATTAGCACTTCATTCCTCCCTTATTTATTATTCCTTGTACTCTTAAAGAATACAGGAACACCAAAACGGAAATCTTTGAAAGTGATTTCAGGTGTAATTCTGATTGGATTGGGAAGCATTTTTAGACCAGAAACATTTTTAATAGATCAGATGAATATCATCTCACCTATAATATTAATAATAGGAACAATACTTATTTTCGAAAGTTTTCGCAAAGAAATAATGTTATAAATTTTATCTAAAAAACTTATTTATTGCTGACAATAAAATTATGTTCAATGAAAAGTACTGATAAGTCTAAGTTCTCTTAATTTGAGTAATATTTTTTACCGTAATATTATTCTACTCCCTAATTATTAATTTTTAAGATAAACACTTTAGATGTGAATTATGGTTTTATCAAAACGCGAACGAGTTTTTAAAGCTCTCGAGCTTGATGGCGAACCTGATATGGTTCCTATACATTATTTTGGGTTTGAGCAAACAGGAAGTTCTTTCCAATCTTTTAAGGAATCAGAGGAAATAAAAAAATATCGTTCTTTCGCAGAAGATAAAATTTCTAATGTCAAATACTATATTACAGAACAACGGTTCTGGAACGCTGATCTTTATGGGATGGATCCTTTTGGAGAAACTAAGATAAAAATCAGATATGAAGACGCACCACCAGAATATCCTAAATGCCGTTTAAACAGAATGGATGGACGGCTATACAGAACAGAAAAACAAATTAATACTGGCTTGGAATACTCTTGGTACGTTGGAGGGTATTTTAAGAACCCCGAAATCATGCATGATTATTGGGATCGATATGGTAAACCCACTGAATTGATTAATAAAAGGGTGAAATACTCAACTCAAACATGGGAGCGATTTGTCGAAGCTCTTTCACCTTATTTTTATCCTATGGCAAATTTGCCAATAAATCCTTCGGAAGTTTTAATTGGAGGTATAACTTTTACCCGATTTGCCTATTATATCCGAAAAAATCCCGGTTTTATTCATGAAATTATGGATGAATACACGAAAGTTAACATCGAAATAATAAAGAGATTAGCTGAAGTGGGCGTCGATATCATGACGTTTGGAGATGATTTAGGTTATAAAGAAAACCCGTTTTTTTCCTTAGATGTTTTTCACGAATTTATCCTCCCATATCATAAAAGAATATATCAGACATGTAAAAAAAACGGAGTTTTAATTGTATTACACTCTTGTGGAAAAATAGATCAATTTTTACCTGATTTAGTTGATGCAGGGCTCAATTGTATACAATCTTTAGAAGCAACAGCAGGCGTGGATTTACCCGGGTTAAAAGAATCATTAGGAGATCGTTTATGTTTTATGGGTGGATTAGATTCTTCAGGTATTTTAACCTATGGTACTCCTAAGGATGTTGAAGAAAACGTAAGAAATACTATAAAATCTGCTGGAAAAGGTGGTGGTTATTTTGTAGGTCCTTCCCACGATATAATAAATATCCCTTGGGAGAATATTTTGGCAATGCGAGCAGCGATCGAAAAATATCGCAATTATCCATTAAAACTATGAAAGTAGGGTTAAAATTGTATTGAAATTAATAATGCCATTTTCTTGAAGTTATGTTATGTAATTCTTTAAGCAAGTCCTTTCGATACTTATTTTCTATTTCTAAGCTTTTAAATCGCAAAAAATCATCTAACAGATCCTTAGAGATTATGTTTTCTCCTTTTTCCTTTAACCAGTTAGTTACGTTAAGCATTAATTCCCCCTCACGTCCTCCAGCGAATATTGGTAAATATTGGTTTGCTATGTATTCAGACCGGTAAAAAGTCCGTACAAATAATCCTTCTGGCTTTAGATTTTCATAGAGGTGTGAAACATTTTCCGGCGCAGAATCGATAACCAAATTTTTACCTGCGTTTTGAATTTTTTTATACAATGGTATCCAGTCTTTTGAACCCATTGGTGCATTTCCAGCTCCTGGGACCCATTGAATTCCTGTTATACTAGGCTCGTTTAATAAAGGATCTAAATGAGGAAGTTGGTTAGGGCCATCTAAATGATAAATAGCGTAATCCATATGCTCTGCTTGTTCCACAAGATCAGGTAAAACGAATTTTTTAAACCACGCAGGGTTCAACATAGCGCTAAAATCACTTTGTAAAGCATACCATCTTTTTTTATTCCATACTCCTTGCCAACAACTGCAACCATCACAATAATGAGAGATGATTAGCTGTAAATCATCGTATACTCTTAATAGCTTTTCTAAAATTATTGATCGGCACGTATCTATTAAATCAGGATTTCGTTTCATAGTAAGTATAATGTTGGTTGGTCCTAAAAACGATGATAGTATGTCTAGAACTCCACCAATATCGGTCACTGTTATTAAGTAGTTTTTGCCGGCTCTTTTTGCCGCAACTTCGGTTATCCTGAGCAGCCTTGAATACCATTCGTTATTTTTATTTATTTTTACGCTTTCGAGGAGTTCTACAATTTCAGCTGGTTTTGTTGGACGACTGAACCACATAGTCTCAGATTTGAATTCGGGAGATACTCCAAATACTGCTGCCATTATTCCCGGACCATAATTGGGAAAATAAAAAGGAAGAGATTCTCCTCCAAAATATGTAATCTCAGTTCTTTTTTCAAATCCATCGAGAGTTTTCTCTATACCCTCATAATTTTGCGCTAAAGACCAGTCTGAACCAATAATATCCAAATATGCACCAAGTTTTCCCCTTTTCTTTGGATAATAATAGCTTAGAACCGGGCGATCGATGATTTCGTGATCCCACCATGCATTCATTCGCTCCTTCGCTTCAACAACATCCTCTTTATATTCCATAAAAAAAAGATTAAAACAAAACAAATTAATCTTTACATTTCAATTCAATCTTGTTAGAGTGATCCGAAATTTTTAAGATTATTCTGGAATTATATATGATAATTCGAGGAATTAAAATGACAGACGAATTAACAAAAATTTACGATCACCGCACCATTGAAAAGGAACTATATGAATGGTGGGAAAAAGAAGGTTTCTTTGCGCCCGAAAAATCTAAAGAATTGGGAATTACCGATGAAAATTCTGAACGATTTTGTATTACGATTCCCCTACCTAATGTAACAGGACAACTCCATTCAGGTCATGCTCTTGTGATTTCACTTGAGGATTTAATGACTCGTTATGAGCGCATGCGCCAAAAAGAAACTCTTTATATACCGGGGACCGATCACGCTGGAATTGCAACTCAGAATGTTGTTGTTAGGGAACTATTAAAACAAGGTATAAACCATAAGGATTTAGGGCGTGAAAGATTTCTAGAAGAAGTCTGGAAGTGGAAGCATAAATATCACGCCCGAATTACTGAACAGTCGAAACGAATGGGTATTAGCTGCGATTGGAGCCGCGAATACTTCACGCTCGATCCAAATTTATCACGGGCCGTCCGAGAAGCGTTCTACAGATTATATCATAAAGGTTTAATATATCGAGGAGAATATATGGTTAACTGGTGCCCGGGAAGGTGCGTTTCCGCTATATCGGATTTAGAGACTGAGGCTATTGATGAACAAGGGCATCTATGGTATATCAAGTATCCAATTATTACTAAAGACTGGAAAGGCCCCCAAAATCCGTGGGCGAGTGGTAAATGGGCAGAAGGTGCTACAGATTTTATTGTTCTTGCTACCACAAGACCCGAAACGCTATTAGGTGATACCGCTGTGGCTACAATTAAATCACATCTTAAATACGCTAAATATATTGGTAAACAGGCAGTTATCCCGGCTGTCGGTCGTTCCGTTCCAATAATTACAGATCCATATGTGGATCCTGAATTTGGTACAGGAGCTTTAAAAATAACTCCTGCTCACGATCCTAATGATTTCGAAATTGGGAAAAAGCACAATTTAGAATTCATAAATATCTTTAATGAAAACGCTCAGATTCTCCCGGGGTTTGTTGAAGCTTATACGGGTCTAGATCGATTTGAGTGTCGGAAGGTAATCCTAAAAGATCTTGAAAAAGAAGGATTAATAACTGATATCGAACCTTACGTTCATGCTGAACCACACTGTCAAAGATGTCATGCAACCATAGAACCCCGAGTTTCCATTCAGTGGTTTGTGAAAACAAAGCCACTTGCTGAGCCCGCAATGGAAAAAGTTCGGAATGGTGAAACAACTATAATTCCTGAAAGAGAACAACGTCGTTTTTTTCAATGGATGGAAAATATACATGATTGGTGCATATCGCGCCAACTTTGGTGGGGTCATAGAATTCCAGTTTGGTACTGTGATGAGTGTGGTGAAGAAATTTGTCCAGAACCTGATGTGGAATCAGTTTTAACCTGTCCCAAATGTAAAGGATATAGTGTTCATCAAGATGAAGACGTGTTAGATACTTGGTTCTCAAGTGGTTTATGGCCTTTTTCGACCTTGGGATGGCCTAATACCGATCATCCCGATTATAAACGATTCTATCCAACCGATACTAGAGAAACGGGTTATGATATTCTCTTTTTCTGGGTTGCAAGAGAACTTATGATGGGAATCGAGCTAACAGGACAAACTCCATACCATACTGTTTATTTACACGGTATGATTCGAGACGAAAAAGGACGAAAGATAAGCAAATCTATGGAAAATATAGATCAATATGATCCTCTAATAATTATAAAGGATTTTGGAGCAGACTCCCTCCGTTATGTAATGATATCAAATAGTGTTCCCGGATTAGATACTAATTATGATCCCAAAAATATTGATGTTGCTCATAAATATTGTAATAAAATCTGGCAAGCGTCTCGCTATGTTTTAACCAACATTACTTCAGATGAGAAGGTTCCCAAAATCGACGAAATCGATTTGAATAAGCTAAAATTCCCCGATAAATGGATTCTCTCTCGATTAAACTCATTGATTAGAGATGTCCAATCCCACATGGATAATTACGATTACTTACGGATGACAAGAGAAATAAAATCGTTTTTTTGGAGTGAATTTTGCGATTGGTACATTGAGATGAGCAAGATATTTCTGTACGATGAGAGTTATTCCGATAAACACATTCAAAAGGCTATACTACTCCATGTATTAGAAACATTTTATAAATTAATGCATCCTGTTATGCCGTTTATCACTGAAAAATTATGGCAAGCTCTTCCAGACAATCTTAAAACAACACCCACAATAATGTATGCTCCTTGGCCAACAGCACAAGAATCATTTATCGATCCAACCATAGAAGAAAGTTTTCTCTTGATGGCAGATTTTGTTCGGGAGGTAAGATGGGTAAAACACGATTTTGGAATTCCCTTAAAGACTCTTGTCCCATTACAAATTTCAATTAAAACTGAAGTTCATCGAGAATTGTTTGAATTATGTAGGAACGAATTAGTTAAAATGGCATTCATAGACGAAAATAAATTTATTATAGATAAAAATCTCGTTCCACCTCCTCAATCTGCTCGAATCGTGCTTAGGGGAATACCTGCATTTGTTCCCTTGTCTGAATCTGATATTGAAAAGCAAAAAGCAAGAATCCACACCTCGTTAGAAAAAGCCAAAAATGAGGCTGTTAAAATCGAAAAGAAACTGCAGAGTCAATTTTCAGAGCGAGCTCCAAAAGATTTAGTCGAAAAGGAAAGAAAAAATCTTGAAGAATTAAGGATTAAAATTGAACAACTTGAAGATCAATTAAAAACGCTCTAATTTCTCTTATAGAAGGGTTGATCCTTGATATCTGGAATTTTTACTTGAGGAGCGTTTTCTCTTATATATTTAATAGATTTTATTGTATCCACTTGAGGTAATTCAAAGACAACAGGACCTTCAAAATTCTTTTGATGGATCAGATTTAGAAATTCCGGAGGAAAATTCTTTCCAGTTCCTAAAGCGGCATGATCGGAAAATAAATTCTCGTCGTTGTAGTCTTGAAGATGAATTTCGGCTGTTATATCCAAATATTTTTCTGTAATTTCAAGGAGATCGTGCTTTCCTGAAAACCCACCAAGAACGTGTGCGGTATCTATACATAGCTTTGTCTTCAATTTTTTAATGATTTTTATTGTAGCTTCAAAAGGAAATACAATATTTTCTATAGCGATTTTGCTTCTTTTTATACCAGTCTCTTCTATGAATTTCTCAATGCTCTGTATAGCATTAACGCTGAATAATTCAGATGTTATTTGTTTAATCTGAGGGCTTTCGATAAATCCCATAACGCTTGCAACGGTTTCACCAGTGGGATGCAAGACAAAGACATCTATATCGTCCTCTAATTCTAAAATAGAATTGTAGGCATCTATTAAAGAATTAACACTTCCTTCGCATATGAATCTATTGGGACCCCCAAGATCTAAGCTTAAAAAAGGAAGATGTGCAGAATATGTGATGTCATATTCATTTCTGATTTGTTGTAATATTTTAATTTGATTATTGTCCATTGTAATTGGAAAAATTTGAAACAAATCCAACTGAATCTCAAAATGTTGATATCCTGCTGTTGCTGCGTTTTTAACGATATCAGCAAATTGGAAATCTGATAAACCTTTCAAACCTTTTTTGGCAAGGATTCCATCAATTAATAGATCATAAGTCAAGGGTGAAATTCCAAATCTCATACTATAAAGTCAACAACTTTATACAATTTTATATAAGTTGTTAAAAGGGGCTTAATTTTTAAAGTTTAAATTAATATTTTAAGTCTAATGTGTCAAAATTATACTTTTTGTCATTTTTGGCATAAAAATTTATGATGAAAAGGGAAATATTTAAAATAAGAAAAGTTGATTAGTAGTAATAAAATTTTTTTTATAAAAAATTAAAAATAAAAATTTTTACATCTAAATTTGGTGTTTTTATGACTGAAAATGAAGAAACAACTTCAAGACATAGTTTTTGGACTTTTGCCTCTTTTGGATCTTACAATATCCTCTGGACAATTCCAACAGCAACAATGAGTCTTTTTATGTTTTTTTTTTATCATACAGTTGTAGGTCTTAATCCTGTTTTGATATTGGTTGTCGTTGGTATAAACACAGTATGGGCTGGTCTTAACGATCCTTTAATAGGGTGGCTAACTGATAAAAATTTCAAGTGGACAAGAAAATATGGTAGACGCTTTCCATGGATAGCAATTGGTTTTATTCCACAATCTTTATCTTTAATTATGATATTTTCTCCCCCAGATATTGATGCTACAGTAAATCCCTTGCCAATAATGCTTTGGCTTTTGCTCTCCTTGTTTGTGTTTGATTTATTTATTACGACTGTAGAAATCCATACTTCTATACTTCGTGCGGACAAATTCCGAACTGAAACAGAAAGAAGGAAAGGTGCAGGTTCTTGGGGTGTCTTTGACATGATTGCCCAAGTTCTTGGTATGATGCTTCCACCGCTTTTTCTGTTTTTTGGAGAGAAAATTAGCTCATATGTTGTTATGGCAGCAATTATGGCTATAATAATGATTATCTTTGGCTTATTATTCGTCATGAAAGGCGCTCAAGAGGATAAGATCATTATTGATCGCTATTACTCAAGAGACTACGAACGATTGCATATACTTAAAGGTGTATGGATAACTATTAAACAGAGAAGTTTTCTTGTTCTATTTATTCATTATGTTCTATGGCTTGCGGCTACAGCATCGTTGATGACTGGAATGGTAGCATATTTAGTAAAATTTATTTTTGAATCTAATGATCCGGATGCCATGATCCCATTTCTCGCTTTATTTCTCTTGGGATCATTAATTTCTATTCCAGTTTGGCTGAAAATCCTAAAAAAAATGAATAACAATAGGAAAACGTACCTTATCGGAAGCTTTATCTTAGTTGCCATTACCTTTCCAATGACTTTCTTCGTGGGTGATATTGATTTGATGATTCTCATGTTTTTGGTGGGTTTCGCAAATGGATGCGTGTGGACTATTGGAATGCCAGTATTGTATTCGAATGCACAAGATGACTTTGTTGTGCGAACTGGGAAGAACCAGAAAGGTATCCTCGTTGGTACTTGGGCAGTAATAGGACTCGTTACAGCCTTTATTGACGAGGCTTTAATAGCATTGGTATTCACAATAACGGGTTTCAAAGAAGGATTTGAGACATATATTCTATTAGAAGCGGAAGTTGGTCCTAGTGCTATGATACCTATTCAATGGGGAATTCGTCTCCTTATGGGAGTTATACCTGCGTTACTCATTTTAGTAGGTACTTTGATATTTTGGAAATACTATCCACTCACTCAAGAAAAAGTTCTAGAAAACAAAGCTAAGCTACGTGAACTTGGCTTCTAACTTAATTTTTTTTTTAATTTTAATCAAAAAAAAAATTTTAAAATCCCATTTCATAACTTTAAAGGATATTCCCCATATTTCTTTGTCGTAGAGATCATCGTTAATACATTTTCCAGTTTACATGAATTTGTAATATCCGTACAGGCACTTAACATGTATCCCCCCCCTTCACCAGCATCACGAATACACTTTTTCACTGCATTTACCACTTCATCCTTAGTACCGTAAGGCAATAATTGAGACGCATCAATATTTCCGATTAAGCATAACTTATCTCCATATACCTCCTTCAAATGTTTCAAATTCATGCCTGCCATGGGTTCTAAAGATTCTACACCGCTGAAACCTGCCTCAATCAGCCCTTCAAAGTATGGTTCAGTAAAGCCATCGGAGTGAAAGCACACATATTTTCCCGCTTTTTTTAAAATCTGGACAGCCTGCTTATAGGCGGGAATGATGAGTTCTCGATGATATTTTGGGTTTATCATAGTAGTATTCTTTAAAGCAGTATCGTCGCATATAAAGAAAACGTCAAAATCCGTTTCTGCGTTTAATCTTGCAGCCGTAATTAATTTTTTGGTCCGTAGCTCAATATAATGTTTAATTTTACTCTTATTTTTTCGTATCAATTTTATTAATAGACCTAGACCTAATCCCTGCCATAGAGGCTCTAAAATTGGGTCGAGATGGCAACATGGTACAATTTCATCGGTTGGGAAATTTTTTAATCGTTTATTAATGTTTCTAGCGAAATCTGGAGCTTCTTCCCATTCTATAGCGAAATATGTTTCGTGAAAATAATCTGCTTTTTCTTCAGTATCAATATAATTTTTTAAATAATAAGCAATGCCCATATCCTTATTTCTTTGTTTTAAAAATATTCTACCATCATAATCAATATATTTATTATTATCTGGTAATTTCGGTAAAGGATATTCTTGCATGTGTTTCACGGGAATGAACGTTGGAAATGTGTTGAAGTCCCATGACATATCAAAACCAAGCTTATGCTCTAAATTATAATCTCTATAAGATAGCTTAAATTTTCTTTCCTTGGTATACGAATCACCCCAATAATTCAGGAGTTCTCGTTGAAATCCTGGCATGATAATTTGGCAGAATAGAGGAATGCAATCTGGTTCTTCAAGATTTAACGCTTGTATTACTCTTTTCCGAGCACTCATACTTTCTAACTCTCAAAAATTCAATTACGGTATAAATGGTAAAAGAACAAAATTTAATCCCTAAATTAAATTTATCAATCTTCTAAATCTAATAAATTACATGGTAGTATTAATTGAGAAGAATTATCATGTTTTTACTATTATCATTGATAATCCCGAAACTAAAAACGCCGTTGATGGACCTACGGCTCGAGAACTAAGTTCTGCTTTTAGAACATTCGAAAGCGATGAAAGAGCTTTAGTTGCTGTATTATGGGGTGCTAGCGGGAATTTCTGTTCGGGCGCTAATTTAAAGGCGATTACTGAAGGACGAGGAAATAAAGTAGAAAAAGAAGGAGATGGGCCAATGGGTCCAACTCGAATGAGGTTAAACAAACCTGTCATAGCTGCTATAGCCGGTTACGCTGTTGCGGGTGGCTTAGAACTTGCCTTGTGGTGCGATATACGCGTAGTTGAAAAGAACACGATATTTGGTGTGTTTTGTCGTAGATATGGAGTACCTCTTGTGGATGGGGGCACGGTAAGATTGCCAAGGCTTATTGGTTTAAGTCGAGCTATGGATATGATTCTTACAGGGCGCCCTGTAAACGCTGAAGAGGCTTATGCATGGGGGCTTGCTAATCGCGTAGTAGATAATGGTCAATCTAGAATAGAAGCAGAAAAGTTAGCTCGAGAAATTGCTATTTTTCCACATGTATGTATGAGAAATGATCGTCTTTCCTCATATGAGCAGTATGGTTTAAGTCTTAAGGATGCGATGGCAAATGAATTCGAATTAGGCTTAAAAACACTTGAAAATGGAGAGTATCTAAAGGGAAGCCGCGCTTTCGCTAACGGTAAAGGAAAACACGGTAATTTTAATAATTAATAAAAATAATAAATTATGGGACGATATTATATGAAAATTGGAATGAATTCTCTAGCAAATTTAGCTCAAATAAGAAAAGATGTAAAGAGGAAGCGCGTCTCTAGTTATGATAAAACAGGGGCAAATGCGGATTTCCTTACTTTCAAGGGTAATGATATAAGAGAGATTTGTAACATTGAAGGAGCTGGAATGATAAAGCACATCTGGATGACGATTGCCTCGGGAGATCCTTATTACTTGAGAAAAACAGTTATTAGAATGTGGTGGGATCACGAAGAGCACCCTTCAGTAGAGTGCCCAATAGGAGACTTTTTTGGGGTAGGGCACGCTAAAACCGTAAATTTTTGGAGTTTACCGCTTTCTATGGGACCAGAGGATGGAAAAGGATTTAATTGTTTTTTCCCAATGCCATTTTCAAAACGAGCTCGAATAGAAATTGAAAATGAAAGTGATACTGCCCTGGTAACATATTTTTATATAGATTATGAAGAATATAGTTCGTTAGACTCTACTTATGGCAGATTTCATGTTTTTTGGAATCGCGTAAATCCATGTGAAGGAAAAGATTATAGTAAAAAGAAAAAAGTGGAACTATCTTTTAAAAAGAATCCAACACACGAGAAAGATTATTTTGTTATGAACGCCGAAGGAGAAGGGCATTTCGTTGGATTTCATTTAGATATTCATAATTTGTATGAAACTGAGAAACATAACTGGCCTGGAGAAGGAGACGACTACATAGAGATCGATGACGGCGAAATTATACTTTACGGAATAGGGACCGAAGATTACTTTTGTACATCGTGGTGCCCAACCCAATACTATTGTTCGCCTTATTTTGGAATTCCATTACCAGGAGGTAAAAATTGGAGCGGAAAAATATCCTATTATAGGTATCACATTGAAGATCCAATATATTTTCACAAAAATATTAAGGTTAAGATTGAACATGGACATGCTAATCAACGTTCTGACGATCTTTCGTCAACAGCTTACTGGTATCAAACAGAACCACATAAGAAGCAAGAATTTCTTCCGGTGGAAGAGCGCTTGCCTCGGGTTGAACCAAAAGAAATTAAATAATAAACCTTGTAACTATGTTTGACACCGTTCTTGAGTTTAGAGATTATGAATGAAAGAATTTTAAAGGTTTTCATTAATTCCTTTACATAACCTAAAGGTGAACTATTATACTAAAGCAAGATTATAAAATTTTCGATGCCCATCTTCACACCTACGGGACATTTCTTGGAAAAAATGGAGACCTCTTGAGTTATTTGGATAAAAATAATGTCGAGAAAGCAATTATCACAACGGTTAATAGAGCCGCAAGTTCTAAGATTTACGCTAACGATGATGTGGGTGATAAAAGTGGGGTTACTGAAAACGATCCTGTCAAAAAAGCATTCGAAAATTTAAGGAGACTAATGCCAGAGGATCAACTTGACCACCAAGATGTTATTGATCTATCTAATAGGGATCCTGAAAGATTTTATAAATTCTTTTGGTTTAACCCTAAAATCGATTCTGAACAAGAAGAACGCAATTATAAGATTTTAGAAAGTCACTTTGAGAAAGGATTTTGTGGCGTTAAAATCCATTCCGGAATTCATTTCGTTAAGGTTCCGAGAGATACGATGAAATTAGTCTCTTTTATGCAAGATATTAATAAAAAATATCCTCTTTTCATTCACTTTACCCCCAAGTTTTCTGCATTTGGAGGTATAAGTAGTAAAGATATAGCAAAACTAGCAAATAGTTTTCCCGATTTACAAATTATCCTTGGACATGCTGGATTAGCAATGGAATTTGCGATAGACTTTGGTTTGACTCTAAAACAATATAAAAACATATTCTTTGAAACTTCCTGTTCCATACCATATGCTATATTAAGTTTAATAAAGACTGTAGGCCATAAGCGGTTGTTATTTGGCTCAGATGCGCCAGTTACTAACCCCTTAAAGCTTGAAATTGATAAAATTTTGTGTTTACCCATTACGAAAGATCAAAAGCAAGATATTTTCTATAACAATGTTAACAACTT
>Ga0209978_10000625_pt1 | contig 13713 bp, 9 predicted proteins | sample BentaG_FD_182805 | JGI IMG/M metagenome (GOLD analysis project Ga0209978, IMG submission 182805) | Deep subsurface microbial communities from South Atlantic Ocean to uncover new lineages of life (NeLLi) - Benguela_00093 metaG (SPAdes)... | ecosystem: Environmental > Aquatic > Marine > Oceanic >...
GTTAAAGTAGAAAATTACGGAGGATTGCCAAAACGAAATAGCAAGAATCGCGTATTTAAAGTTTTATCAAAACAAAATGGCAATTTTACTCTAACAGCAACCCTTACTACTAAGAGCGGACATAATATCGAATTACCAATTAAACTTCAAGTTGGAGCTGTTCAAGAGGGCACTAAACCTATACCTATAATAGCTAAACCTGAAGCTGAAAAAACAATTGTTAAAGTAAATTGTCCTTTCTGTGGTGAAAAAATTGACGAAGATGCTAAATTTTGCCCACATTGTGGATCTAAATTAACTGAAGTCAAAGAAGAAGCAGTTGAAAATCAGGAAGAAAAACCTACTAAACATTGTCTTAATTGTGGAAGAGAACTATCTAAAGAAGCAAAGTTCTGCGCAAAATGTGGTCAAAAAGTAGAATAATATAATCAAGGATTAATCGGATAATGATCTCTCCTTGATTTACTTTTAAATTATAATTTTTCCAGCTGAATTTGGAGGCCTTGGTTTTCTTTAAGAGTTATTGGATTTAATAAGAATATTTCGAGTATACGGTCATTCGTATTTAAGATTGCGTCACCTCCTTGAAAAGTATAAATATATATTTTTTAAGTGAGAAGTCAGTTCAGTAGCCTTTATAATCTTTGATTAATAATTACTTTAAATTTGATGTAAAACAATTTAAATTCAATATAATCTTAATACTCAATAGAAATTCATTTAAAGGAGAAAAAAATTGACAGTCAGAACCCTTATAATCGGACATGGAGCAAGAGAGCACGTAATAGGAGAGACTTTAGTGCGGGATGGTGCCATTTTATACGCGTTTATGAGTTCTAAAAACGCAGGTTTAGAAGATTTAAGCCAAGGAAGGATAAAGATTCACTCTGAAACAGATTTTACAGAAATAATAGAATTTTCTAAAGAAAATAATATAGATTTTGCAATTATTGGCCCAGAAGCACCCCTTGTAATTGGAATAGTCGATGCGTTAGAAAAGAATGGAATACCTTGCGTTGGACCAGGAATTGAAGCTGCTCAACTAGAAGGATCTAAAATATTTACTAGAACACTTCTGGAAAAGTATAAAATCACTTCAAATATCAATAACAAAAATTTCAATTCTATGGAAAATGTAGAAAGTTACATTAAGGATTTAGGGGAAGAAAATGTAGTTGTTAAACCAGATGGTCTGACGGGGGGAAAAGGTGTGAAAGTCTACGGAGATCATCTATTTTCTAAACAAGATATTTTAGATTACTGTCAAACTTTAGTCGATCAAAAGGCTTCTTTTCTCCTCGAGGAAAAAGTCGATGGAGAAGAATTTACAATTCAAACATTCGTTGACGGAAAGAATGTAGTCGCAACTCCACTAGTTCAAGATCATAAGAGAGCTTATGAAGACGATACAGGACCCAATACTGGAGGTATGGGAAGCTATTCAATGGAAGACCACCTGATGCCTTTTATATCACAAGAAGATGTAGACGAAGCAATAGAAGACATGAAGAAAGTAGTAGCGGCGACTAAAGCAGAAACAGGAGTTGAATATAAAGGATTTCTTTATGGTGGGTATATTAAAACTGCTAAAGGCATTAAATTAATAGAATTTAACGCAAGGCTCGGAGATCCTGAAGCAATGAATATTTTACCTCTTCTAAAAACTAATTTTATCGATGTCTGTATGGGAATCATTAACGGTAATTTAAAAACAGACATCCAATTTGAAAAAAAAGCTACTGTTTGCAAGTATTTAGCTCCCAAAGGATACCCTACTTCTCCGAAAAAGAATGAACTAGTAATAATAAATAAGGAGAAACTGAAACAAATTGGTGCAAAATATTACTACGCATCTGTTTACAGAGAAGGTGGAAATGTTTACACCACATCTTCGAGAGCCATGGGAATTATTGGGATTGCAAACGATTTAGAAAGCGCTGAAAAGGTTGCTGAACTAGGAGTTGGATGCATCAGTGGCAAACTATTTTATAGAAAAGATATTGGAACGCGAAAATTGCTACAAAAGAGAATCGATCACATGAACTCCCTCTTAAGTTAGTGTCTAACTCAAATTTTAAAATACTTCTGAATTACTCGCAGAATTATATTTTATAAAGATCAAATTATAATAATTTCGATATTAATTCTACATGGATTATGGATTGGCATGATAAAAACACAAATTATAATGAATTAATAAGACAAGTATTTCACGATAAAAACTCAGATAAACGGGCTGAAGCGGCAAGACAACTTGGTTTTCTCCAAGATGGCCGGGCCGTTAACTTATTATGTCGCGCATTAAAAACTGAAGACGATCCCATAGTACTAAATAGAATAATAGAAGCCTTAGGAAGAATAGAAGATGGAAGAGCTACTCTAAGAATTATAGAAAAATTAGAAGAAGAAATTAAAAAGTCAGAAATTGAATTAGATAAACTAAGAGTTATATTCATTATTGAAAGTTTAACTAGAATAAAAGACAAAAGAGCATTAGAATCAATAAGTTATTTTCTAAATTCCTCCGACGACAAGTTACTTAAACTCGCTGAAAACGCGTTTGATGAAATTAAACCAGATTGGCGTCATATTATCGAGAAGGAGAGAAAAGAGAGGTCTCTCCAAGATATTTTTAAGGTTTCGCTGTAGCTTTATTCATTCTAATCCGCTTTTCTTTTTCTCAAAAAGTAATAACTAATTAATAAGAAACTAATTAAAATTATAAATTGCCAAAAATCTTACATATGAATCTATATACGAAAATTAGGCATTAGAATTTGACGGTCAAAAATGTATGTTGCTGGGATTTAGAAGGTCCTATTAGTGTTCTTGATTTTGCCGCAGAATTAAGTAAACTATTAAGCGACAAAGCTAAACTTGGTTTACAGAAATTTGACATGGGAGAATTTTATAAGATGTTGTCAGAATACGACGATTATCTAATTGAGGTTCCTGGAGTAAAAGCAGAATTAAACATACCCAATTACCAACCAGGAGACACGTTGAGATTAGTAGCACCATTATACATGGCTTCTTTTTCTGATGAAGAACTAAATATATTAGCAGAGCATAATCTGGGATTGTTACCGGGGTGTACAGATCTTATGAAATCGCTCCATAAAAATTGGGATATATATATTATATCTACAAGCTATACTCATTTTGCGCATAATGTAGCTAAAACATTAAGAATTCCGGCGGATCACGTTTTTTGCACAAAGTTTAATATAAAAAATGCTAATGAAGCTTTTCATAACATTAAGATTGATGTTGATATATTAGTAAAGGGCATTTTCCAGAAATTTGTAGACAGTAACAAAAATTTAGAAGCTATCATTAAAGATTTAAATGATTTTTTCTGGAAAAAAGAAGAATCTGATTATTTCAAGGCTATGGAAAAAATTCAAGTGCGAGGTGGAAAAAGAAAGGAACAGGCAGTTGAAAAAATCTCTAATCAAACTCGAGTTCCAATCTCCGAGATCATAGCCATAGGGGACTCAATTACGGATATAGACATGCTCCAAAGATTAAAGGACGAAGATGGAATAGCAGTGTCATTCAATGGTAATCGCTTTACTGTCAGTAGAGCAAGTGTCGCAATTACAACTCCGAATAGTTTAGGTACTTTGCCAATTTTTGAAAATAAAGATAATATTGAAGTTTTTCTCGAATCTTGGGAATCTCTCTATAGTAGTTTTAATAACAACCCACATAAAATTCCAGATGATTTAATTTCAGAAGAAATCAAAAATTATTTCATCAAATTCCAATTCATTCCCGAGATTGTGAGTTTGAAGAATAAAACTAAAGAAGAACTTGATTTGATTACTACAAAACAAGAAATGATGCGAAAGAAAGTGCGAGGATGGGCAGGGTCCTTAGGGTAAATCAGACTTATCTCGAAAATATTTATCGTAAAACTTTTTTCCTTTTAATAAATCCATTATAAAAAGGCTGTAATGAAACTTTAGCTTGATGATAATTTTTAAAATGATTATAAATAAGACATAGGAAAAAGCAGCGATAACATTAAAAGGGAAGGGATTAATAATCAAGAATAAACTGGGTAAGTAGAAGGATAAAGATTCCCATATTCTTCTCCTATAATATTCGATAAACTTTTTTTCTTCTAAGCTTTTGTAGCAAGTGCAACATATTAAGGGCATATTCATATTAAATTTGACCTCAAAATAGATCTTTTGCACGATAGTCAACATTCTATCGATCTTGTTTCCACAAAGGTTGCATTGAAAGCGAGATCTGTTTAATCTATCTAACTCAATTTTATCTATCTCAGATTTAGGAAAATAACAATCATCGTTTATGTAATGTGAGCATGATTTGCACGTTAATTGTTTTTCCATCTGCAAATCTTCTAAATATGTCTTACCTGGTTTAATAAAGTGAGGATATTTTGAATGGGATTGGCAAATCACTCGTCCTTTCTCGTCGATTTCAAATGTGGGTTCAATTACAACCATTTTATCATTTACTATTCTTTACTATATAAGAGATTAGATAAATCTCCTTATAATTTTTATTCACTAATTTTTAGGAAAGAATAACATTATTAAAAATCTTTACTAAAATATAAATTAGGAACTTATTATCTAATAAGTTTGAGAGGTTTTTACTAAAAATGGCGTCAAGTTCTGAATTGGGGTATAATATTGGAGAAATTCTTACAGAAAATTTGGATGACTTAATTTTTGTTTTAAATGAAAATTTTGAATGTGAATTTGTTAATGAGAAAATCCATATAGCAAAATTAGGTTATCTTAGCTTAAGAGATAAAATAACTGTTATATTACACCAAGATGATATACAAATTGGTAATATATTTCTGCGAAGATTATTAAAAAATGGACAAGCTATTGAACATTTAAGAGTTCGTCAGAAAAATAGTTATGTTTATCATGAATTCAAAGGTAAAACTTTTACAAACGATAAACATGAGATTAAATTATTAATAACTTCCCGCGACATTTCCCAATTTAAACGATCTGAAAGAGAGTGGCTTAAAAAAGAGGAGGAATTAAAGAAATTAGCTGAAAACATGAAGGAAATCCGATTTTGGAAACTTCTCCAAACTACGGATGAGAAAACTTCGTTTCAAAAATCAAGAGAAATGTTAGATTTGGTTATTGATAATATCCCCCAAATAATTTACTGGAAAAACAAGGATTTAGTTTATCTCGGTTGCAATCAAAATTATGCATTAATAAATAATTTTGAGAATCCAAATTATATATTGGGTAAAATCGATGAAGATTTACCCTGGGCTAAAATAAATTTAAACACAATTCAAGATCGGGAAAAGGATGTTATGAATAAAAATCAGAGTGAAATCTCAATTGAAACTTTAAATCTTCCTGGCGGCAAAACAGCATTCTTTGAGGTAAATCGCGTTCCACTTAATAATCTCGAGGGGGGAATTGTAGGTATCTTATGTACTTATAACAATATCTCTGATAGAGTGAATGCTGAACAAACATCTAAAAGGATTCAAGGAAAATTCACAGACTTAGTAGAAAGTATTCGAGAGGCTTATTTTGAAGTTGATTTGAAAGGGAACTTTACATTTATGAATAAATCCTTTATTCAAATGACAGGTTATTCATCTGATGAAATAATCGGTAAAAATTATAGCTTGGTTATGGACGACGAGAATAAGAATAAAGTTTTTAAAATATTTAACGCAGTTTTTATTTCGGGTTTACCACAAGAGGCCTTCCAATTTGAGTTCATTAAAAAAGGAGATAAGAGAGTCATTGTCGAGACTTCCGTTTATTTAAGTAGGAATCCTTCTGGAAGAAAATTAGGGTTTTATGGTATTACTAGAGATATTACTCAAAGATTTAAACTAGAACAAAAGCTTAAGCAATCAGAAGAAAAATATAGGCACCTTTTTGAAAACTCTCCATTTGGAATCTGGATAGTTGACTTAAATGGTGTAGTAATTGATTGCAATGCCCCCAAAAACATAATGCTCTCGAAAGTTACTAGAGATGATATCATAGGGAAAAATTTTATTGAAGTTTTAGGAATATTTGATAGACCAGAATATTTCATTCCGTTTTTTAAGAGTAAGTTTAAACATTTTGTGGAAGGTACACCAATGAAAGCTTTAGAATTTAAAATGACTCGCACAGATGGGATAGAAAAATGGATTAATGTTCGTGGGTTAAAGATTGAGCTAGGAGAAAATACATTCATACAGGTTTTAATGCAAGATATTACCGAGAAAAAAATAGCAGACTTAAAATTGCAGAAATCTGAAGAAGAGCTAAAAATATTAAATAAGGAACTAGAAAGAAAGGTACTAGAACGAACTAAAGAGCTTAGAGAATCTGAAGAAAAATTCAGGACAATAGCAGAAAATTCTCTAATGGGGGTTGCGATTATACAAGATAATAAAATTAGATATGTAAATCAACAATTTGCTATTTTATCTGGTTATGATGTTGACGAAGTAAAAGATTTTGGTCCAATGGATATTTTTCAAAGTATTTATCCAGATGATAGAAAACTAGTTATGGAACAATTAAGGAAAAAGCAAAAAGGTTTAAAAGATTACATATCTCACTATCAGTATCGAATTTTTGATAAGGAGGGAGGTATTAAATGGGTAGATAATTATTCTAAAACAATTAATTTTATGGGAAGACCAGCTGATTTAGTATCCGGCATAGACATTACCGATCGTAAGAAAGCTGAACAAGAGTTAAAAGAATCAGAAGAGAAATTTAGAACCATCACTGAGCATTCATCGATTGGAATAATAATTATTCAAGATGACAAAGTTAGGTATGTCAACAAGGCTATGTTAGGTATTAATGAATATTCAATAGATGAAATGATGGAATGGTCACCAAAAGAATTACTAAACAATATCCACCCCGAAGATCGAGAACAAGCCATTGAATACTTGAGGGGAAGACAAACAGGCGACTCTGCTCTCCCTCCGTACAGCTCTTATAGAATAATTACAAGAAGTGGAAAAGTTAAATGGGTAGATTCTTACAGTAAAACTATTACATATTTAGGTCGATTCGCTGATTTAGCTCTTGTAACCGATGTTACAGAACAATTTTTAGCTAAACAAGAATTAAAAGAATCCGAAGAAAAATACCGTTCATTGTTTGAAAATATGAATACTGCTTTTGCATATCACGAGGTAATAGTGGATGATAATGGCAAACCTATCGATTATAGATACATAGAAGCAAATAGTCAATTTGAAAAACTAACTGGGTTAAAAGTAAGTGATATAATCGGAAAGACCGTAACCGAAATATTACCTGGAATTGAAAACGATCCTGCAGATTGGATTGGAAGATATGGGAATGTGGCTCTCACAGGAGAACCCCTAAATGTGGAAGATTATTCAGAACCACTTGATCGTTGGTACAAAGTTTCCGGGTATTCTCCTAAAAAAGGATTTTTTGCAGTTACTTTTAGTGATATTACCGAAAGTAAACAAGCTGAAATAAAAATAAAAGAATCTGAAGAAAAATATCGCCATTTATACGAGAATTCTCCGTTCAGTATTGTACTTTTAGATACTGCTGGTAAAATTATTGATATGAATGCGAAGACAACAGAACTATTTGGTTATGAAAAAAAAGATCTCATCGATAAGAATTATTTAAACCTTACAGGAATTTATCCGAGTGATACGAAACCCGGTTTGAGATTAATTCAAGAACTAATGTCCAAAGGGGAACCATCGAGTCCAATTATAAAACCCCAACTCATCAAAATTTTTAATAAAAAGAAGAAAGCATTGTGGGTAGAATCTGAATTATCCACTATTAAAATAGGTGGGAAGCTCGTAATTCAAGCTATTATCCAAGACATTACAGAAAAAAAACTCGCAGAAGAAAAATTAAAAGAGTCTGAACGAATATTAAGAAAACAAAATATTGAATTAAAAGAATTGGATAAGTTGAAAACGGACTTTATTAGTATTGCTGCCCACGATTTAAAAACTCCATTAATATCCGTAGGAGGTTATATTGATTTAATTCTTTTAAGAGAAAAAGAATTGAATGAGGAGGTTAAAGAGGATTTAAATAGGGTTTTGAATAATGTACGACGGTTAGAAGGATATATCAATCGATTGTTAGATGTAATGAAAATCGAAGCGAAAAAGGTTGAGTTAGTTAAAAGAGAAGAAAATATTCACGACATAATTATTAACTGTCTTTCTGATTTAGAGTTTCAAATCGGACAAAAAGATTTAACAATTAACTTTGACATCTCAGAAAATCTTAAATTGAGAATAGACCACTTTAGAATTTCACAAGCCATTTTGAATCTTTTAACAAATGCGGTCAAATATACTCCGAAGAATGGAAAAATTGATATTTCTATTGTAGAAGAGGATGAAAGCGTTCTTTTTAAAATAAAAGATAACGGAAAAGGCTTGACTTCAGAAGAAATTCAAAAGATTTTTGGCAAATTTGTGACAATTGAACAAGGGGTTGATGGATATTCTTCTCTAGATAAGGGAAGTGGATTAGGATTGTATATCGCTCAAGGTTTTATCGAAGCACATGGAGGAAAAATATGGGTTGAATCAAAAGGAAGAGATTTGGGCGCTGAATTTAGCTTTACTCTACCAAAGCAGTAAATCCAATTATCTAAAAAATCTTTAAGCAAAACCAATATCTACAATAAAAAATTATAATAAGTCGAATTTTCTTATTCAAATTGGGAGAATTTAATATTAAAACAATTAGAAATATATAGATCTATTGTTATTTATAAAAGCTTGAATTAATAATAATCTAAATTACGTATGGCATCAAACCAATAATCTAATGCCGACCTTAATAATCTCTGAAAAAAATAAAGCAGCTAAAGGAATCGCAGAAGCGTTAGGACCGGTCACCGTCATAAACAAATCTAAGTTCCTAAAAGTTTATCAAATACCTTCTAAGAATATTTACGTTATTCCTCTTCGAGGACATATTTTAGAGTATAGAAATACTGCTCAATTTAAAAGCTGGACTAAGTCAGATCCAAGAGAAATTATTACAAACCCGAAATCAATTGATAAAGTAGCCATTAGTTATGCTCATCCATATATCAAAATTTTAGTCGAGTACTCGAAATTATGCGACGAGTGTGTGATTGCTACTGATGCGGATATTGAAGGGTGTAATATTGGGCTTTTTGACGCGCTGCCTTACGTAATTAAAGCTAATAGAAATATTAAAGTAAACCAATTATGGTTGAGTTCATTAGAAAAAAAAGAGATCGTATCGAAATATAGAAATTTAATTCCCCCTAAATGGAGTTGGGGCGAAACAGGGGAAGCAAGAGCGATTATTGACGCATTTATTGGCTTTTCAAGCACTAGAGAAGTCACAAATACGTTCAGACCAATATTAAATGAGATTCATAATAAATTTGTATCAATAGGTAGAGTACAAACTTCGTTACTTTATTTGATATATTTAAGAGACCTTGAGATCGAGCAATTTATTCCTGAATCTTACTGGACGATTATAGCTAATTTAGAGCATAAAAGTCGTATCATAAAAGCTATGCATATTAAGAATCCATTTAGTAAAGAAAAAGAATCTGAAGCAAAAGCCATATTCCAGAAAATTAAAAACGAGAAAAAAGCTAAAATTATAAACAATACAAAAGAATCCGCAGTAATTAATCCACCAACTCCCTTGAATACTTCTAAAGCTCTTGTATTGTTAACTAAGACCTTAAGAATTAGCGCTAAAGCTGCTATGAATGCTATGAATTCTCTCTACCTAAATCAAATTATATCTTATCCAAGAACTGATAGTGATAAGTACAACTCAAATTTTGACCATAAACAATACTTAGAAAAATTTAAGCCTCATACGAACTATGGAGCTTACACGGTAAAGCTGTTTAAAGAAAATCGATCGAATCCAACAATCGGAAAAATTGACGCTGGAGACCATCCTCCTATTACTCCCTTGTTAAGTTTAGATCAAAATAGTTCAAAACTTGAAACCAATATAGAGAAAAAAGTATACGATATATTGGCACGACATTATTTAGCCCTTTTTGGTCAGCAAGTAAAGGAATTGAGAACCAAATTAAGGATATCAATCAAAGATGAACTATTTACATCCCGAATTGTGTCGTTAACTCATAGCGGATTTTACGAAATCGCTCCATTTTTAAAAAAATCTTATCAACCTGTAATCGAAATCGAAGCCAAGGAACTCCCAGTTAATGAAATACTTTTGGACAAAAAAGAAACTCAACCTCCACCACGCTACACTGATACAACTTTGTTGAAATTAATGGAGAGAGAACACTTAGGTACAAAATCCACTCGTCCCACAATAATAAATATTCTGATAGATCGAAAGTTAACTTATAGAATTGCCAAAAATCGCTATAAAATAACTGAATGGGGTAAATTTCTTATTAGTGAATTAATTAAAGTGTGGTTACCATTTTTAAAACCTGAGTTTACCCGATTTGTTGAAAAATTACTCGAGGATGTTAAGGAAAAAAGGAAAACAATGGATACTGTCGTAACAACCGTAAAAAAAATATTCCTCGATTTATTTGATAAATTCCGCAATAGTAAAAATGCGATAACTTTCCAATTTGATAGTGTGAAAGGTAATTTAAAAACAGCAATGCAACAAAATTCGCAAAAAAAGTTTCCTCAAACTACTTCCAAATGCCCAACCTGTAAAAATCATCCCATGAAATTGGTCACAACCTCACAAAAGAAAAGATTCCTAGCGTGTTCTAATAGAAATTGTAAAACTTACATCTCTGTTCCAAAAACGGGAAGGATAACCATATTAAAAACCACGACTTGTTTAAAGTGCGGTTTTAACGTGTTTAAGATACTAAAAAGGAAGAATAATAAAAGTTACTCATATTATATTTGTCCCAAATGTTGGAGCGATAGGTATAAAGAACAAACTAACGGTTTCTGTTCTAGTTGCACAGATTTTCAAATTTCTAAAGAGCAGTGCGTTAAAAGAAATTAAAAAAAGTAAATTTGATTTGAAGTTAGTCCAATTTAAAACTATATTTGTTGTATGCTGCTCGAGTAAGACCGACGTAATTATCTGAGATTCTGTAAGATAGTTTTCCGTTTATTACTTTCCTTTCGACATAATCGTTCTTTAGATGGTGATTTAAAGAGAGAATCATCGTCCCTAAGGTTACAGCGCCTATGTAACTCATTTTTTTTTTCGCTATTCTAATTAAATCTAACTCTGAGTGCCAACTTCCGTCGAGTAAGGAAATCAAGATTTCGTTTTTCACAGGGGTTTTGATGTTCTTTAGCTTGTTAAATATTTGTGAATAATCTGGCTTATAGTATTTTTTTAGAATTTTGGTTTGTTCAAAACTTGTATTTTGGTTTGTATTTTGAGGGCCTTCCATTTTTTAACACTTTACTTGAGATGAAATTCTACTAAGATATAATATCAGAATAATATTTTTAAAAAACAGTAATACGCTTGTAATATTACAATGATATGAAAAATAGATGTTTGAATTTTAAGCCATAGTTCATAGAAGGTCTTCAGGAATACCTTCAGAAAAATATTTCGCTCTGGTTATCCAATTCTGCTCGAATTCGGGAATCATTGCTAAAATCGATCCTCCAACCCAAACTGAGAATATGCGTTCCCGGGGCGCTATTATTTTGATGATTTGATTTTTCTTTTTGCGTCTGGCTAATTCTATTTCTAATTCTTGATAGATTCGAGACTTGAGATTTGGAAACATCGAAGACCCCCCCGATAAGAAAATGTTGTTTAACAAATCAGGACGGACATCTAAGTCACACATTTCAATTACATCCATAATTGCTTCAGGGAGAGAATCCTCCTCTAATTCTATTGAAGGATTAAATAACAATTCCGGAACTTCGAATCTCTCTCTAGCTAAAGAAATCGTGGAGCCATCGGGTAAAGTATATTCTTTTTCGTATTGTTCAACTCTTTTCAAATCTTCTTTGTAATCAAGGGAAACAAAACACGCTTTTTCCTTTAAAGCTCTGATGAGCTCTCTTCTTATTGAAGAATCTGCTGAAAACCCTCTTGCACCTAATATTTTTTCCATAAACCTTGTTAGCGTTCTACCACCAATTTCAAGAATTCTAATTGCGTGATCAAGCTTATATCCTTGATAGATTGGGACTATTCTTGTTAAACTATCTCCGATCTCTATTACCAAGCCTGTTTGAAATCCTCCGGCATACAAAGTGAGCATAGAATCTAAGACGGGATAAAAGGCATTACATTGATACTTTTCTAAAAATAATTCAAATAGTTTCTTTAAATCAGTATAAGGAAACAAAGGATGTACCGCAAATAATACGTTAACTAAGCTTGGATCAACTCTTAAATTGTAGAAAATGTAATCAATTATTTTTTCAAACGAGAGCCAGTCCTGGATTACTCCTTTATTTATTGGGTAATAAATTTTATACAAGCCTATCGATTGGATTTCATCTCCTACATAATAATCGTCTTGTCTAATACCTGCGTATTCGTAATCAATCTGTCTATATTTAGGTTTACCTACAATTGTGAAGAACACTTGGGATGGCATGTCTTCTCCTGCAAACCCTGCCTTTGCCGAAAATTGCCCAATATCTAAAACAACAGTCAGGTTAGCCATGATTTCTGTATTACATTTAATTACTATTCCTTATCTTTTAATTTTCCAATTAACTTATTTATTTTTAGATTAACAAAATCTTCAAAGGAGTGTATTCTGTCATAGGAATATAAGCTTCTCCATACTTTGAATTAATTTCATTACCTCGTAAAATTGAAGTATCTTCTGCCCAGTCCAACACTCGCTCTAATACTTCTTTCTGAGATTTATAAACCCGATTAAAAATCTCTTTCTTTTCAACCCAATATTTTTCAATATTAACTATTATAAAAACTGAACCTTCTATGTATTGAAACTTACAAGAGGGCGATTCGTAATAATACACACCTAACGGCGTCCAGTTTCTCTCGTGTCCTCCATAAGCTTTTCCCGTCGAACAATGATAAATAGCTTCTCTTGTAATTAAAGAAAGATTTCTGTGGACTCTATGAAAATCCGAGAGATGTGGTATTAGAATCACTTGAGGGCGGATGTCTCTAATAAGATTCGTCACTTCAGAGATAATTTCCCTTTTAATCTCCAAATCGGGATAACCTAATTCGATGATTCTACATTTTAAAGCAGTTCGGACTAAATCAAGTTCTTGTTTTCGCTGTTTTAAGATTTCTTCCTTATGCTCGACTTTTGCATATCCTCCTAATCCGCTTGTTGCAACCACGACGAATACTTCAGAGCCTAACGCTTGATATTTGAGTATCGTTCCACCACATGATATTATTTCATCATCTGGGTGACCAGAAAATACCATCATGCGTTTAGGAACAATAATAGGAATTTCGTTTTCGCTGATAATAGAATTGTTATTCTCCATCTCTATTAAATATCTGATAATTTACATTAAAAAGTTTTATGAATTAAGAAGTGAAAAGTAGGAAATTTCTAAAATCAAAGACTAAAAAGGATAAATTGTAGAGTTGCAAATTTTGTAAAAAGATTTACTTAATCTCCTCTCATTATCTTCTTTAAGCGATTTAATTCTTCTAACATCTCGTCGCGTAAAGAACTTAACCCACCACCAGCTTGAGGGGCTGCTGCTACTGGTGCTGCTGCTACTGGTGC
>Ga0209978_10000627_pt1 | contig 13706 bp, 8 predicted proteins | sample BentaG_FD_182805 | JGI IMG/M metagenome (GOLD analysis project Ga0209978, IMG submission 182805) | Deep subsurface microbial communities from South Atlantic Ocean to uncover new lineages of life (NeLLi) - Benguela_00093 metaG (SPAdes)... | ecosystem: Environmental > Aquatic > Marine > Oceanic >...
ATCCTCTCGCATACTGCCAGGAATCCTCGGGACCGCTGCCCCAGGGGCCCATCATGTGATGGCCTCTTCCCCAGCCATCAGCCCAAACAAATACTGGAACGGCTAAGGCGCCAACCAATAGCGCAATTCCTAAAATTCTTATTATTCTTGTCATTGCTATACCTCCTTTATTATGATTTCTTGATACCCCATCCGCTCGGGGGGGCAATTCATTGGTTTTTTGACCTTTCGAGCTTTATTATGAGCAAAGGGCATGCCACATTGTGGTAGTTACCATATAACTATTTGAATTTATGTGCTTTATCGGGCGTGGCTTTGAAGGCGAGTGCTATTTATTCGTAGAAAGGTGTGAGAGATTGGATAAAAAGTATCCAATTCTCAGGTTTGAGGGGTATCCAGATGGATAAAAAGTATCCAGGCTAAGGATATATAAAAACGGGAGTTATTTATCAGTAGAGCGAAAATATAGATAATGCTCTAATATACCTAAGAGTCGTTATTGGTGTCTGCAAATTTCATTTTCTCTAGAGTGCAGGTTTTGGCAGATACCATATGACTCTGGCCTCAAGTAAATAGTCGTAATATTTTGTGGATTGTTCTAAACACTTTGTTCTACATAAATAATGTGAGCAAGGTAGGGGAGATTATATCAAACTAAAGAATTTGTTTTTGCATCCTTGACAAATGCTTCCCGATCCTCCACGGAATGCTTCACCGCAATTAGAACAAAATCGTGGTTGGCTATAAGAAGGACCCTTTTCTGGGATAGTCCGAATAATCACTTTCTGGCAAGTAAGCATGTCCCGTCCCCCCATGACCATCTCATCGATCAGAGGCTTGAGCGGATTTTCCTTTTTGGGCTTTTCTTTCATTGCCCAAGCCAACACTAGAGGATATCGACATACTTTTTTGGAATCGAAGTGGACTCTAGCACCTTCAAGTGTATGAATTTCGTAAAGAGTGATAGCCAATTTACCCCAGTCAAGGATCATTAACCGGCCATTACCCATGGAGCATTTGGTCATAATTTGGACAACATCGGGAAGGCACTTCTTTGTTTCCACTACCGCATTCAAAAAGCGAAATGGCTCCATGATCTCAAGGAGCCAATCCACCATGAAGCATCCCAATACCAAACCAGGTGCCAAGTGACCGTGAAAATCTATACACCGTTCAAAATACTCTTCCAAATCAATCTGCCCTTTATGATTCCTGATCTTCATCGCCTTAGAAGCTCTGTAAATCCTCTGATTCCGGTATCTTAGGTATAACAACAAGGTCTGGGGACCGATAAAGCGACAACCGAACATGGCCATGCGGACGTCTACCACCTGCCCGGGAAAAAGGGGTGCATGTGCCCTGACGGGAGAAGTCAGCGATTCGTGCAATGGCTTCACTTCGCTCCCTCTCGTAAGGCATGGATTCGCTCTGTAGTCGCCTTTCGTCTCTGCGCGGCTTTATATATGCCTATTCTTACATAACTGGAACCAAGAAAACGGAAAGTGGCATAAAAGCGGCTGAATTTGAAGTCATGCGCTGGATAATCTTTGGGTTGAAACCCAGACAAGACAAGGCAGGCAGATCTCGTCTTCGCCAGCCCGGCGGTGCAGTGGGGCGCTGATTTCCTCTCGGCCTCTTACTCGAGATCTGTTGCATGGGGCTCACCTCACGTGGCAAAAGTTCAACATCCTGGACTCATTGAACAGGGTTCAAATTGAGCGATAGATCATTTAGCTAAAAGCTGACCAAAAGACCAACCTGATACATAGTGTAATCATTTTCTTTCGTATGTCCGTCCTCCCAGTCCTTGTCTTCGATTGCGACCCATGGCATCACGGTTTTAGCCAGGTCATAAGAGAGGCCGAATATTGAGGTCTTTTCTTTTAGATTACTGGCATCCTTATCATGATCATAGACGATGTAACGACCGAAGACCCTCAAGTTCTTATCGAAAGGCATTCTGATGAAGACTGCGGTGTTATACCCATCGCGGTCATTCTTATCATCCTCGGTATCCTCACCCTTCCCCTCATAATACTGGCCCATGATGCTGAAGTACTCATGCTGGTAGGAAGCCATCACCTGGTTAATGTCCCAGTCCCCATAGTCGGTGGTGCCCTTTAGGAATTCGTTGCTCTCGCCTCGCAACATATGGGCTCCGATGCGGAAGCCTTTAAGGGCGTCAATCATATTGAAGGGCCGGATATAGCCTGCTATTTCCCAGGCCTTCTTATCATTATCCTCCGCCTTGGTATATCCGGAACCGTTATAGACGCCCGCCCATAGGCCACCCCACTTGGCTGCAAACTTATTGGACACCTTCTTTTGGAATTCCTTATCCATACTGCCGCCAAAGGTGAGGTGGGCGTTGAGTCCGAAATCCGCCGAGGCCATGATGCTGTGGCGGTCTAGGTAGTGCTTTCCCTGAGGCCGATAAGGCCACAGGGCCGCATCATACATATCTGAAAAGGTATGAACCAGACCGAATTCACTCTGCAGTTTGAGAGGTCGACCGCCCAGATCATCGAAATCGAATATGCCGTAGGCATATTTGAGGCGTACTTCCCATCCGATTTCACTTGCCTCGCTTCCGCTTTCGTCTCGTGATCGGTCGTAGGTGATATCCGTAGTGACTCTGGAGCTGAACCACGGAGCAAACTTCTTCTTAATTGTGATGTAGGCACGCTGCACCCTGAATGAATCGAAGTCGCTCTTAGGACCACCCGGTTCATCATCAAAATCCTGGCTGAAGTATTCAAGGAAATAGGTCCCGCCTATGCTCACCCCTTCCAATCCTTTGGGGAGCTTAAACTCCTTGGACTCAACCTCCTTCTTCTCGACCTCTGCAGCTGTCTCTTTTGCAACCGCCTCCACCTCAGCTTCCTCCTTTTGAGCCTCTTTTTTAATCTCATTTCGCAATGCTTCTGCATCCGAGTTGGTCAGCATGCCCTTCTCAACGAGCTTTTTGATCAAAATGTCAACCTCCCCTCCCAGGGCTGCTGGAACGGTAAACGTGATTAATGCGATCCCCAAAGCAAAGATCGTAGCGACTTTCTTCATGCTTGAACCTCCTCTCTTCTATATTGCGAATTTGATCCGGGAACTCACGCCGAAGGATACTGATCCGTGGTGTAAGAGCCGTTCATGTCTTCTGTGGTCCCTCAACTTATAAGTTCATCAATTTGCTGCCAAGATATCTGCAGCATTCCCTCTTGATTTCTCCTGACAAACCCCCCCGTAATAGCGCTCAGGGTTCTGTAGAACTCCGTCTCTGCACCTTCCATGACTCGCGCTGAAAACTCAGAGATCCAGACGCCGAGATGGTTTTCTAGGAAGCATTTCTGTTTTTCAAGGCAATCCGCGGCAATCGTGTAGTCTCCACCAGCAATCGCCTCAATCTCCTTGAGCACCAGGTAGTACATGAATTCCAGTTCAGCTGATATGTGGTCTGGAGCATCTCGAAAATCCTCAGAGATAGACAAACCGACCTCCATGTAGCCTTTCATGACATCCAGTGTGGAATTCCCCATGACCCGATGCTGGCCTTCCAGGTAGACGGAACCGTATGGCGGTGCCAGCAGCGTGTAAGGGCCCACGAAGAGCCTGGCATAATCGACCTTAATCTGTTCGATCTCACAGTCATGCTTGCAGATGCTCTCTAACTGCCGACTGGGTCGGGCAACCTCCGGGCAGACGAAATTCAACATGTCTGCCAGGTCGTGGATATTTCCCAGCATATGCTGGCTGGGCATAAGGTAGCACTCGGACAGTAATCTGAAGACATTAGCGCGGGCTGTCTCGTATGCCAAAAACTCCTCAGTTTCCATGCCCTCTCCTTTTTAATCAGATCTTTCCAAAAAGATCTTATCATGCTATATCTGAATCATGCTGGCTTCGATTATTCAGGTGCCTCAGCCAGCTTCAGGTATCTCTCCCCTAGGGTGTACAACAAGAGCATAACAGCGAGAGCGAATATAAATACCAGCCATTCCCAGATACTTGGAAAGTAACTGATGAATTCGGGATACTGTTCTGCCTTCGGGCCCACCGGCCTGCTCTGGCCGGCCAGCAGGATTTCCATGTGCATGGCAAGGGTCCCGGCAAATATCAAAGCAGAGGTCAGGATCTTTCCCCCCATGGCGGACCGGACCGAAGAAATAAACATGAGGATGAACGGCAAGAAAAGCCCAAGAATCACTTCCGTATGGAATACGCGCCATGCACCGAATGCATGCTCGAATCGATGGTAGACCAAAAACTCGGGAATCGTGGTCGACGATTCGATGGCAAATTTCAACAAGGTAAAAAGCACAACTGTGCCAGTGACATACATGAATATATTGCCTAGATCGTCATACACGGTAGCTTGCGCCCCAGATAATTGCTCACCGGTTACCTTATGATAGATCATGCTGTAGAGCATAAATAGAGCTAGCCCGCTAAGAATAGCCATGAGCAGGCAGTAAATGGGCATGACCGGACCGAAGTAGGTTACTCGAGATTCCGTAATCCCGAAAACAGAGCCGATCATCAGCGGGGCAACAAGAGCACAAAGGAAAGAGGCAACACCCAGGGCCTTACTGAAGCCGCTACGCCAATCGCCCGTATGCATTTTCCAGAATTTTACGATGAGGATGACCAATTCCAAGCTGTAGATGGCCCCCATCCACCAGATCGGTGATGCCAAGTTCGGGGACAGCATGATGTAGATCATGCTAAAAACAGAGCCGAGTTCAAGGCCTACGGAGACAAAGGCCCCGCAGAGGGTGGCGATGGCCAGGAAGATCATGCGCTTGGCCAAAGGTTCATATTCTTTGACACCGAATACCAGGGGCAAGGCCGAAAGAAGGGTCAGCCCCGAGCTGGCCAAAGCCAAGAAGATGTAAACGCCCAAAGGAAGCGTCCAGATCAAGACGTCATTGGCGTTAAAAAGCCCGTGTCCTTGAATGAACAGCTTGAGCGCGGTAACGAGCCCTGCAATGATGGCAATTCCAAGTACCGCCATCCACGTATAATAAAGGCCATTCTTCCCTTTCATTTATACACCTCCTTTGATCGGCCGATACTCTGCCGGGTTGTAATTGCGGATGTAGAACACATGCGGCTCGGTGCCAAGCTGTTCTTTGAGCCGAAAGGGACGGAACTTCCCCAACAATACGCTCACAGCACTCTTTGGATCGGAAATGTCGCCGAATACTCTGGCATCCGCAGGACAGGCCTCGACACAGTAGGGCAATTTTCCCTTTTGAAGCCTGTGGTCACAGAAGGTGCATTTCTCCACGACGCCTTTGGGTCGAACACCCGGCAGGGTGTCTTCCCGTTCCGGGTTGTAGTAGGGCACACTCTTGCCCCCCACATTTTCGACGAGCTCTTTCGGTGAAGCGGTCCCTTCCCTTATCACAGGATCGTTCTCCCGCCAGAACTTGTGAGGCTTGTCGAAGTTGAAGTAAATGACGCCGTAAGGGCAATTGAACTCGCAGTATTTGCACCCGATGCATTTCTTGGGATCATGCATGGTGATACCGTTCTCGAGCTTGTGCATTGCTTTCGTGGGGCAGCCTCGGACACAGGGAGCGTACTGGCAATGGTTGCAAAGTGTCGGAATATAGTGGTACCGGACATTCGGAAAGGTGCCGACGGTTTCGGTGATCTTGTTGGACCAATAGATGCCTTCCGGAACGTTGTTTTCGTTCCTGCAGGCGATGCTACACGCACCACAGCCCACGCAACGCTGAAGATCAATGACCATGGCATATCTGGGCATCTGCTCACCTCCTACAGTTTTTCGATCTTCACCCGGGTGGCGGCGTGACGAACCGTACTTCCGCTGAGCCGGTCGTAGACCGCAGGGATCAGATCGTTGTTGTTACCGCCTCGGGGGACCCTGCCGAATTCCTTCGAGGCCAATCTACCGTAAGCCCAGTGGCCTTGCCCGTAGCACTTGGCAACGGTGCCGGGCTGGGCGCCTTCCCAGAGCTTGACTGTGCAGGTGATACTGCCGGTAGGAGAAGTTAACCTGATAGGGTCCCCGTCTTTCACACCAACCTTTTTGGCATTCACCGGGTTGATCTTGGCCACATCGTCCCAGGCTTCATCACCGGGGTCCACGTCTTTGAAGTCGTAATACCAGGTGCAGTTGGCCGAGCGCCCCTCCCGGTTCAGTCTGGATTTGTGGTCTACGAAAAGGAAGGGGTATTCTGATTCATCTCCATTCGTGAGGGGCTCTTCGTAGTGCGGGATAAAGGCCTTCTCGCCGCGGGCCTGGTAGTAGCAGGACTCGAGTACATCATCCACCGTCGTATGGTGTTTCTCGGCATGTTTTTCCAGAGCTTTTTTCAGAGTTTCACTGTAAAATTCGAACATCCCCGTCTTGGTTTTCATCTTTCCCCAACGCTTTCTATGGGGGTAAGGATCGGAGTTCCAAACGCCCGTCTTTCTGAATGCCTCCCAGCCATTGAATCGGTCACCCCCTTTGTACTTTGAAGGATCCCAGAGGTTCTGGGTGGCGTACTTGAGGGCATAAAGGGCGAACTCGTCTGCATTGGTTGGCTCTTTTCCGGTTTCAGGGTCTTTGTACTCTTTGTAGTGTCGCAGCAGGTTGTCGAACCCCCTTTCAGCCAGTTTCTCGGCGATCAGCCAAGGGATCTCGGTCTCATCGATCTTGGACTCCCACATGGGCTTAATGACCGGTTGCATGAGGGTGACATGGCGATAACCGTTGCCGATGGATTTGACATAGCCCCACTTCTCGAATAGGTGATGGGTATCCGGGAGGAGAATGTCGGCAAACCAGGAGAATTCCGACGCGTTTGTCGTGATGTGCACTAGAAACGGTAACTTGGACAGTGCACGCTCCCACCTCTCCGGCTGGCCAGCGGCAAAGGCGAAATTGTTCATGTAGGCAAGAGCCACCTTGATGTCATACGGATCCGCGTCAAGGATGCCGTCGGCCGCGTTGTTCGTAACCACCGCTGAGCCAGGTTTCCCCCCTTTAAGGCTCGGGAACTCTTTTCTCCCGCGCTGATCGATCTTCTCGTACTTCTTCCCATTTTTCGCAATCTCATCCATAAAGTCATCCGGCTCGGGAAAGGAGACGGTGTATTCTTTATTACTGGCCAAGGTGCCCCCTACGTTGTCCACTGCACCAACAATACCGTTCAATGCATGACAGACCATGCTGGTGTACCCGCCCCGAACCTGCATGACCGGTCCGCCGCCCACCCAGGAGATGGCGTGCGGAGCCGCCCTGCCGAACTCCACGGCCACGCGCCGGATCTGCTCCACCGGCAAACCGGTCCGCTCCGCAGCCCATTCGGGGGTCTTGTCCTTCAGCTCCAGGTTCCAGAGCTTGACGATGCCGTGGGTGTATTTTTCTTTAAAGGTCTGTTCCTCGACCGTCTGCCCGGGGACAAACCGGTTCGTCCCGTCAATGAAATCGCCGACGAATTCCTTGTACCAGAGTCCTTCGGTGAGGAGGATGTGTGCAATAGCCACGGCCAGCGCCCCATCGTGACCGGGCTTTATAGGCAGCCACTCATCGGCCTTGGCTGCTGTGACGGAGAGCCTGGGTTCAACGACGGCAACCTTGGCTCGATCGAGCACGTCACCCCACACGCTGGTGTAATATGACACCTGACGGTTGGCGGCCAGCGGATCCGCGCCCCATATCAAGGTATACCGTGTGTTTTTGACGTCATACTGACGGTAATTCCAGTATCCCTCTGTGTAGTACGGACCAAACTTTTCGGCCTCGGCGCAAATGGAGCTGTGGGATATGTTGTTCGGGGAACCGATGATCTTGGTCATGCGGTCATACAGGATGTCTCTCATATACGTGTAACGTCCTCTCATGAGCATGTATTTGTGCGTCTCGTGGTTATTCCTGAGTGCCATGATCTTGTCGGCGATTGTGTTCAGCGCCTCGTCCCACGAAATGGGCACGAACCTTGGATCTTCGCTCCGGCCCTTCTTCGGGTTAGTTCGTTTCATGGGGCTTTTGATGCGATCGGGGTCATAGACCTGTTGCAGAGCAAGGTGCGAGCGTACGCAGCCGGCCCCGACGTTGACCTTGGAATTTGGGTTTCCCCGGATTTTGACTGCCCTGCCATTTACCACGAACACCTGTGTCGAGCACCATGACGTGCAGCCCTGGCAGGTCGAAGCTATCCATTCTCCGACATCCTCAGATGGAGGCATGGCGGTTTCCGCCAGAACTCTCAGTGTGGGCTTCAATCCCCCGCCTAGGGCCAATGTTGCGCCCGCAACTGCGGAGGTCTTCACAAAATCCCTCCGGGTCATCTTTAGATCGTTTAGAAGATTCATAGCCATCACCTTACACTTAATCGTTCACGATTGATTTTGTCTCTCCTCTCAAGCGACGGTTGTAAAAAAACCTGGGCACGACGGAACACGCGTCTTATTACTGCTCAACAATTTTATTATACACTGAAAAAAAAATTGAATGCCACATTTTAAATAAGTCATGCGGGTCACCGCTATTTTAGTGAATCGTCTTCCGCAAATAGGAGCGTTCGTCTTTATCCACCGGACTGCCGAGGCATGCATACATATGCTGCCCCATGACCTCTTGCGATTTAAGATGGAAGGGGCGCTTCGAAAGCCCCATAATGTAAGTCATCCCACCCCTCTCCTTCAAACCCCTGATAATGCGATTTTTCACAGAGAGGATGTCCCAGGGGGAATAGCGGCCCGTTCATAAAATCATAAATTTCTGTCCGGTTACCCTAGTCTGCGCCTGGCTTAAGATTCCATATATTTGTCTCAGCCTGAATATGGCAATGAACCGGAAATCCTTGGATATCCTTCAGAAATGCAATCCGAATAGCTTGTTGGAAATAATTGAATTGTCTTTTAGTCACCACAACATCTTGTATATGACTGCACTCACGCAATTTGATCGATTTCTTGCCAAAGCTTTTATCTGAACATCGTCTGATTTCAGTAAAGATTACGGAATCAAATATGAAATATCAAACAGGTATCATTTTCTTGGAGAAACCCTCATTCTTGAATGAAAAGGAAATTTGATAGAATGTGGTCATGGCAAGGTATCAAATGCTTAAGGCATTCTAAGAATTAGATATTGAAATATTGAAGCGCGGCCCGCTTTCTTCTCAGGGTAATTCTAATTTATCACAGCTTGTGATTCTTTTTGTTTGACTCACAAACCTCATTTGTCCATATTTATGATAAGAAAAGAAAAATATTGCAATTTACAGAGCTAAGACAAACGTCCAATTGCACTATTAGTCGCCTCACCCTTCCCAGCAGATGAACCCCCGGCGTTTAGCTCCGGTTGAGGAGAAAGAAGATAATTTCACCCGAATAGCACTTTTCTTATTTCCGGCGGCTCGCGTTTGTATGGCTATCAAGATTTAAACGAATTTTTGCGAGCAATCTATGAAGCTTTGTCAAAACTGTGGTCAGCTGGTGGCCGAAGAGATCATCACCTGCCCCTCCTGCGGCAGCGAGGTTGTCGAAGGGAGGAGGCACATCGATGATTACCGGATAGAGGAGATTCTCCATGAGGGCTATTCAAGCATCCTCTGCAGAGGCAGGAAGGAGGGTGTGGAAGAGCCGGTAATGATTCGCATCTTCACACCCCAATCCGGAGTCGACGAAAAGATTGCCGAACGTCTTAAACAGGAATTGGAGGAACTCAAGAAACTTCCCGAGGACTATTTTGTAAAGCATCTCGACATCCGGAGATCTTCCGATGGTTTGTGGTACAGGGTTAGTGAATGGATTGACACAGAAAACTGGGGTACTTTGCTAGCTTCCGGTCGCCTTCAGGACTACCGAGTGGCCTTTAAACTCTTTTACAGAATAGCCTCCATCCTTGAAGGCCTCCACCAGATCGGACACTTTATACCCCATCTTATTCTAGATGACATCATGGTGATCAAAGGGGATCGAGAAGAATTTGAAGTCAAAATAGATTACAAGCTTTCTCGATTTCTGGATCCCGAAATGGATCGGTCTGGACCCATGCTGAAGAAACTTCTAGCCTCCCATCCAGATATTATCAACCAGCGGCCCCTGGATTTCAGAAGCGATATCTGGTCTTTGGGCAAGATTTTCGTGGAACTGCTTACCGCCGACTTTGAAGCCAATGATTTTCTGGCCAAAATTGACAAAATGCCATTGCCCCAAAAGGTTGCGGTTTTGTTCAAAATTATGCTGGCCGAGGACCCGGATCTCCGGCCCCGGTCAATGGCGGAGGTGGCTGAAACCCTGTCACGGGTTAGTGATGAAGAGATTGAAGCGGCCAAACAAAGTCGCCTCGAATCGGCCCCGGCACCGGTGAAGCAGATTAAAGGGCTTAAGAAAAGGATAACCCTGTTGGTGATCATGGTGGCCGTGTTGGGGCTCTTGCTCGGAGGTCTGGCCTGGTATTACTTCAGCTTCAAAGAAAGGGATAGCGAGGCCATCCTTGTAGGTTACGCCAATCAATATGCCGGCTCAGTGGCCTTCATAATGGTTGATTATCGGCTGCATGATGGAGAATCCGTTGCTTATCACAATCGGACCGAGGGTACTGCCTTTCTCGTGGATAAGAACGGTTACCTGTTGACCAACCGCCATGTGGCCTGTCCATGGCTAGAGGACAGCAATCTTTATGTGATCATTAGTATGCTCAGGCAAGACCAGCGACCGCTCCGTTTAGGATATCGGGTGTTTCTATGGTTTGAAGGGGAAAAAGCCTTCAATCGGTTGCCTGACTTGTCAGGCAGCACCGACCTGGAAGACATCTACTTTCTTGATTCGGCCTTCAGCACGGACGGAACCCGGCGCCTGATCATTTCCGGAGTTGCCAAGTCACCGGCCAAAACCTGGCAGCTGGTCAAATCTCCCCTCAAAGATGACTTTGCTGTGCTTAAAATCGATCATGTGCCCGAGGGGCTTGAGCCTCTGCCCCTGGATCTTGCTATGGATCCTCTAAAAATCCCCAGGCTTTCACCGGTCATTGCCCTAGGCTTTCCCCTTGGCAGCCGAACCCAGGAAACTACGGTCAATGTTAGCGTAACCCAAGGCCACGTGCGTCGTACTTTTGAAAACATGCTCCAGGTTGACACCTCTATCCATAGTGGCAACAGTGGGGGGCCGATAATCGATATTCGCGGCAAGGTGATCGGCATTGCCTCAGGTGTGGCTATGGGATGGGCAATCGGGCCGGTGCCAATAGCTACCCCTCTGTCGGACATTGGCATGATCCTGCCTATTACCAAAGCTGTAGATTTCATCCAGGAGTTGAAGGCCGGACAGACCAAATGGAATGGGGTTCTGGATCTATCTCTTGACACCAAACTGAAACAAATCACTGATAAGGCCAGACAGCGTAAATGGGCCGATGCCAAAGCTATGGCTGATAAGGAACTCCGGCTTAGCCTTGACCCTACATTGGTAATGGCAGCCGGAATGATGCACTTTTGTGCCGGGGACAACAATGGCGCCAGGAAACTCTTCGGTCAAGCTTTATCAATGGATGATGAAAATAACAAGGCAAAGCTGATGCTCTTTATTATCGATTGGCTGACCGGCAAATCTCAGGTAAGCACTTACCGCCAGGAATTAATGGCTTTGGATTGGCGATCACCGACCGAATTTTTAGGTCACCTGGTCAAGGTTCTGGAAGGACTGGTTGATGAGGAATCAGCCCTCAAGGGGGGGTATACCGAGGCTGAAAAGAGCTGGCTTCACTACGTTGTCGGTCTTATCCGGGCTAAACTGGGGGACCTGGCAGATTCGGAGAAGCTACTAAAAAAAGCTGTTTTAGCGGCCGACATCGATGACTGGTTGTTCTTCCTGGCCCTCGCCGAGCTGGAAAAGGTTCAGAATCAGAGATTGGATGCTTTGCAGAACAAACCCGGAAGGACTGGGTATAAGGACGAAATTAAAGCCTTTGCCAATACGATAGAAAAAAATTATGCGGCCAAGTTAGAACAACGGACCACGTTAGCCCCCCTTATGGCTCAGCTCAAACAGGACTCCATCAGCCCGGAGGACAAACAAAGTATTCTGGAACAGATCCTTGAAAATGACCGCAAAAACGGAGAAATCTTGCTAGGGCTGGCTTTCTACAGCGCAATAAACGAAAAATGGGAACGTTCCCTTGAATACGCCCGGACTTTTCTCAAAATTGAGGGCCGGGAAAATGCGGGACGGCTAAGTGTTGGATTGTTGGAGGCCGAGGTTCTTCACAATATGGCACGGAAGGAGGAGGCAAAGACCAGCCTTGAAGGCTACTACCGCCGGACCAAGGACCCGTGGTACCTGGCCATCAGTGAGTACCTGTTTGGCAAGCAGACCGAGCAATCCCTGTCAGAGAAAGCAGGAGAAACCCCCGAAAATCTCGTCACCTGGCATACAGCACTGGGATTCTGGGCAGAAGGCTCTGGGGACAAAAAGAAAGCTATCAAGCACTACAAAGAAGCTCTTGGGTCGTACATGGATACCAGGATTGAATACGATTTTGCCAAAGAGCGGATCAAGAGGCTAAGAAGGCCTTCAGAATAGCTCCGGAATTAATGAGTTTGGCCAGATGAAAGGTGCGGGGGGTATACCCCATATTGTGCAAGGGTTCAGGACGCGATAAGTTCAGCTTAGCTTGCCAAAGCTTTTATCTGAACATCGACCCATTTCATTAGAGACTACCGAATCAAATATGAAATACCAAACAGGTATCGATTTCCTAGCCCGGACTATTCATGAACTTAGGGGAAGTTTTTGAATAATCCACCCTTCGGCGGACTCAGGATAAACCTTTCTGGCTTCGACTCCGGTCTTTTTAGGCCTTCGCTCAGGGCTAGCCTTGAGCTGCGTGTGAAAGCGTCTGGTCGAAACCTGCAACAGAGATTCTCTCATTCTTGCAGGTGCTTATTAACGAAGCCTTGAGCTTCGTGAATAATGCAGGTTAGAGAAACCTTCATTCTTCAAAGTCTCTTTTTTAGGGCGTATCTTTCTGCTCTTGGGTTTGGGATAAGAGGGACATACCCACAATGAAAAGGAAATTTGATAGAATGTGGTCATGGCAAGATATCACCACCCCTATCTGCAGCGCCGACCAGTTTACAGATGGCACACCAGAGCAACAATTGATGACGTAATCTATATTTTATTGAGCTTGGAAGGGTTTAGATTTGCGTTTGTAAGCGCAAGCTGAAGTGGAAATTCTGCCGGAAAAGGTTCACAGCAGAAGCAGAAAGTTTCGGGGTGGAAAGCTCAAATGCAAGATATGGTGAGCCGCCATTTCTGACGGATCTTCAAGATTGCGGAAGTACTACCTTTTCTCTGGCCGGAATTCCCTGTGAACAGCTTTCTGGATAATTGCCTCATAAATTGAATGAAAACCCGGTAGATTGCTTCATTTCCATTTGTCGTTGACACTTGAGCGTTTTTTCCACTAGAATACAGCCCGCTAAAGGTGGGGGGCTTCCACCTGATCCAATCCCGGTACCATGGGATGAATGACTGAAAACGGTTTCCGGTTGCGATATTTTCGGCCAAGCAGTTTTGCGCCTTCAGATCGGAATGTGCTCCCCTCAAGAATCTTTTTTCTGTCGCATGATATTATTCGTTTATCCACTACCATGACCGAAAGAAAGAAAATACCCCCGATTGTTTATCTTTCTTACGCCAAAGGTGAACTGATAATCAAGGAGGGAGATTACGGAATCTCAATCTAT
>Ga0209978_10000629_pt1 | contig 13698 bp, 13 predicted proteins | sample BentaG_FD_182805 | JGI IMG/M metagenome (GOLD analysis project Ga0209978, IMG submission 182805) | Deep subsurface microbial communities from South Atlantic Ocean to uncover new lineages of life (NeLLi) - Benguela_00093 metaG (SPAdes)... | ecosystem: Environmental > Aquatic > Marine > Oceanic >...
GTCGCACCAGCGAAATTCTCGATGTCATCGCTGATGCCATCGGAATACTCATCGGCCTCTTTGTATATTTTTATATTTCTCGGACTGTGAAAGCAAAGATTTTAGCTGAAAAGTTATCAAAGCTATAACGATAAATCAAAAAAGAAAAGCCTTCTTATTCCCCCTCTGTTGTTGCAGGGGGAGTAAATACCCGCTGTCCGAGTTCTTGGTCAAGGAAAAATAAGCCACTTCGGTCCTCACCTAACAATCTAAGTCTTTGAACTATCTCAACAGCTGAAGATTCTTCCTCAACCTGTTCAGCCACAAACCACTGCAAAAAATTGTTTGTAGCGTGGTCAGCTTCAGATATCGAAAAATTAACCAGATTGTTTATTAAGGTCGTTACTTTTTGCTCGTGCTGATAAACGTGTTCGAAAGCTGCTAAGGGAGAATCCCATTGTGCCACTGGTGCATTAACAGAAGTTAGAACTACTCTGCCGCCTCTTTCATGGATGTAGTCATAAACTTTTATCGCATGGATCAATTCCTCCTGAGCTTGTACTCGCATCCAGTTGGCAAATCCCTTCAGGCTTACTGATTCAAAATAAGCAGCCATTGAAAGATAGAGATAAGAAGAATAAAGTTCCGCATTTAACTGTTTGTTTAGAGAATCCTGGATTTTTACTTTAATCATTTTATTACTCCTTTTTAATGCTCCTTCTCAAATTTGTCTTTCCTGTCCCCCATTCAGAGCATACACAAACTTCGGGTAACTCTTCAAGAGGTAATCCGGGTTTTATGCAAAAATTTGGATCAACTCTTTCTGAGTAATCTACATATCCGAAAACTGCACATCTATAATTTTCCATTTTTGTTTTTTACTCTCTTCTTAGACACCTCATAATAACCTCTTTTCTCCCTCAATCGACTTTATATTTGTGATGTCCTGAGTAACCTCTAAACACCCGAGGTAATCTCCATTTTTGCCATGAACAGGGAAGTATCGGATGTATATAAGCCTGTTATTAAGACTAATCCAGAATTCGGCAACATCCTTGCGTCCATTTTTAAAATCATCTAATATCTGGTTTACGACATGTAGGCTCTTCTTGGGATGGCATTGTTGAACCTTTAGACCGATAACCGCCTTTGTCCTGGGAAATATTTTGTCTTTGGTCTGACTGAAATATCGAACAGTATCCTCTTTATCAATAAAGGTAAGATCAAGAGGAAGCGTGTTGAAGATTGTTTCAATCTCTTCGTATGCTAAATTGCCGGTTTCGAAGGCAATCATACCTTCTATCATGGGCTTGGAAGTCGGTTTCTCAATCATTTCCGTGGTTTTCTTTGCAGCATCAGGAGTAAAAGGACAGTAACCCAGATCGTCAAATTCTTTTTTTATCTCTTTCCATTCATTATCAGCTATAACTTTTAAACCAGTAGGGAAGAGGATGTTATTTTCCTTGTAAAAATGGTTGGAAAGTGTCTCAGCTAGTACTATAGCTAACTCCTTCAGATCCTTTACGAAATGTCCAGAATCCATCTCTTCATGAGTATCGATTAATTTGTAAATATTCTTCTCTAGTTCTCTTATTTTGTCATGTTCCATCCACATCATTGCCGGAGGCTGGGTAATACCATGTTTCTCAAGATAGGGGAAAAGCGCATTTTCTTCCCGGACATAGTGGCTTGTAGAGCTTTTAAAATTTTCTTCAATTTGTTTTAACTTTTCTTTCTGCTCATTTATAAAACTGAAGTCTTTATTTTCTATATTTAGAGCGACACTCTTTAACTCATCAGCAAATTCTAAAAGAATCTTATGTTCTTCCATGAGAATATGTATTGGATGGCCAGGAGGAGCTTATATCTTTTCCTTTTCAATCGATTCCTTGAAGAGAGCAATATGAACGTCGCAGAGCTTATGGATTTCTTCCTGGGGCATGCCTTCTTTTATAAGTTCTTCTTCTATCTTTGCTATATCTGCTGATTCAATGCCTTTTATTAATTCTTTAAATTCTTCTTTTATCTTTTCTGGATCTGCACCCTCATGTAATCTTTTAATGATGTTTTTCAAAGTTTCTTTTTTACCCAAAGGTTTTTTCATAACTTCACCTCTATTTCGGTTTTATATAAAATTTTATTTATCTCTTTCTTTTACATAATCACCAGTTCTCAGCCAATAGTTCATAGTATGCTTTAGGATGTGCACAGGCAGGACACTCATCAGGTGGCTCACTGCCTTCATGAATATACCCACAGTTCCTGCATATCCATTTTACAACCTTGTCTCGCTTGAAAGCCCTGTCATTAATAAGGTTGTCAAGGAGGCCTAAGTATCTTTTCTCATGCTGCTTCTCTGCAACAGCAATTGCTCTCATTGCTTCAGCTACCTCTGAAAATCCTTCTTCATCAGCTATATTTGCGAATTCAGGATACATGGCGGTATGTTCGTAATTCTCTCCTGCTGCAGCTTCTTTAAGATTATCCTTAGTATCTCCAATCACACCAGCTGGGAACGCAGCCTTAATCTCTGCTTGACCGCCCTCTAAGAATTTGAAGAGCCTCTCTGCATGTTCCTTCTCATTGTCCGCAGTTTCTAAGAATATTCCGTGAATCTGTTCATAACCTTCCTTCTTAGCTTTTGAGGCAAAGTAGGTGTAGCGGTTTCGTGCCTGCGATTCTCCAGCAAACGCAGTTAAAACATTTTCTTCTGTCTTTGTTTCTTTTAAACTTTTCATTTTTTTCTCCTTTCTAAATCATTATTTTATTTTCTTCTTTTTTATTCCTTTCTTTCAATTAATTAGATATTAATTTTTATGCCCCATTACTTAGCCATCAGGAAACACTCCGGGCATTGGGCTTTCTCTTCAAATTCTTAGAGCAATCTTTACAGATGCCCTTGAAGTATCCGTGTATTTCCTCAATTCTATGTCCGTATACGGCCTTTTTCTTTCCTTCGGCATAAGAACATTTAATATCAACATCTATGATTTGACCGCATTTTTTACATAGGAAATGGTGATGGGGATCTGTATTAAAGTCATACCTAATTTCGGTTCCTGTAATGGTTACTCCATATACAAGTCCTTTTTCCAATAAAGCATTTAAGGTGTTGTAAACAGTCGTCAACGATAGAATGGGATTATTCTTCAGGAGTTCTTGGTATACTGATTCGACAGTAGGATGATTATTCTTGTTTTTACTCATATATTCAAGAATCTTTAATCGCTGGTATGTTGGCTTGATTCCTTTTTCTTTAAGCATGCTTTTTAATCTTTTCATATTTGTAATCATTTTAATTATGTAATAATTATAACCATAAATTAAGTTTTGTCAAGTGCTGATTACAGAAATTTACCTAAAAATATTTTATATCCAAATTCTGCGAGATGACTCCGGGGGCTAAGAATGAACCTATTATTTCAATATGCTGTCAAAAAACTTAGAAAAGCGCTATGAAGAATCAAATGCAGGAAAAGAGCGTTTTAATCAATTGCTAGAGAAACTCGATTAATCTTTCTTTTAAAAAAGAAAAGGTTTCTTTTGGGCTAGAACAGTAATGGAAGAGCTTAATGTCTTCGGGAGAAATAGTTTTGTATTTTAAGAAAGCCTCAAAGCTTATGATTTTTCGCCAGTATTCTTCCCCATAAAGAAGTATGACTAAATGATCTTTCGAAATTTTATTTGTCTGAACTAGCGTAAGGATTTCAAAAACTTCATCCAGAGTGCCATAACCTCCAGGGAAAGCTACAACAGCTTTAGCTTTGTAAATCAGCCAAAACTTTCTCATAAAAAAATAATGGAATATAAAAGAAAGTTCGGGAGATATATAGGGGTTAAGAAATTGTTCTTCAGGAAGAGAGATATTCATGCCGACAGATTTCCCTTCTGCTCGGGACGCTCCCCGGTTCGCAGCTTCCATTATACCGGGCCCACCGCCCGTGCAGATAACAAAATTTTTGCCTTTTGGTTTTAACTTTATAGCCCATTTGGCCAGGTTGTAGGCAAGTTCTTCAGCTTCCCAATAGTATTTTGTCAAAGGAGAATCTTTATCCTCAGGATCAGCCTTTGAAGAGCCAAGAAAAAGTACAGTATTGTTGACCTTCCATTCGTTTAACCTGGCCAGAGGTTCTAAATACTCACTTGAAATTCTCAAGGTACGGGCTTCAGGAGATTCTAAGAATTTTGAATTTTTAAAAGCTATTTCTGTGACATCATTTTTTTTCATGACAACCTCTTTCTAAAATTGGGAGAGAATTCTATCTGAATTGCAAGATTAAAACAAGTAAGAGAAAAGGGGACAGGCTACTTTTTTATTAAATAAAGTTGCCTGTCTTCCTTCTTTCATATATAAAAGAAGTTCAAAGAAAAAAAATGGCGAAAGGTCTGGAAAGTTTATCGGCCAAAGAATACCCTGGACGGGTCATAATCATAGGAAGAGATGAATCAGGGAAAAATGAGGTAGTTATTTATGCCATAACAGGAAGATCTCCTTCCAGCCAGGCGAGAGGACTGAAGCTTAGGGATGACGCCATTTGGGCAAAGCCCACAGATGAGGAAGCATTAAAGAAGGGAAACATAGATCTGCTTGTCTATCCGGCCATTTTATTCTCTCGGGGAATTGCTGTGAGCAACGGCAAGCAGACAGTGGATATAAAGGTTTGTCTTGGTAAAAGTCATAATCCTGCAGAAGTCCTATCATCTGCTCTTCATAAATGGAATTATGAACCAGATTCGCCCATTTTTACTCCAAGAATAAGCGGCTGTGTTCTTCCTCAGAGGAAAGCTGCTCTCAGCATAATAAAAAGAGCCCAAGATGGTTCCTCGATGAGAAATATATTTAAGATTCCTTTGATAGCTGGAAAGGGGAAAATGATCGCAACCTATGGAGGAGAGAACAAAGACCCTCTGCCTGCCTTCACAGGAGAACCGATTGATATAGAGATTAGCGAAAGAAAGGCCGATAATATGGCGGAGGCAGTATATGATGCTCTCGGGCCAGAGGCGGGTAAAAAAGATTACAGGGTGTCTGTTGCCTGTGTTTTTTCCAGCAATTTGAGCTCAGATGAATATGAAGTATACATCATAAATAAGCATGAAAGGATGAAGAGATAAGATGGATAAAGCGAGCAAAGAAGACCGTAAACAGTACAGGACTCGAATCAAAGAAGAATTTCCTGAGATGCTTTTCTTTGGAAACAATCGGTTCAGGAAAAAATTGCCCATGAGGTACGGAGAAAATCCTGGCTACCCCGCAGCCTTCTACACTGAAGAAGAGGCGTCCGGTCCTAACATGGCAACCATGGAAGTTCTGCAGGAAGGGACAAAGGGGCTGAGCTATATAAATGTGGGGGATATGGATTTAGGGCAGAGGCTTGTCAAGAAATTAACAGAAATTTATAAAAACAAGTTAATCTGTGCCCTGATTAAGCATGAGATGCCCAGCGGTGTTGCTATGGGGGAGTCTCCAGAAGAGACATTTGAAAAAGCATGGAATTGCGACTCCCTTTCTAACTTCGGAAGCGTTGATGTTTTTAATTGCAAGATCACCAAACAACTGGCAGATCTTCTGGTGGAAAAAGGAAGAAACATCGAGGTCGTCTATGCGCCGGATTTCACATCCGAGGCTCTTGAAGTTTTGGCTTCAAGAAAACCCCTGAGGATTGTAAAAATGGGGGCCTCTCTTGATGCGAAAGCTTCTGACAACGGGCTGGAGTTTAAAAGAGTAGCTGGTGGGCTTTTAATTCAAAAGAGGTTTGATTCAAAAATCACATCCATGGAGTCTATTGATATTGTATCAGAAAGAAAAGCGACCCAAGAAGAGATTGAAGCAGCAATTTTTAACTGGAATGTAGCCTGTTTTACCCGCTCTAATGCCATTGTCATCGGCAAGAAAGATAAAGTTCATGGAATTGGTTCAGGCCAGCGAAGTCGAATCGATGCTGCAGAGGCTGCTATCAAATATTCAAAGCGAGGTTATGGACCTGAAGGATGCGTTATGGCTTCTGATGCCTTTATGCCTTTTACAGATGTCGTTGAGGTTGCAGCCAAGAATGGGATAAAAGCCATGATTTGCCCTTTGGGGTCTATTAGAGACGAGGAGGTTATCGACAAGGCCAATGAGCACAATATGGCTATGATCGTAACCAGAAAGCCTGGAGAAGTGAGCAGCGAGCGCTGTTTCTTGCACAGATAATAAGCTGAAATTTCTTGATAATTCAATTGTAATGCATTAAGTTCAGGGGGTTCGGAACAAAGAGATACATAATGCCGCCTTCATTATATTGAGAAACAGTCCTGAACGTCTCATGGGGTCATATTTTTATTATTCTTATAACCAGGATAGTTCGATGTAATTGCCCATGATGGCTACATCACTCACGAACAGTGAAAATGAATTTATGTTATACTTTCTTAGGTTCAACACAGGTGGGCTTGATGAATCAAGCCTCTACAGAATTAACTATTTTCTAGGTAATTAATTGAAGCATAAGGTCTCTAAGAAAGAGGTAAATATAGATTCAAATCATAAAAGTTATAAAGGTTTGACCCAGGTGAGTCGTCTTGAATTTGACTTTAAAAAGTGAAAGGATATAATAAAAGGTTTTTTATTTGTCATTGCAAGCAGGGAAGAAAATTCCTTGCATATCATTACGAGTCCCCGAAGGGGAGAAGCAATCTCATATGAAAAGGTTGAGATTGCCGCGTTGCTACGCTCCTCGCAATGACAATTTTTCCTAATGAGATTGCCACGCTAAGCTCGCAGTAACAATTTCTCCTATGAGATTGTCATGCTTCCTTCGGTTGCTTGCAATGACATATAATCACGTAACTTTGAGACAAAGCCAAAGATGGAATAATTTTTTATAATAATAACTTAATTTATTAATACAAGAATTATTTAAGAGGAGGCATCGAATGAAAAAGGTCACAGTGGAAGAGTTGTTGGCCAGGGCTGCACAACCATCCAAAGATGCTATGCGGCTTCATCCATTCTACAGAGGCAAAATTGAGATCATTCCCAAATGCAGGATCAGGGATTTTAATGATTTTGCCATCTGGTATACTCCGGGGGTAGCAGCTCCCTGTAAAGAGATCCAGGCAGATATAGAAAAAGCTTATGAGATGACGAATAAGTGGAATTTTGTAGCAGTAGTCTCAGATGGGTCAAGAGTTTTAGGATTAGGGGATATCGGCCCTGAAGCAGGGTTGCCAGTTATGGAAGGAAAAGCCTTGCTTTATAAGTATTTAGGCGGTGTTGATGCTTTTCCTATATGTCTTAATACCAACGAACCTGAAGAAATTATTCAAGCAGTTAAATGGATCCAGCCCACTTTTGGAGGAATTAACCTCGAAGATATTTCCCATCCGAAATGCTTTCATATCTTAGATACCTTAAGAAGAGAGATGGAAATTCCGGTCTGGCACGACGACCAGCAAGGAACAGCCTGTGTTACAGTGGCAGGGCTTCTGAATGCGGTTAAGATCGTCGGAAAGAAGATGGAGGATATAAAAGTTGCTTTAATCGGAGCAGGGGCAGCCAATATCGCAATTGCAAGGATAATAATCATTGCTGGTGTCAAGCCTGAAAACATAATAGCTGTTGACTCAAAGGGAACTCTACACAGAGACAGGGGAGACAGAGAAATCTTAAAAACAAAATACAAGGAAAAATGGCATCTCTGTGAGACTACAAACCCCAAAGGAATCAAGGGAGACATAAAAGAAGCAATGGAAGGAGCTGATGTTGTTATTTCAGCTTCAAAGCCAGGCCCTGGAGTCATCAAAAAAGAATGGGTCGAAAGAATGGCGGAAGATGCTATCGTGTTTTCAGAAGCCAACCCCATTCCTGAGATATGGCCCTGGGAGGCAAAAGAAGGCGGAGCAAGAATCGTGGCCACAGGACGTTCAGATTTCCCCAACCAGGTCAACAATTCCCTTGGATTTCCTGGAATATTTAGAGGAGCGCTGGACATAAGAGCCACCAAAATTACTGATGAGATGTGCATCGAAGCTGCAAAAGAATTGGCAAAAGTTGCTGAAGATAAGGGAATTCACGAGGACTATATAGTTCCTAACATGGATCAGTGGGAAGTTTTCCCAAGAGAAGCTGTTGCAGTTGGATCAAAAGGAATCGAGCAGGGAGTTGCTCGAATTAAGGCTTCTGCCGAAGAAAGATTAAAGCTGGCAGAACAAATTATTAAGAGGGCTAGAGAAGAAGTCAAATATATGATGAATGAAGGATTTATCCTCGACCCTGACAAAAAATAACCTGTAGGGGCTTGATCCATCAAAAGCATCTTTTATTAATGTAGGGGCTTGATTAATCAAGCGCACCTTATAAAAACAAATAATGAATTGTAGGGGCTTAATTTATTAAGCCCACCTGTTTATTTTAAGGTCAAAAATGTGTGTTTGATAAATCAAACACCTACAAAAGATGAATAAAACCCCTAAAAAATATTAATAAATGGTAAACAGGATTTTCTTAATGTAGAGTTTGATTTATCAAATCCTCCTTATAAAAAAGGAAATTGTAGGATTTTAATTTATCAAACTATAACCGAATAAAAGGGAAATAAGGGAGTAAATCAATACTTCAGATCAAAATAATCCATTATACATATAATTGTCTTCCCGCTAATTAAAAATATTATAGAAAAAACTTGACAACATAAGGCTCATGTTTTATATTATATAGTGACTAAAATAGGAGGAAAAAATGGCTAAGACAATAGGTATTGATTTAGGAACAACAAATTCTGTTGTCGCTGTAACAGAAGGTGATAAACCTATTATTATCGAAAATGAAGAGGGAGGACGCACAACTCCTTCTGTTGTTGCTTTTAATGAAAAAGGAGAAAGGTTGGTCGGACAAGTTGCCAAAAGGCAGCGAATCACCAACCCTGAAAACACTATCTACTCCATAAAAAGATTTATGGGGCGCCGTTATAAAGAAGTTCCCAAGGAAATTAAACAAGTACCCTTTAAGATCACTCAAGCACCAAACGGAGACGTGAGAATAGAGGCTTTGGGTAAGAAATATGCCCCTCCTGAGATGTCAGCTATGATTCTTCAAAAATTAAAAAAAGCGGCTGAAGATCATCTGGGAGAAAAAGTCAATAAAGCAGTCATCACTGTGCCCGCCTATTTCAACGACAGCCAGCGAAAGGCTACTAAAGATGCAGGGGTAATAGCTGGACTGGAAGTTGTGCGCATTATCAACGAACCCACCGCTGCCGCTTTAGCCTACGGGTTGGATAAAAAGAAAGACCAGACTATTGCTGTCTATGATTTTGGAGGCGGAACTTTTGATATTTCCATTCTGGAAGTTGGAGAGGGCGTTGTTGAAGTCAAATCTACAAACGGAGATACGCATTTGGGCGGTGACGACATTGATCAGCAAGTACAAGACTGGCTTGTAGCAGAATTCAAAAAAGAGTCGGGAATAGATCTCTCCAAGGACAAAATGGCTCTTCAGAGGTTAAAAGAAGCTGCTGAAAAGGCGAAAATGGAACTTTCTACAACTGTGGAGACTGAGATAAATCTTCCCTTTATCACGGCTGATGCATCAGGTCCGAAACACCTTCTGATGAAGCTCACCAGAGCCAAATTGGAGCAACTCATGGATGATATTATTCAAAAAACTATTGGGCCGTGCAAACAAGCTCTTACAGACGCCAACTTAAAGCCAAAGGATATAAATGAGGTTATTCTAGTGGGGGGCTCAACTCGAATTCCAAAAGTTCAGCAATTAGTCAAAGATCTTTTCGGAAAGGAAGCTCATAAAGGAGTTAACCCTGATGAAGTGGTAGCAGCAGGAGCTGCTATCCAGGGAGCTGTTCTGGCTGGAGATGTAAAGGATGTTCTCCTTTTGGATGTGACTCCTTTGACCCTCGGTATCGAAACTCTTGGAGCTGTGTTCACCAATATGATTCATCGAAACACAACAATCCCTACCAAGAAAGTAGAAACATTCTCCACAGCCTCAGACAACCAGCCAAGTGTGGAAATCCATGTTCTTCAGGGAGAAAGAGAAATGGCAGCCGATAGCAGGACATTAGGCAGATTTCATCTGGATGGCATTCCTCCGTCTCCAAGAGGTATCCCTAAGATTGAAGTGACTTTTGATATCGATGCCAACGGAATTATTCACGTCAATGCCAAGGACATGGGAACTGGAAAACAGCAGGCCATCACTATAACTGGCCATAGCGGACTTGAAGATAAAGAAATAGAAAATATGGTCAAGGATGCAGAGTTACATGCTGAAGAAGATAAGAAGAGAAGAGAATTTATAAATGCCAAGAATCAAGCTGACCAGATGGTTTATAGTCTTGAAAAGTTATTAAGGGAAAATAAGGATAAAATTTCTGAAGAAGATGCAAATAGAGTTCAGGCTGAGATCGAAAACACCAAGAAGGCTATCGAAAGCGAAAACCTGGAGCAAATAAAGCAGGCAGTAGAGGCGCTTTCTCAGGCTTCACATAAATTGACAGAAATGATGTATCAGCAAGCCACTCAGCAACAGGCCCAACAAGGCCCCACCCAACAAGGTGCAACCGGTGACCAAAAAACAGAGCAGGCATCATCCAAAGAATCATCTGAAGAAGAAGTTATTGATGCAGAAGTTGTAGATGAGGATAAGAAGTAATTTTATTGAATTCTGATCAAGAACTTCAACCTTTAATCATCACTGTCAATAACAGAGTCAGGGATGGATAAGGATTATTATAAGATATTAGAGATTGATCGGAAGGGCACTATAGCTGATATAAAAAAAGCCTATCGAAAGCTCGCCCGAAAATACCATCCAGATCTTAACCCCGGAGATAAAGCAGCTGAAGCAAGGTTTAAAGAAATCCAGGAAGCTTATTCGGTATTAAACAACCCCAAGAAAAAGAGTCAATACGACCAGTTCGGCTTCGTCAGAGGAGTACCTCCAGGAGGAACCTATTATCAGACTCACACATCTGGGTTCGAAGGTTTCGATTTCTCTGATTTTGGGACATCCTCATTCAGAGACTTTTTTGAAAATCTATTCGGCACAACTACTCAGAGGGCTCAGCAAAGAGCAGAAAGAGGCGAAGATCTCCATTATACGATGAAAGTTGGCTTTATGGATGCTATCCATGGTTTGAAGACGAGGATAAAATTGACTCGGATGGTAGCCTGTCCTTCCTGCGCAGGAACTGGCTATACGCAGAAAGGTGGAAAACTAACATGTCCTGTATGCGGTGGAGGCGGCCGCTCGACCATCCAGAGAGGTTCCATGAGATTTTCAACCACTTGTCCTTCCTGTGGAGGAACAGGCAGAACTCCAGGGCAGGAGTGTTATATCTGCTACGGACAGGGCCTTATTCAAAAGACTGAACTGATAAGAGTCAGGATCCCTGGCGGAGTCAACACTGGCTCAAAAGTTCGTATCCCTGGAAAAGGGAATGCAGGAAGAAGGGGAGGACCTTCCGGCGATCTGTTTATCACTATTGAATCCGACACCCATCCTCTTTTCAGGAGAGAGGGATCGAACATCTATGTGAAAATACCCATAACAGTGCCTGAGGCTACTCTGGGAGCAAAGATTGAAGTTCCTACTCTTTACGGCAAAACGACTATCAAAGTTCCTCCTGGAACAAATTCAGGTCAAAAATTCAGGCTAAGGGATAAAGGCGTCCCATTTCCTGGTAAAAAAGCGCGAGGCGATCAATTTGTAGAAATATCCATTGTCCCTCCTCCTTTTAATGATGAGAGAACCAGAGAACTGATGAGAGAACTGAAGAAAATCTCTCCTTACAATCCAAGGGAAAAAATGGGGATTAAATAAAATGAAAGAAAAAAAAGAACCAAAGAATTATCATCATATAAGCAGTGTTTCAAGGATGTACAATATTCATCCCCAGACTCTTAGACTGTATGAGAGAGAAGGATTGTTAAAACCCTCTCGAAGCGAAGGAAATACACGATGCTACACAGATGACGACTTGAAACAATTGGAACTGATTCTGAATCTGATCCGGGATTTAGGGATCAATCTTGCTGGAGTGGAAGTGATCCTGAATATGATAAAAAAGATAAAACAGATTGAAGGAGAGGTAAATATGTTTCTGGAGTATATAAGAAAAGAATTTTTTGAAGGTAAGGAAGACGAATTTGAACTTAGAAAAAAAAGTCTGGTGCACATTAGCCCGGCTAAAATAATAAAAATAGAAAAAGAAAAAGAATGAAAGATAACTACAAGGGCTATATCGATTTAAAAAATTTAAGGCTCTATCTAAATCAGATATCTAAATTTCCAACCATCTCTCAAGAAGAAGAGAAAAGATTAGGGGAACGCATTCAGAAAGGTGACGAAAACGCTCTTGAAAAATTGATTGAGTCGAACCTCAGATTCGTCGTTTCCTATGTAAAAAAGTACAGGGGAATGGGAATAGGTGTGTTCGACCTGATCAACGAGGGAAACCTGGGTCTAATTGAGGCAGCAAAACGTTTTGACCCCAGCCGAAACGTTAAGTTCATATCCTATGCTGTTTGGTGGATTAGACAGGCTATCATCCTTGCTCTAACGCGCTATTCCCGGGCTTATCATATCCCTCAAAAGATTTTCAATAAAATATCTGGAATGAAAAAAAAGGCAGCCGCGCTTAAAGCAGAACTAGGTAGAGATCCGACAAGAGAAGAAATAGCAAAGAGAATGCTCATGACCACAGATGAAATTGAGGATTTGGAGATATTAGATGAAAAGGATGTTTCCCTTAACGCTAAATACTTAGATGAAAGCGTGGAAATGAAAGACAAAATAAAAGACAGTCTTACTCCATCCGTTGAATATCAGATCATTAAAAACTCCATACAACAGCAAATCAGGGAGAAGTTGGGGGAACTGGATGAAAAAGAGGCACTTGTGATAAAATTAAGATTCGGATTGAGTGATGATAGGCCTCGAACTCTTCAGGAAATAGGAAATATGCTGAATTTATCCAGGGAAAGAATAAGACAGATTGAGCAAAAAGCTATGAGAAATTTGGCTCGTTCTCATAGGCTTCAACAACTCAGAGGATATTTAAACTAATGCCAGAGACAATATGCCCTTTGTGCCACGGAACTGGATGGGTTCTGGAGGAATCCGGCTCTGGGACCGTAGCTAAACGATGCAAGTGCTTCCATAAGCGGAAGAACGAGATACTTTTCGATCAGGTTAAGATCCCGAGAAGATACCGAGAGTGCACCTTTAAGAACTTTGAGACTCACAATGATTCCCATCGAGATGCCTTAAAGATAGCCAAAAAATTTGTTAAAAATTACCCTGTGCAGGATATTGGCCTTCTTTTCCTTGGTCCCTGTGGGGTAGGGAAGACACATCTGGCTGTCGCCATCATTCATGAATTAATCCAAAAGAAGAGTATTCCTTGTTATTTCTGCGATTTCAGAGATTTGATAAGAAATATCCAGAACACTTACACGCCTGACTCCTCTTTTACCGAGTCAGATGTCTTAGCGCCCGTTTTTCAAAAAGATGTTCTTGTCCTGGACGAATTAGGGGCAAAAAGAACGACGGCGTGGGTCGAGGAGACAGTTTTCTACATAATCAATAATCGGTACAGCAACAAAAAATTGACTATCTTTACTTCCAATTACCCTGATAACGAGGAAGATGAAGAAGACACAAGGGAGCCTTTTTTCAAAAAAGGCAGTGAGACCCTGATAGATAGGATCGGAATT
>Ga0209978_10000630_pt1 | contig 13697 bp, 14 predicted proteins | sample BentaG_FD_182805 | JGI IMG/M metagenome (GOLD analysis project Ga0209978, IMG submission 182805) | Deep subsurface microbial communities from South Atlantic Ocean to uncover new lineages of life (NeLLi) - Benguela_00093 metaG (SPAdes)... | ecosystem: Environmental > Aquatic > Marine > Oceanic >...
TATTGATATCCCTTACCGCCTCGGTAAGCACTTCCTCCATCATGGAACTCAGTCCCAGGAGGGGTTCATCCAGCAACAGCAGCTTTGGCTGGGCCATCATGGCCCTTCCAATGGCCAGCATCTGTTGTTCACCCCCACTGAGAAATCCTCCCTCTCTGCCTTTTTGGTTTTTCTTACGGCCCTTGAAGGCATAGGCTTTTTCTTGAGCAACGCCGATGAACACAACCCCATCTTTTACAGGATTCTTTCTACGCATCCTGGCAGCAATATCGTCTTTGCGCTGACCATGCTCAAAATGTATGATGGGAATGTCGTTTTCTTCGGCATATTGTTTAACATTTTTGACAAAGTTTTGTGTCATTTGATTCAATAGGGCTGGTGAGGGTATTTTCTGCTTGCGATGTTGAACAAGGAATGCTATCAACTGACCTGGTATTTGCAGATTGGGAATATAGCCGTTCATGTAAATTCTATCCAGGCACTCTGCTTCAAGGGTTACATGGTCACGAAGTAAGTCATTGATGTTTGGCATAAATAGCCTCCTTTCGGAGGTAATATATAAGACCCAATAGAGATATCAAGTATTCTTATTCACTTTAGGCACTTTAGAACTTAAAAGCATAACTCGCCGGTTTGAGGCGAAGCTTCGCTAGAAAGATAGATAAGGAAATCGAGGAAACCATTCTCAAAGAATTGAGCACAGAGAAGAGACTAATTGAAAATAGCGATATGCCTATCAGATTTTATAACTATAGCCATATCAAGGATCAGCTCTATGACAAATACCGGCAAAAGGTCTCTTTGCCCACCATCATAGCCAGGGCAAAGAAGAACGGTTTCTATTTCCCAAGGCCAGAGAGAAAAACCCATGACCGAGAGGTAGCAACCAATTATATGGGTGAGTTAATACAGCATGACTTCTCTTACCATAAGTGGTCACCATACACACATGAGAAATGGCATCTGATCACTAGTTTGGATGACTATAGTAGGTTACTGCTCTATGCTGACTTTGTAGTGAAGGAGACCAGTTGGGACCATATCTTAGCCTCAGAGAGTGTCTTGCTCACCTATGGGCTACCCTTATCCTACTATGTGGACAATCATTCTATATTCAGGTTTGTGTAAGGCAGAGATAGTTTTTGGAGGAGGCACTATAAGGTTACTGATGAGGTTGATCCTCAATGGAAGCAGGTGCTCAATGAGTGCCAGGTGAAGGTAATCTATGCCCTCTCTCCTCAAGCCAGGGGTAAGATTGAGAGACCGTATGGCTGGCTTCAGGACCGAGTCGTAAGAACTTGCGCCAGAGAGAATGTGCACACTATCGACCATGCGAGAAGGATTCTTATGAAAGAATTGAACCGATATAACAACCGACAGGTCCACAGTACGACTGGGGAAATTCCAGCCTTAAGGTTCAACAGAGCCTTAAAGGAGAGGAAATCACTGTTCAGGGAGTTTATGGTGCCCCCACCTTATCAATCAAGTAGGATATATTTTGTTTGAAGGCAGAGAGGGTAGTAAATCCCTATCGAAAGATTTCCTTTAATAAATTAGAGTTAAAGGTATCGGGAGTTCCTATAAGAGGGACAGTCCAACTCCGTATCGTTCCTGACAGGCAATCGGGTTTGGTAGAAATCAGATTTTGGTACCAAAATAGGTTAGTTGGGATACAAAAAATCAAAAATGAAGATTTGAATTTAGTGCACTTTTAAACTTTAAATAGTGCACTTTTAAAATTTAGCTAACAGTCTGTTTTTTTAAATCCCTAATGTCACATTATCCTTGACCAAAAATCGCCCTTTCCATTATTATCCATAGGCGAGTTTTCGTTATCAAACACGGAGGGGATGCATCATGGGGGTCTATGATGAACTTGTAATAAGTGCATTTGACCGGGCATGCGAGAGATATCCTGATAAGACAGCAATAATCTATGTTGGTGAGAAGTTTTCCTACAATAAAATAAGAGAGTTAATAGATAGGTTTGCTACGGCTCTATATGACTTAGGTGTCAGGGATAATGATAAGGTTTTGCTCTACATCCCGAATTGCCCTCAATTCCTTATAGGATATTTTGGAGCCCAGCAGATTGGGGCTGTACCAGTTCCTGTATCTCCTATTTATACACCATATGAGATAAGATATCTTATTAATGATTCAGGGGCAGAAACGGTCCTATGCCTGGATACAAACTTCAGGTACATTCAGGAGGTCTTTCCCGAAACCTGCCTAAAGAGGGCTATTATCACAAACTATGTAGATTTACTCCCAATATATAAGAGAGTGATCGGTGCCTTGTTCGACAAAGTACCGGATGGGGTAACTGAGAGAGGCGAAACTACATATTTCTTTAAGGATTTAATTCATAAATATCCACCAAACCCACCGAAAATAAACATTAATCCCAGAGATCACCTAAGCTATATCCTGTATACTGGTGGGACAACCGGCTTTCCCAAGGGCTGCATCTCAAGCCATACTGGTATGGTTTCCTTCGTGGATGAGATTAGGAAAGTAGGTGAGGGCTTTATAGCCGATGGTGAGGAAGTGTTCATAATGGTAAACCCTCTTTTTCACCAGATGGCCCAGGGGGTTATTCTGGGGATGGTTCTGGCCAAAGGCAATACTGCTGTATTAATGCCCATACCTCAGGTAGATGCTATCTTAGAAGCTATAAAAGTATATAAGGGGACTCTGTTTTTGGGAGCACCAGCCCTTTATAGGATGATTTTGGAAAATGACAGAGTAGATTTATATGATTTGAGTTCACTGAGATACTGTTGGAGTGGTGGCGATGTCCTTCCCATAGAGGTTTATAATAGGTGGAAAAACAAATTCGGTATTCCAATATATCAGGCATATGGTTCAACGGAGGTGGGTTTTACATCGATGTGCCCCTTGGACAGAGAACCAATTCCAGGGAGCATCGGGCATCCTTTACCCAGCAGAGAAGTGAAGATTGTGGATCCGGATACCCTGGAAACCGTTCCCACAGGCACAACCGGGGAATTGCTGGTCACATCTGAGTATATCTCCAAGAGTTACTGGAATAAGCCAGAAGAAACCGCTTCCTCGTATGTGGAGATAGACGGGAAAATCTGGTACCGAATGAAGGATTATGTGAGGATGGATAAAGACGGACAGCTATATTACGTGGATAGAAGTGCAGACGTAATAAAGTATAAGGGATACAGGGTCTCAGCCTCAGAGATTGAGGCAGTTCTCCAAGACCACCCAACGGTAATCGGTGCATGTGTCGTTGGTATTCCAGATCCTAAGGTTGGTGAAAGGATCAAGGGGATAGTGGTGCTAAAGGAGGATGCAAGGGGTGTGGGTGGATCTGAGTTGACTAAATGGTGCAGGGATAGGCTTGCCCCTTATAAGGTTCCCCAGTATATTGAGTTTAGGGATATGCTTCCGAAATCTAAGGCAGGAAAGCTATTGAGGAGGGAGATAAGGGATGAGGAGCGACGAAGAATAGCCAAGAAGAAAACGTAGTAGCGCTATCCAGAACTATACAGCAATCCTCTATAACATACCCATGACAGGGAAATAATTCATTCTGACCATGGCGGTATGATCATTAAGATACACCAATAGGGTTTCGCAATAAATCACCATTAACCTAATTTTGCATTCATAGCTTTGAGAGGTTACACAGTGAAAAATACGTATGATATGACATCAAAGGAAGTAGTAGCTAAGGGGGCTGGCAGATATGTTGTGGGAAAGGTAGAGCAGTTTGACCAGAAGAATGAGATGTTTAAACGTCCATTATGGGACGAGAGTGTCGCCAATTTAGGCAAAAAATTTTATGGTGTGTGGGAGCCTCAAGATAACCGACCTGGCTACGGTCTGCTGTATCAGGCATTCAAGAATGCCGGTTATTATGTTGATATGGCCTTTGGCCATGGCATGTTCGGTGGGAGATTTGGTCTGTATGCCTGGGAGAGCAAGCCGTGGGCTGAGAACCCACAACCAAAGGGGTTGAAACTCACTGTAGATGACCCGGTGAAGATGGCCAGAGCAATAAAGAAAGCGGGTGAGTCCTTTGGTGCTTCTCTAGTCGGGGTCTGTGAGCTGGGCAGGAGGTGGCTATATTCATACCACTATTATCCCAAGCTCTCAGGATTCACCGAGCCTATTGAAAAGGTTGAGATACCAGAGGAATATAAATATGCCATTGTCCTTGCCTATGCCGGGGATTATGAAACCTACAAATATTCTCCTACTTATCCAGCAGGAGCTGGTGTTGCCATAGGCTACTCTCAAATGGCATTTACCGCTGGCTTGATGGCTCAATTTATCCGCCTTCTCGGTTATAAAGCAATACCTATGGGCAATGACACCGCCTGTAGTATACCTTTAGCCATTGATGCTGGGCTCGGGGAACTGGGAAGAAACGGAATCCTGATTACCCCGAAGTTTGGGCCCAGGGTTCGGCTGAACAAGATCTTTACAGATTTGCCTCTAGCCCCTGACAAACCAGTTGAATTCGGTGTATGGGATTTTTGCAATAAGTGCGGGCTGTGCGCTGAGCACTGCCCTGGTCAGGCTATTTCCTATGGAGAACCAACTAATGAAATACATGATTTTTCCAACAGAGAAGGACTCTTCAGATGGCCGTTAAATTCGGTGAAGTGCTTTAAATTCTGGTCAGTTAATGGCACAGCCTGTGCTAACTGCATTAGGGTATGCCCGTTTAACAAACCATCTGGGTGGCTGCACGATGCCGTCAGGTGGGGAGTGAGAAATACCCGGTGGCTGGATTCTATCTTTGTGAAGCTAGACGGTGTCTTCGGCTACGGCAAGCAGGCTATGCCTAAAGGTTTCTGGGAAGATTAGGCAATTCTAAGCCCCTTTCTTTAAAGTCACAATATGGTACCCCAGGCCAGTTGAATTGTTATCAGCAATTTGGGAGAAAAGCGTCGACACTTTCTGTAAGAATTTTTGATTTCAAGGTCGAAAGCAGACCTAGAGTAGATGCATCAATGCTGAGGCAGTTCGTTTATCTTAGACTTTGCGATAATACAGATTTGGGCAATTCAACTCAGGCAGTGGGAATGGGTGGAGGGCGGCATTCTTTTCCTTCCTAGACGTCTTTACATACCTTCAATAGAATCCTGGTCCACGATTAATTTGATAATCCACACAATCTAAATAAGATTCTCGGATAAGGAGTGACGAAGTGCCCAGGTATCAAACAGAGCCATTAAGATGTTGGGGGAAGGCCAAAGAACTTAGGCTCACATACTATAAGGATTATGCTGAGGCGCATGCAAAGGGTGGCCTGAGATGGTCTGGGGGTTCGTGGACACCCTGTTCTATCCCCAGGGGCTTTGGTGATGATGTGTATGCATTGACCAGCGAGCCCTATGCGGCATCCATTGCTTTTGACAGAAAATTTTCCATGAGGTGCCTAGAAGCAGCAGAGAAATTGGGTTTTGCAAGGGATCTTTGCAGTTACATGTTGAATTACATAGGATCAGTCGTCCTTAATGAGTATGCCTTCGGGGGACCTTTTCCCACACCGGATTTCATTTTCCAGACCCATATCTGTTGCACTCATGGCAAATGGTACCAGGCCGTTAATGATTTGAAGGGTAAGGCTGCCCCCATGTACATCATTGACATGGGGGCAGGAGCTTGTCCTCCTTTTCATGAAATGAATTCACACAAGATTGACTATATCGCGGACCAGTTTTTGGACGGCATTGACTGGATAGAGAAAACTGCAGAGCGTCCCTTTGATGAAGAAAGATTTCTTGAGGCTGTCTGGACGGAGCTGAGGACCGTTTCCCTTTGGCCCAAGATCGCTGAACTTAATCAGGCGGTGCCAGCTCCCCTTGAGGAGAAGACCATGTATGCGCTTTATGTCTTGGCAACGCTGGACAAGGCATGGAAGGCCATTCCTGATTTTTACGAAGAGCTTTATGATGAAGTGAAGGATCGTGTTGATCGTGGCATCGCCGCAGTTGAAAACGAGACCATTCGTATCATGACCCATGCCCAACCCCCCTAGGGTTTCCTGGGCATGTTTCGGACCATGGAAAAAATGGGTGCTGTTTCAATTGGGTCACTATATACCTTTGGTCTTGAAGGAGTCTGGCGATATGATGCAAAACGAAAGATGATTTTTCCACGAGAATTACCTGATGAGAGACCCAAGAACCGTGAAGAGGCCTGCCGTCTTCTGGCTGATTGGCTTCTAAGCAGGCCCAATTATCAGACCTTCTACCACCCAACGTTCCAGACGGCCATGATGTCAGCTGTTGCTCGACAATGGAAGGCTGGCGGCATTATCCTTCACCTGAATCGGGGATGTGAGGGAGTCTCCATCGGGGTAATGGAGAACCGCCTTGGGCTGATGAAAGAGGGCTTCAAGGTTATGACTTACGAGGGGAATATGGCGGATGAGAGGGAATTTGATCTGCATAGCACCATGGCAAGATTGGAGATCTTTCTGCAGGTACTTAACCCTTAACGATAAGAAATGAGATGATAAGGAGCCCCTCTTTTGGGAGTGCAGCTTAGGAGGAAATAGGATTGTATATCAAGGAAAAAGACGTCACAAAAAAAGATACCCATGGCCGCACTCCTTGCATCTGACATGGGCAAGTCCATTATGGGAGTCACCACAATCAAGATATGGATAAATGGAAAATATTGGGAGATGTGCTCCCAAGATACAAGGTGGGAAAGCTGCTGAGGCGGGAGATAAGAGATGAGGAGAGGAGACGGTTAGAGAAAGAAAAGAAGGCTGTTAGGGTGTAAAAAATGTTATAGTGAACGTCATTAGTCAATAGTTTCCGAATTCCGGAACTCGGAAGCATTTGTCACTGGTAAGTATAGTAATAGTTCTATATTTAACAAATGACTAATGACAAGTGATCAGTGACATTACCTACACCTAAAGCCCAAAGTAAGCAGATTTTACATCAGGATTTTCCATCAGCTCCTTTGAAGTTCCTTCCAGAACAGCCCCCCCATTCTCTAAAATATATCCATAATCTATAATAGGCAGTATTGGCCTGGCATATTGCTCTGTTATCAATATGGTGATCCCTTTCTCCCTGTTGATATCCTTGATTGACTTAGCAAGTATTGCCTCTATTCTTGGGCTTAGTCCAAGTAAAGGTTCATCCAGCAACAGCAGCTTTGGCTGGGCCATCAAGGCCCTGCCAATAGCCAACATCTGCTGCTCTCCTCCACTTAGAAACCCTCCCTCTCTGCCTTTCAGTTCTTTCAGGGCTGGAAAGATTGTAAAAACATACTCCATTGTTTTCTTTGCCTGCGTCTTTGTAGCTAAGTAGCCACCAATCTTCAGATTCTCCAATGAACTACTTTCAGGGAAAATCCTGCGCCTCTCTGGACATAGGATGATCCCTTTCTTGGCCCTTTCACTGGGCTTCATATTGATGATATCAAATCCATCGTATGTAATGCTTCCGAGCACGGTGATTCGCTCTCCACCTCTCATTTCTTCTTTCTTCTTTATATCCAACATTATTCCGGAAATGGTATACATCAGGGTAGACTTCCCTGCGCTATTAGCCCCAAATGCCCCTGTGATTACACCTTTCTTACATGTCATATTAACATTATTAATTGCAATGGCGTTTTCATAAAAAACCATGAGGTTCTTAACCTCCAACATTATCTACCTCCGTTCCAAGATATGCTTTCCTGACATCTTGTTTTTTCATGACCTCCTCAGGGATACCCTCTGCAAGCTTTTCGCCAAAATTCATTACAATTACCCTGTTGACAAGCCTAAAGAGCTCCCTAAGCCTGTGCTCTATCATCATTATTGTCATACCTTCCATCTCCAGCTTCTCTAAGACAGGAACCATGGTTGCTATCTCAGCCATGCTCAGCCCTGAGAAAATTTCATCACAGATTATTATCTCAGGCCTCATGGCAATGCACCTGGCAAGTTCAAGACGTTTAAGGTATCCAAGGGGTAAAGAGGAGGCAGTTTTATATGGGACATGGGCATCGCGTTGAAATCCAATCTCCTCCAAGATATCTATAGCAACTGCATCCCTGTCTCCAAGCCTTCCCCCTGTGGTCCGGCGAACCCGCGGCGAGTTTAAAGGTACAATAAGGTTTTTGAATGCGGACAAACTATGATAAGGTCTCATTATTTGAAAAGTCCTTGTAATCCCAAGATTAGCAATTTTATGGGGTTGTAAGCCGGTTATTTTTTTATCTTTGTATACAACCTCTCCTGAGTCCGATTTCACAAAGCCAGTTATAAGGTTGACCAGGGTAGTCTTTCCAGAGCCATTGGGACCGATGATGCCAAGAATCTCGCCTTTAAACAACGAAAGGTTTACATCCACTACAGCCTTAACACCCCCGAATGACTTGCTAATATTTTTGACCTGGAGAAGCGCTTCACCGTCCATGCTTAAACCCTTTCCCAGTACTCAAACTGATGATACTTTCGTTGGAGGTAATTCATTAATCCCTCAGGTTTATATACTATAAAGCCTATCAAGATAAGACAATATAGGACTACTCTGAGCTGGCCAAAGCCCCTCAATGCTTCTGACATAGGAGTCAGAATAAAAGCCCCTAATACCGGGCCTACCAAAGATCCCATTCCCCCCATCACGCAGGCAGCGATGGGTAGTATGGAGAAATCCATGGCAAATAATGAGATACCCAGCCAGCCATAAAGGTGACTAAGGTAAGCCCCGCCAAAACAACCCATCAATGATGCAATGAATACGGCCTTTGTCTTGTAGGCTGTTATGCTGATACCAGAAGCCCTGACCGCCTGGTCATTATCCTTTATGCCGCGTAGAATCAGGCCGATATCCTCGTTGACCAATCTTCTGATTGCAAATAGTGACACGACAATCATACCCAGGATAAGATACTGTTCAACCCATATATTAGGTAATATTGCCAGGGCACTTATACCTTCGGTTCCCCCGAAAACATTGAGTGCAACAATGATATGAACCGCAAATAAGGGAAACATAAAGCTTACAATGGCAAAATAGATGCCTCTTAATCGAAGGCAAGGGAGTAAGACAAAGGTGCTGATCACAGCTCCGGCCAGCGTAGCAATAGGGATACACAGGAGCGGTGGCCAACCAAGATAGGCATTCAAGAGCCCTGAGATGTAACCGCCGGCTCCAATAAATAAGGCCCCACCCAAACAAACCAGGCCCACATATGAAGCCAGGAAATCAAAGGCCAGGGCCAGAATCGCATAGATACCGGCCGTGCACAGGACCCTCTGCCAGTACATATCCAAAATTAGGGGAAGCAAAAGCAGGCCCAGGATTAATACGGTTCTTGGCACGATCAGATAGGCCATTTCTCGCCATGTAGACAATGCATATAAAGTCTCGGTCCGTACCTTTATCCCCCTGTCTAATCTCTTTCTGCGAGTTTCCTCTATGACCAAGGTTAAACCCTTTCTTCAAGCTCTTTCTGCTTGCCTAAAAGGCCTGAAGGTCTTAGAATCAAAATAAGGATAATGGCTCCAACAAGCACCACCTTTTCCCATACAGCCCCGAACAGGGCTGTACTGATTATCATGGCAAAGCCAAGCACGAAGGAGGCCAATACCGCACCTGCCCAACTTCCAAGCCCACCAATTATACATACTGCGATGGCATCGATTAGAACCTTGTATCCTGCTTCGGCAGTGACATTTCCCAGAGGAAGGATTATCACAGCAGCCAAGCCGGCTAAAGCTGAGCCGATAGAAAGGGCTATGACTGCTGCTCTATCTGAATCTATTCCGAGCATCAGGGCAGCCCGCTCATCTTGGGCTATGGCCCTAAGTGATAAACCCACCTTGGTATGATGGGTGAATATCCACAGCAATAGCACGATTGCCAATCCTCCTCCTATGATGATGAGACGTTGAAAGTCTATAAGTACTCCCACTATCCTCATTTTCCCCTCGATAAATGGTGGGAGAATATAGTATGGGCCGATAAAACCTTTAAACCCACCTATACCTTGCATGCGTAAGCCTTCCAGGATGATTAAACTGACAGCGAAAGATGCGATAATCTCTGATGTTGCCATACCCCTTAAGCGTATGAGAACCCACCGATATATAATAGCGCCAAGGAGTGCCGAGATAATAAGAGAAAGAGTTATGGCCAACAGGTAATTTATCTTTAGATCATTAATGAAACTCCAGGTTAAAAAGCCAACCAGGACATACAAGGCACCGTGGGCAAAGTTTGGTATCCTGCTAACGCCATAAACCAAGGTAAAACCAACGGCTATCAGGGCTAAGACAATACTATTAACAGTCCCATATATGAGTATATCCATCTTAATTTCTACTTACTGGGCTGGCCCTGTTAGATAGGCGTGAACATGGTCATTTATTCAATGAGACACTTGTATTAAAAAAACAACAATCTTTCGTGTTTAAGTTGAAACTTTAAGTTAAGAACTCACAAGACTATAAAAAACAGGTAACGTTCATTGGTAACGAAGCCCGTATCGTAAAGCGTCTAAGGGTTACGTCAAAAAACACCAACGACTTAACCGATAAACGAAACGGGCATCGTAACCGTAACCGGTTAACGATGATTATGTCATTTCAACTTTTTTATGAAAGAACCAAAAACAATATAACTTACCAGGATATTCTTTATCTAAATCTAACAAGGCTGGCCCGGCCATGAAGAGTTAACCACTGTACCTGACCGATATTATTTCAGCCAGGGAGGCATTTTAATGGTACCAGTTGCTGCTGCTTCTGGAAAGATGCATACTCTCTTACCATCCTGCCATTGAATCCAACAACCTAATACACTTGTCTTTGGATCATAACCATAAATGATCTGGTGGTTCTTATCAAACCTTATTGTTCCCCTAACAGCAGGAAGATTGGTCTTCTCCAGAGAGGCTATCAGTTTGTCCTTATCAAGGGTTCCAGCGCGTTCAATAGCATCCTTTAGTACCCAAAGCGCCTCATAGGCTGCTACGGATCCACTGCTTCGAGGTGCCACACCCCACCTTTTCTTAAAGGCATTATAGAATTTCATGGTCTTTGGCATTACATTGCTGGGGACACAGCCAGTCTCACAAATAGTGACTACAGTGTAGGCTCCTTTGCCCTTGGTTGCCTTCCAGAAACCGGGATCCTCGGCAGCACCAATAAAACCAAGGGGAATTGCCGGTACTTCCATATCAGACCACTGCTTCAAGAGAATAGATGTTTCCGGTGAATATGCCCACATGAACAAAACCTGTGCACCTGATTTCTTGCACTCGCGCAGCGCCACGGAGTAATCCGTGGTACCAATGGGATGTTTGTCATGGCCAACTATTTTCCAGCCATCTTTTGCAGCGAGCTTTTCCACAATCCCGGCAGCCTTGCGGCACATCAGACTGTCGTCTATGGAGATAAACATCTTGTTAAAACCGAACTTTTCCTTTATTTTATGTAATAGATCAACTCCCTCAGGTATGAACCACGCAACACTTGCGCTTGCCCTGAAGGAATATCTATATTTTTTGGGATTTGAGGCAAACTTTTTCTTGTCCCATGTGGGGGTATAGCACCCGATAGAGACGATATCTACGATCTTGTACCTGGCATAGAGGTCCATAGCCGCAATACCACATTCTGACATGCAGGGTCCACCAACTATAACATCTGATTTTTTCTGCAATATAAGCTTTTCTATTGCCAGGAGTACCTCACTTGTTGGCACGCCTGGCTCTTCATCCCTGGTATCCATTATTTCAAGCTTAAGGGGCCTCATTACGCCACCGACATTAACCCCACCTTCAGCATTAATTTCCTCTGCAGCGAGGATCATACCCCTCTCCCCATTCTGGCCATATGCACTGGCCCGGGGAACAGGAGCGCCCACAATTATGGGTTTACCCTTTTTTGCTGCGTTAGCATTGACCACCCCAAAGGTCCCTATCAATACTACTGCAATAATTAGGGTAATGATGGTACTAAAAATTTTGTTATTCATGATACCCTCCTTTTTAATAAATAATTATAAGTAAATACCCATGGGCTTATGCCCTTTTCCCTTAGCTTAGTTTTGATAGAAGATTTCGACATTGGAATATACATCGCCTTTTATGAAATTAGCGCCAGAAAATCTTCTTTGCCTTGAAAATACACATAAAGAGCTACCTCAGACAATCCCGAGCGATAAGAACTCGCTTTCTTGTGGGGTAAGTATAGGGAGATATAGGCTTGTGTGTCAAGCTATTATGGAAAGCATAAACAGGAAAAGGCATCAAGAATTAAAAGCTCTTTCTGGGGACAGTCAACAGATATATGAGTTCTTAATCCAAATGATGGATGATAAAGGCCAAATTGGAGAAAAATGCTTTGGTATAAGATGCATGGCTGAGAAGCAGAAAGAGCAAGAATAAAAGCTATCTGTTTAGTAAAGAACAACCTAAAATTGACTGTGACAAATATTGCCTGTACCTCTACATCTTGTGGTTGCTGAAAATCAGGTAAGACTTTCCAATATTATAAACCTATTCTGCTTAGGACCCACCTGAAAATTTTACAATACGATCACTAATCAGAAGTTCTCCTGGCCTTTGGGAATATCGACTACTTTATCTAATCATATCTTCATCTTTCCCTATGCAAAAAATAATAAGGGGTCTCCGTTTGACTCTTTTACATTTTGCCAAATAATGACAACAATAAACTCGAAGAGTTAACCCCACTTAAGATAGCATCGTAGGTCTGCGCTTCTACAAGTGGCGTTCCTATTTGTGGACTTTCCATGTTCATATGGATAACCCAAGTTGAACTCTCACTGCTTGTTCCACCTTTCTCATGTCTGAAATCGAAAGCCTTCCCTCCAAATCCATTAGGCGTAATTTACTCACCGTTGTCAGTTGATCTGCCATAGCTTTGCATTGCTTTTCATTCAGTGTAACGTATGCTTCGCTTGGAGATCTATTCTTTGCTAGGGCTGTAGAGATTTGAATCTTACTCATGTTATAAAATACCATTCCTTGGCATGACAAAATTGAGCATCTGAGAATTCACTGGACTTTAACCGATAAACCTGGCAAATCTATCTGACTCAAAACTGTTTGAGGCTGAAAAGAGGAATGACTACTCCGCAAGATAATAAAAAACCACGATTAAGGGAGTCCCATCGATGGATGGTCTTTGGCGTGATTTCTTCTGTTTACTTCTTCGTTTACTTCCACCGTGTCTCAATATCTGTGATTGCCCCGGATCTATTGAAGGATTTTCAGACCCATGCCACGGCTCTTGGTTTCATGTCTTCCATGTATTTTTATGCCTATGCTTTTGAGCAACCCCTGGTCGGCCATTTATCTGATGTTCTTGGACCTCGCCAAGTTGTAGGGTTTTGGTCCTTTGTTGCCACCTTAGGTTGTGTCATATTCGGTTTGGCTCCCAATATCGGCTGGGCTTCAGTGGGCCGTGGCCTGATCGGCTTTGGGGTTGGCGGCGTCTACGTCCCGGCCATGAAGGCCTTTTCCCAGTGGTTTAGAGAAAAGGAACTTGCCACCATGATCGGATTGCTGCTTGCCGCTGGTAATTTCGGTGCCATCGTGGCCACAACTCCCCTTGCCTGGATGGCCCATGTGTGGGGCTGGCGGTTGAGTTTTTTCATCATCGGCGGGGTGACCCTCGCACTTGCTTTCGTTACCTTGCTGCTTCTCCAGGATCATCCTGTAACAGT
>Ga0209978_10000631_pt1 | contig 13683 bp, 10 predicted proteins | sample BentaG_FD_182805 | JGI IMG/M metagenome (GOLD analysis project Ga0209978, IMG submission 182805) | Deep subsurface microbial communities from South Atlantic Ocean to uncover new lineages of life (NeLLi) - Benguela_00093 metaG (SPAdes)... | ecosystem: Environmental > Aquatic > Marine > Oceanic >...
GTAGCTCTAACCAAGTTTAGCATCCGTGTTTCGGCTTATTTTGTGCTATTGAGAGATGAATATCCCTCAACTGACGAAGACCAGGCAGTTCACATTGAGATACCATACCCGGATGCCAAAGAAGGCCTTAATCGCTGGTTGCCACTGGTAAAATGGTTTTTGGCGATTCCCCACTACATTGTTCTCTGGTTCCTCGGTATCGCTGCCCTAGTGTGCATAGTTATTGCCTGGTTTGCCATCCTGTTTACCGGCCGTTACCCGAGGTCCTTGTTTGACTTCGTGGTTGGTTTATTCCGCTGGTCTTTAAGGGTAGCCGTGTACGCTTTTTTGTTAACCACCGACCGCTATCCACCTTTCAGACTTAGCGACTAAGGTTGCTCGCCTGCTTCTAGACGGATGGGGCTAGCACTTGCTGGCGCTATCTCGGCAGTCCTTTTTTCACGACTTCTGGGGATACCAGCAATTATATTTATAGCACTATCAAAAAAGGAGTTCACGTAGACCTGTAGATTTCGGGAGCACCACCGCTATTGACATATTATTCCACTTAAATAATCTCTGCCGACTCATCGCTTTCCTCTCCGTTTGGTACTACCCAATCCCTATAGCATACCTTTTTTTCTGGTAATATACCCTAGCTTCTTCCACAATCTTATCTATTGCTTTCTGTTTATCTTCAGGCAAATGTGCCAGCTTATGTGTAGAATTATGGTAATATGTTAATAATAGTCTTTACTCAGACGCCGTAAGACGCGATGATAAATCGGTAACCAGGGGAATAAGGCTTATGATGCACTCAACCAGGGCCAGAAAAACATTGATTCAGTGTGATTTTGATGGCACAATCACCGAGAAAGATGTGAGTTTTACCCTGCTGGATACCTTTGCCGATGGGGACTGGAGGCAACTATTAAGCGAGTATAAAGAGGGTAAGATATCTGTCGGGTGCTTCAATACTAAAGCCTTCGCCATGGTTAAAGCCGATAGGCAAACCCTCCTGGAGGCTATAGAGGGTCAGGTAAAGGTACGGGCCGGGTTTCACGAACTGGTGGTCTACTGTCGCCGAAAGGGCTTCCGTCTCGTCATTGTAAGCAATGGCCTGGATTTCTACATAAAGGCAATCCTGAGCGATATCGGGATGGAAGACATCCCGGTGTTTGCAGCACAAACCCGGTTCCTTCCTGAAGGTATGCAAGTCCAATACGTCGGACCGGATGGTAGGCACTTACCGGATGGCTTTAAGGAAGCATATGTGAGTTCGTTCTTGAGGAGAGGCTATCAGGTAGTATATGTGGGGAACGGCCCTTCTGACTTTCCAGCAGCAAAGCGGTGCCACCACATTTTCGCCACGGGTGAACTGCTTGGCTATTGTAAGAAGGCGAACCTCAATTGTAATGCCTTCACCAACTTTAATGATATAGTTAGGGCGCTTGCAGTTTGGTAATACGAAATTGAGAAAAATCGGTATTTCCGGTCTTTAAATGATCAAAACCTCACCATCGTCGCGACTTCTTTTCTGCTTATTGGACATAGATTCGGGGTACCCTTTTCCCCACAGCACAAACCACCTCGTTTACGATAGTACCAATGTTGGTGGCAACCTCGTCAACAGGGATTTCTTCACCGAACAAAATCACTTCGTCCCCTGGTTGAACGTCTTCTATATCGGAGACGTCAACCATGCATGTATCCATGCAGACGCGACCGATGAGTGGAACTCGACATCGTTTGACCAAGACCTCTCCACGATTGGACAGCAGCCGCCTATAACCATCAGCATATCCTACAGGAAGGGTTGCCACCACAGTTTTTTTCTTGGTGATAAAGGTTCTCCCATAACCGATAGGAGTTCCGGGGGGAACTACCTTGACCGCCGAGACTCTAGTTTTCAAGGTCATGGCAGGTTTCAACTCAATACTGCGAGTGACCTCTTCGGAGGGATAAAGACCGTAGACCATGATGCCGGGTCTCACCATATCGTAATAGGATTCGGGGAGGTCCAAGACTGCCGCGCTATTTGCCATGTGCTTTTTGGGTAGCTCAATACCGGCAAGCTGAAGCTCACGAATAACCTGGTTAAAAAGTTCAAGCTGTCGCTTCGAAAAAGTTTTATCTTTCTCGTCTGCAGAAGGAAAGTGACTAAACAATCCTTCAAGATTTAAATTCTTGAAGCGCTTGACCTTGCGTATGAAGGAAACTGTGTCTTCAGGCTTCACTCCAATCCGTCCCATACCTGTGTCCACCTTTACATGCACGTTGACCTTGATAGAAGCCTTGTGGCCTTCCTGCTCCAAAGCCTCCAAGAGTTCAATAGACGTGACGGTCTGGGACAGCCGGAAATTCACCACTTTATAAGCTTCCTCCGGTTGAATCAACCCCAGAACCAAGATGGGAGCCTCAATCCCCGCTTCCCTCAACAATTGACCCTCCTCGGGAAGGGCAACTGCGAGAGAGTCTGCTCCACTTCTGAGGGCCACCCGGCTAACCTCCACACCACCATGGCCGTAGCCGTCGGCCTTGACCACCGCCATCAGGCCCCTTTTGTTGCCGATTCTCTTCCGGATTGCGGCAACGTTATGGGATATCGCTCCAAGATTGATAATCGCCCTTGTAGCTCTTTCGACATTGTGTCTTGTTTGCCCCATATTTGATGCCTTCACATAGATGATAATTAGAACTCTCAAGCCCTTCTTTGACCTTCAGTATAAGGAACTGTCACAGGGCGTATTGCACATCCGACCCCGAGGGGGGTTGAGTTCTCTGATTCAAACTTTTTCAGCCATTCCTCATATGATAGCTGGAAGAAAGGCTTTAGCTCTTCCCGTGGCTTTATACCTACAACCCTATTGTGCTCTATCCACACTTGTTCAAATAATGTACCGGCCAACTTGTTGCGTTGCTCTTGGCTAGCTTCTTTCCAAGCATTGACCACGTTGCCCAAGAAATGGGCTAATTTATCCAGTGTCTTCTCTTTGTCTTCTGGAGGAGCTAGCCTCTTAAGCTCTCGCTGGATAGCATCGTAATCAGCGAGGTATTCGTCTTTGGGTTTGTGCCCCCATTCATACAATTGCTTGATTCTGGCTAAGCGATTCTCCAAAGCGGCACGCGTCTTGGCTATATCGTCATAGGCTGCCTCTAGCCTTTGGTGTGCTTCCAGAATCCTCTCCTGATAGTCCCGAGGGATAACGAAGTTCTCCAGATACCACTCAATCTGCGCCTCGTAGGTTTCAAGAAAAGTGGCTTTGCAGTTGCAGTCCGCACCTTGTGTTCTCCCTCGGCAATATACCCTTGGCTTACCATTATGGCCTTGGTGGATCCCTGCCTTCGACTTGCAAATACTACACCAAAGTATCCCTGACAAGCTATAGGTTCTCGCTTTACTCCTGATGCTACCATTCTTGGAGCGCCGCTTGCGTGCTCTTTGCTCTTGTGCCATATTGAAAAGCTCCTCGCTAATGAAGGGCTGGTGTTTGCCTTTAATCCAGCCATTATTCCCGTCCGGTAATTCACCTAAGTAGAAGCGATTTTGCAACATATCCCTCACAGTGTCCCTAGAGAAAGGTCTATTGCCTTGGTTCCCGGCAGTCCGATAAGCAGCAGTACTAAGAGCTATGGCCACTTCACGGTCAGACTTACCCTGTGCTGCAAGCTCAAATGCCATCACAAGACCAGGGTAAGTGTCAGGATCAGGCACAGGCACGCCATTTTCCCCCTTCATTGCACCAAAAGGCAGAAGGCCACAATAAAGCCCCTGTGCTCTTCGTTCTGCCCAGCCCTTCTTTGTCTCTTGGCTGAGGTTATCTGAATAATATTGTGCGAATGCCCCTAGCAAAGCTAAATGCACTTTTCCTGAGGGAGTGGTGAAGTCCATTTGCTCGTTTATGGAGATAAAAGCAACTCCTGCTTTTAAGAGCTTATCGAAGTATTCCAGCGTGATACGGAGGTTTCTTGAGAAGCGGTCTAGCTTATGGACAACCAAGACATCAAACTTCCCAGCTAAGGCATCTGCAATCATTTCTTTGAATACCGGGCGCTTGCTGACGTCCTCAGTCCTTGCGGACCTGCCCTCTTCAAGATATTCCCTGATGGCTACCCAATCTCTACCTTGAACTAATGCCTGAAATGCTCGCCTTTGAGCATCAATACTATAGCCCTCAACCTGTTCTTCTGTGCTGACTCTGGCCAAAAGTGCTGCTCTCATTGCCCCCTCCTCATAGTTTCTATTTGCTCTTTTGTCGGAGACTCGGTACCGAGATACTTGATGACTTTTTGCCTCACCTTTTTACCCTCTCGCCTGCTTTCCACGAGATAGTAGTAGATTCTGTTGCCCTTTCGTTTAGTTCTGACAAACGCCACCGCCCACCTCTACTATCATTGTAGTGCCTACCTAGAGAAATGTCAAGGGGGTCAGAAGGTCAAGAGGAGGGATTTTTAGGAAGGATTTTTACCTCTTGGGGGGAGTCCGTGGTTGTCACCGGTATCCCGACTATGGCCCCAGGGAGTGACTCCTCATCCTCACCAATCAGGCTGCCTATCTCATCCAGCAGGTTTTGATACTCGTCCCAGCCCAGCACTGTGTAGCCTTGCTGTTGGGCGGCGAGAATTACATGGGGAACTGTCGTTTTATATTTCCTGGCCAGCAGCAGGTTGTTTATCAACCTCACCCCGGGTGTCCCCCTCTCCTTTGAAGGAGAGGGGGAAGGTGGATTCCGCATCGACCCATCCGAAAATCCCCCTTATTTTGGCTCTCAGAGCGTCTCTCGTTGTAAAGTAGGGGCTCCCGGCATAAGTAGTAGCTTAGAGCCCCTCTCTTTCTCTGCGAGATTGCACATTCCAAGCTTTCGTGACCTAAGTTATACACTGGACACAACATCCCACAACCAACTGAAAACTACAACTAAAGAGGGGCGGGATGACACTTGCCCGATATTGGCTGGGGCGCCTACGGGAGGGAGGGAGGAACCTTTAAGCCATTGGGGAAATCGCGGGAAAACCCCATGGCACCCCAGTTTCCCCTGGCAGAGCCCGCCTATACGGTTGTTCAATCCTTTCGAGGAGCTCCACGTCGTTGTCTCACCCCTAGGAAATAAATGAATACGACTGCTAGCACTAAAAATATAACGCTGGCCGGACTCGTAAAGAATATCAGTGGGCTTCCCCCGCTAAGTATTAGTGACCGTCTAAGGAATACTTCTGCCAGTGGGCCAAGAATATAGCCCATAAGTATTGGAATGGTTGGGTATCCCTGCTTTCGAAAGAAGTAGGCAACTACTCCTGTAAAAAGTGCCAATCCCATCTGTAGCGAGGAGAACGATGCGGCGTATGCCCCCACCATTGCAATTACGGCAATAAACGAGTACAATACCGCTCTGTTTACCCTTACTAACCACAAGTAATATGGTCCGAATATCATTAGTGCTACAGGAATCAGTAAGGCACTCACAAACAATGCTGCATACATTGGAGCAATTAGATGAAACTCCTTTACCAGTAACAAGGGTCCAGGGACTATCCCTTGGATTAGAAAAACCCCGAGTACCAAAGCAGTGGTAGCATCTCCTGGTATTCCAAAGGTTAACACTGGTACCAGTGCCCCACCACATATAGCGTTGTTCGCCGTTTCTGTAGCAGCTATCCCTTCGGGGTTACCTTTTCCGTATCTTTCTGGATGCTTTGAGGCCCTCTTTGCCTCAGCATAAGACAGGAATGTTGCTACCGAAGCGCCAGCACCCGGCAGGGCGCCTATTAGGTGCCCAATTAAGGTACCTTTAGCATAAGTCTTCCATCCCAATTCTTTTAGCTCCCTTGGCCTAGTTATAAAATCCTTCCTTCGTAGTTTCACTTTTTGAGTTATTCCAAGTCCCTTACCACCCATTTCCACTTGCACTAACAGTTCACTAATGACGAAGATGCCAATTATTACCGGGATTAGTGTCAGCCCTGCAGTCAACTCCTCAGTGCCAAAATGAAATCTGGCAATAGGCTCCATCATGTCCATCCCCACCGTGGCAAACATTAGACCTATTACGGTCGCAATAATCCCTTTGACAACAGCTCCCCTCTGGATAATAGAGACTATCACTAGGGCTAATAAAATTAAAGAGAATCTGTCGGGTGTTCTAATTTCCAAGGCAACTTGAGCAACCAAGGGCGCTATAACCATTAACATTAAAACACTTACAGTGCCTCCAACCAACGAAGCGAAAGCAGCTATCCTTAAAGCCTTTGCTCCTTCCCCTCTTTGCATCATCGGATAACCCTCAAGCCCTGTCATCATGGCGCCAGGCGCCCCCGGAATGTTTATCGTTGTTGCTGTTATGCTTCCTGCATACATCCCAGCCATAAAGATTCCCATTGTCATGACAAGAGCCGGGATGGGATCCATCACGAAGGTGAAGGGTAAAAGCAAAGCTATAGCCAGAGTTGCAGTAAGTCCCGGCATCATCCCAAAGAAAATACCTATGGAGAAACCTATCAGCAAGGCGACAATTACTGTAGGCTGAAAAAGGGTAATAAACCCTCCGGCTATTCCAGCAATGTCTATCAAATTACCACACTCCCGTTGGTAGCCTGATGTCAAAGATTACCTGATAAAGAAGGTAGCCAGTGAAAGTCACTGCTAAGGCAATTATCAAGGGAAAGACTAGCATCTTTACCCTGCTTCCTCCACTCCCCCTGAAAAGCAAGGCCATACCGAAGGAGAATAGAAGTGTTGTTCCAAAATAACCCAAGTGGTAAAACGTTCCTATATAGATACCTATCAAGCCAACTGCTATGGCTGGGATTTTAAGATACCCCCAGCCAGGAAGCTTCTTTTCCTGCTTAATCCCCCGGACTAAAGTTATCGAGGACGCGATGTACATTACTGCTACCAGCATCAGTGGAAAAACACCTGCTCCTGGTTTGCCAGGTGTAACAAAGACTGGCAGTTTCAAAGCCTCCACGAAATACACAGTGGCCCCAATTAAAAGAGCCACCGCCATAATTATATTTCCATTAAGTTTGTTCTTTAGGTTCACGCCGCACCCTCACTGTCTCTCGGGTCATAAGCCACCCCCCATCTAGGAGGGGTGGCTTATGGATAACACGCTCTAGAGTAGCCCTTTTTCCTCTAGCATTTTAATCAGTGTGAATTCCCCTTGTTGGAACTCCAGAGCCCACTTTGTTGTGGCCTCGCTGTCTAACCAAGAGGCTTCCACGCCGACTTTGGCAAGCCAGTCTCGAAATTCGGCGCTGTGATGTGCTTTATAGAATGCCCTCTCCAGTATCTTCACCACCTCTTCAGGAGTCCCCGCCGGAGCTGCCACTATAACAAAGCTTCCGTGTACCAAGTCATATCCGAGTTCAATAAGAGTAGGTACATCCGGACTCTTTGGAAGTCTTGCCGGCGCAAAGATTGCAAGTCCCCGTGCATCTCCCGAATCTATGATTGGGAAATAGTCTCCGAAGCCCGAGCCGCCAACGACATCAACCTCTCCTGAGAGCAGCGCTTCTATTTGTTCACCTGCTCCTCCTGGGTACGGGATATATTTGAACTCTATTCCTGCTGCTTCCTCCCATTTCAGATACCCAAGGTGAGCGCCGCCTCCTATTACATCAACGGATGCTGTTATTTCACCCGGTCTTTTCTTAGCATCCTCAATGAGTTCGTCCAGGGTTCCCCATGGTGCCTTATCACTAACTACAACTCCCCTTGACTCGGTCGTCATACGACAGATAAATACTAGCCTATCTAAATCGTACCCTGGAACTAGCTCCTTAAGCGGCACAGTTACGATGCTATCATAGGTCATAGTACAAAGGGTATAGCCGTCCGGGTCGGCTGCCATTACTGTGGAAATTCCTACCCCGCTTGCTCCTCCTACAATGTTTTCAACGAATATATCTATCGGCAGATACATCTCTCCAAGGTAGGCAGTATTCCTTGTAATGGCATCCGTCCCCCCTCCGGCCCCCCACGGGCATATAATCCTGATATCGCGTTCTGGAAACTCTGGAGCCGGCGTTGGGGTTGGCGCAGCACAACCTGCCACCAGCGGCAGTGCCAACATCACAGCTAGGCAAACACTACCTAGCAACATCAATACTTTCTTCCTTGTCATTTTGATACTCCTTCATTTAGATTTTGGTCACCTAGGTATCCCATTCACTACCTCATTTCTCACCTCCTTCATGAATATGTTTTGAAGATTTCAAGTACCTTTCACAATCTCCCGGGCTTTCCTTACGATACTCGGTCTTAAGTTTTATACCATCAACCAGGAGAATTGTCAATGTCTGCCAGTAATTTTTGACGTGTTCCTAAGAATTAGCTTGTATGTCCTGATTGAACATTACGCTAGAAAGTGCAGTTAGCAGAGGCTATTGACAATAGGAGAGGGAATAGTTTATTCTCCGACAAAAGGGAGGTGAACCAATGCAAGCATACTGCGTTAAATGCCGAATCAAAAGGGAGATGAAGGATACGAAGAGCATAACCATGAAGAATGGCAAGCCGGCGACTCAGGGGATATGTCCCGCATGTGGGACCAAGATGTTTAGGATTGGCAGGAGCTAAAGCTGAGTAGTCGCCGCTTTTTACCTTCTAGTATATTACTAAGAGTATATTATCAAGGGTCGGGGGTTCAAATCCCCGAACCCTTTTTTGCCCTAAAATTACCCCAACATTGGTGTCTTTCGATTTAGTATTTCTCAAGTTGAATAGGGTCCAGGAATTAACTCGACCCTATTTTTTTATCTCTTTTTGCAGTAGGCTTCAGAATTATCATCGAAGATACTGTCCTCTCAGCCCCGATGTCCCTATTTCTCACCTTTACCCGCTCTCGCCCCTACAAAAAGAATGATAACTGCCACGTAGAGCAGAAGAACTGGTCAGTGGTGCGGCGGCTGATAGGCTACGACCGCTATAGCTCTAGAGCAGCTTTAGACGCTCTCAATCGCGTCTATGATCTCCTCCGCGTCTACGTCAATTTCTTCCAGCCGGTGATGAAACTGGTTACCAAGACCAGGCATGGAGCAAAAGTGCACAAGGTCTATGATACGGCACGAACGCCCTACCAGCGATTGCTTCAAGCTGGTGTGCTCACAGAGGCTAAACGACAGGAGCTGGCAGCAGTCTATCATGGTCTGAATCCGGTCTTACTCCTGAAGCACATCAATGAAAACCTGGAGACTTTGTGGAATCTGGCAGAACACCCTGCCCATCAACAGAGGAAAGCTAAAACTTACAAGGCTTTGGTAACATGATTTATGACGCAACTACATCCCGTGCGGTAACAGTTTATTTTGACGCAATACGTGTTGGTGCGCTGATGCCAATGCTCGCCTCACCGCCTCGTGGGAGACGGCGTATTCTTTAGCTAGGCTACGAAGGCTCTCACTCTTATGTTGTTCAGTAAGCTGCGACCAAACAGAAGGTTGTAATTTACGGCTTGGTCTCGGTGGGATGGTCAAGTATAGAGGGGCTAAGACGGGGAAGATGTCAACAAAAACTTTGAATCAGCGACCCCGAGGGGATTCGAACCCCTGATCTCCACCGTGACAGGGTGGCATGTTTGTCCACTACACCACGGGGCCATCCTAGTTCAAGGTATTTGGGGTAGTAGATAAATCCTTTACTTATGCCAAGTCTATCAGCAGCGACACACTGTGTCAAGCTAGTGTCCTCATTAAGCTAGCTTGGGAAACATAATAACGATAATCAATATATCCCGGATATTGGGTAATATCGGTTCATTTTGGTACTTCAAGACCATTATGGCATAAAATATCCTAATATCAAGCCCTCTATTGACAAAAGTTGGTATTTAGTCTATCATAGTGTAGCGAAAGAGCCATCATATGAGTAGCCAGTGGTATAGAGATAGGTTATGCCGCCTATACTGCTGGCAGAAGCACTCACTTGTGATGGGGTAGAAGAATAATGGACGAACTGGACCAAAAGCTGTTGGATGAATTAGAACGTCACGGCTTTCAAAAAGCTGCTATTCTGGCTCCCAAGCTTGGTGTAGGGGAAAATACTATACACCGGCGAATAAGTAGCATGAGGAGTAAAGAGGTTATTAAAGTAATTGCACTGCCCAACCCCGTATTATTCGGATATAAAGCATGGGCTATTATTGGAATTAAAGTGGAGCCTGGGTCTTTATATGATGTGACCCGTGAGCTTGTTGAACATCCCTCGACATACATGGTTGCTTTTTCCCTCAGTGAATTCGATATTATGGCCGATGTACTTTTTGACACTTTTGATAAGCTGACATTCTTTGTTAGCTCAGAGTTAATGAGGATTAAGGGCATCCTGAGGACGGAGACGATACTATTAATGTGCCCCAGGAAATACTACAATTTTTCCTGGCCAGCACCTGTTTTCACAAAGAGTAATACTGGATGGGAGCATTACCTTGATGCTACTAGCCATAATGTTTACCAAATCGATGAGACAGACCGAAGGATAATTAGCATCTTAAGGCGAGATGGACTCACCCGTGCTGCAGCCTTGAAAGCAAGGCTAGGCATGGGAGAGAGCACGATACGCAAGCGTTTGAAGAATATGTTGAATAGGGGGCTGTTTAGCATTGAAGTCGTACCCAATCCGGAAGTATTACAATACGAGGCCTGGGCAATGATGGGAATTAATATAAATCACCAATTTGCTCACGAAGTGATAGATGCGATAATCAAAAACCCGGCGGTGTACTTCGCGTCAGTGTCCCTCGGGAGGTTCAACGTAATAATATGCGCCCGCTTTCACAATATGCATTTGCTCAATCATTTTGTCAAAGTGGAGCTCCCGGCGATAAAAGGAATTGCCTCTGTAGAACCTTTCTTATATAACAGGCTGCTCAAGTATCATAGTATTGATTGGTCCTATCCATTGAATCGATGAGCTTTAGGGAGAGAAGATGGCCAGCGTAGAAGACTTAACCCAGTCTTTAGGCAGAGAATTATTCACTTTAGTCCGAAAAGAGACCCGGCCAATTATCAGGCCTTTTTGGTGGAAAGAGAAAGCCATTATGTGGTTCGCCAGGGATGATAATTTAAGAACCCAGATGTTAAGATTCGTCGATGTCTTTCCTGTTCTACAGACGACAGCAGAAAAAACACAACACATGAGAGAATATCTCATTCAAGGTTTGCCACGTACGCCCGCTCTATTCCGAATAGCCGATGCCTTAGGTCGGTTTCCTATTGGAGCAAATATAGTGGCCTCTGTAGCCGAGCAGGGGGTAAAAACCATAGGCCAACATTTTATTGTGGGGCCTACTCCAGAAGAGATTTTGATTGCGATTAGAAAATTGCAAAAAGAGGGCGTCAGTTATACGCTTGATATTCTGGGTGAGGCCGTGCTTAGTGAGTATGAAGCTGATGAATATATGGGAAAATATATTTCCTTTATGGAGCAGCTTTCCTCGTTAGGCTGCCCCCATATTGACCTTTCTCTTAAACTATCAGCTCTCTATTCTCAGTTTGACCCCATTGATTTTGCAGGTAGTGTAGAGGCAGTAAAAAACAGGCTGAGAAAGATTCTTCGGGTGGCAAAGACCATGGCAGCACCGGTGACCTTAGATGCAGAACAGTCCCAGTATCGGGACATGACCATTAACATCTTCATGGAAATATTGGATGAGGAGGAATTCAAGAATTTTGAAAATGCTGGCATTGCCATGCATACTTATTTTCTAGATTCGGAAGGAAAAATAAGAGACCTTATTGGTTGGGCAAAAGGCCGAACTACGCCAATTCTGGTACGCCTAGTAAAAGGTGCTTATTGGGACTGGGAGACAATTACTGCCGCCCAAAAAGGTGTTCCCAGTCCAGTATATGGTGAAAAATGGCAAACAGATGCGAGCTTTGAGAGATGTACCAACCTTTTGCTAGAAAATTGTGATGTTATTCGGCTAGCTGTGGCTTCCCATAATATTCGTTCTATTGCTCAAGCTATGGCCAAGGCCTCCATTCTGGATGTTCCCCGAGACAGGCTTGAATTTCAGGTTTTGCTGGGAATGGGTGACCGACTAAAGAAAGCAATCCTTAGGATGGGCTATCCTATGAGAGTCTACATGGCCTCCGGAGAGCTTTTGCCCGGTATGGGTTATCTGGTTCGAAGGATTATTGAAAATACTTCACAAACTGGATTTCTCTTCCAAAGCCTGGGAACAGGTGTTCCCGTAGAAGAATTACTGAAAAGTCCGCAAGGCACTATGCTTTCATAGGAGGATTAAATAATGACAAATGAGATTTCTCCCTTTAAGAATGAACCCCCAACTGCTTGGTCAAGAGAAGAAAACCGCCATAAAATGCAAAGCGCTTTAGAGAAGGTGAGACAAGAATTAGGCAAAAGTTACCCGGTACTTATTAGCGGGAAACCACTCTGGACTAAAGAGACAACAGTTTCCATTAATCCGGCCAATTTCAATGAAGTCGTTGGTGTGGTGGCCAAAGGCAGTCAAGAATTAGCTGACCAAGCTATTGAAGCAGCTAAAAAAGCCTGGGAGTTTTGGCAGAAAGTCTCTTACCGTCAAAGGGCTGAGTATCTTTTCAAGGCGGCTGAACTTATGCGCACCCAGCGTTTTGAATTGCTGGCGTGGTTAGTATTTGAAGCCGGAAAAAACTGGAGAGAAGCCGATGTAGATGTAGCTGAAGCAATTGATTTTCTTGAGTATTACGGAAGACAAATGCTTCTCCTCGGAGAGCCACGTTTAACCGAAGCCCAAATTCCGGCAGAGACAAACATATCTTATTACATACCTCGAGGAATTGGTTTGGTTTTGGGAATCTGGAACTTTCCTTGCGCCATTAATACCGGAATGAATGCCGCTAGCATTGTCGCTGGCAATGCCGTGATTTTCAAGCCAGCCAGCTTAACACCAGTTATTGGCTATAAAATTGTAGAAATTTTTCAGGAAGCCGGCCTCCCCGATGGAGTGCTAAACTATCTTCCCGGAGCCGGTGAAGAAGTAGGAGAGTATTTAGTCAAACATCCTGACATTAGTGTCATTGTTCTTACTGGTTCCAAGGATGCTGGCCTTCGGATTGATAAACTAGCTGGGGAGCACCCTCACCGGTATGGAATCAAGAGAAGAGTCTTAGAGACCGGGGGCAAAAACGCGCTCATTGTGGATAGTGATGCCGACCTTGACGAAGCCATAAAAGGAACTGTTGCTTCTTGGCTTGGATACCAAGGACAGAAGTGTTCCGCTTGCTCCCGAGTGATTATTCTTGAGGATATTCACGATTATTTTATTGAGCGGCTTATCCAAGCTGCCAAAAGCCTTCAAATTGGAGACCCCCAAGACCCAGGAACCTTTATGGGACCCCTTATTAGCCAGGAAGCCCTGAAAAAGGTGCAAAGTTATGTTGAAATTGGCAAGGGAGAAGGAAAACTACTTTTAGAAAGGGATGTTCCTGAAGAGTTTAAGGAAAGAGGGTATTATATTGGTCCGGTAATATTTACCGATGTCTCTCCTCAGGCAAGGATTGCCCAGGAGGAAATCTTTGGCCCGGTTTTGGCCGTTATTAAGGTCAAGAACTTTGCCGAGGCTATTGAAGTGGCTAATTCCACCGGCTACGCTCTTACCGGCGGAGCGTATTCCCGGAGCCCAGAACATATCAAAAAGGCAGGGGAAGAATTTGATGTTGGTAATCTTTATATTAACCGTTCCATTACTGGTTCCATTGTTG
>Ga0209978_10000632_pt1 | contig 13679 bp, 13 predicted proteins | sample BentaG_FD_182805 | JGI IMG/M metagenome (GOLD analysis project Ga0209978, IMG submission 182805) | Deep subsurface microbial communities from South Atlantic Ocean to uncover new lineages of life (NeLLi) - Benguela_00093 metaG (SPAdes)... | ecosystem: Environmental > Aquatic > Marine > Oceanic >...
ATATTGAATTGAAATATACCTAGACGTGCAAACATAATATTCCCTCCTTTTTCATATATTGCCACCTTACACGCCACTCCTCTTAAGTTATTTACTAAACCCTAATTAAAAAGGGCATCAGCAACCGCATCTCACTTAGCGGTTACCGGTGCCCTCATTCATCACCACACTCTTAATCCAATATTCTATTTTTAGGACTGTTTTACATCAGGTAAGCTTAATTATAATCCTATTTCTGTGGTTGTCAATAGCTAGAGTACCTATACTAGTGCATTAAAAAGAAAGAATTGAATATACTGAGCATATATTGGGATGAATGTTAATTGATGATAGAAAGTACTAATGTCTAGATATTATTCGCCGTTTGGCAGCCTTATAGTGCTCATTATACTCCTCCTGCAATAGCTCCTTTAATATACTCTCTAGTCTCTCAGTATCAGTGCTGGGGGCACCAAGAAATGCAGCGGTCAGTACTTCGACGTTTGTTGGTTTGAAGGGACTTGTTCCCACTGTAGGTATATCAGTTGTAGTTGTATTTCGTATTTGCTTACGCATTAGAGTTGTTCGTTCTTTTAGGATTATTTCCTCAATTATTTCACGCTTTGTGGGTTCATAAGTATGTTTGGTCGCACCCATAATAGATGCCCATTTCCTTGAATACTTGTTAGGGTAACCGAATAGAATACCTGCTATTAAGCTGAAAAACATTATGGATAGTGGGAATGACACGAAACCTGAAACTAGTCCCCAAATCCATGAATTTGTTAGAATGCCAACAGCAGTGGCAATTATTATAGGGATGAGGAGAGACAAAGCGAACATCATATCCTTTTATCCCCCTTGGCCTGCCCCCAATATTCAACATCCCCATTTATTATATTGGGATTTGAGTTTAGCCCTTATTCTTATGGTTGTCAATACCCCCGGGTTCTTTTAACATATTGATATATTTTGTAAAGTAAGGTAACCAAACAAGCAATTGTTACCTTGTAGCTTGCTGATGATGCTCAGCCTCTTTCTTAATTATTCTTTCGATTGTCGTCTGTACTTCAGGAGTCTTGGAAGAAATCTGTGTTTTGCTCCCTTTTTTGAATCTGAAATCACATCTCTCGCAGCCATCAGCAAGTGTTTCGGTTCTAATTAATCCCCATCCCATCGCATTGCTTAAAGCAATATCTGACATACAAACGTATGGAGCAAATTCTTCTGCTCCTTGATCCTGAATGAATTTATAATTGCCGCACGCCACATAGTCCACACCAAAATCGAAATCTTCCCCATCACCAATAACATATCTAACCTCAAAGTCTCCAAATCTGGGCTGTTTACCCATTTCTGCCAGTTTTCGCATCCTCAGGGGGCAGACCTACTCGCGTGAACAGCTCTATGGTGAACTTACTCAACGGTTCCCAAGCTACTTTGAATTCGTCGTCCACCATAGTTTGGCCTCCTTCAACACATTTATTCTCACGATAATTTATTGTACTAATCTATCTCATGCCCCGTAGCCAAACGATTAACTGTGAAAAGGCCACGCACAACATCTCTATTGCCCGCTCTAGTTTTCATATCGAACTTCTTAACGAGACTTCTTAAAGGACTATGCCCTAGTCGAAGGGCTCGCCATAACCTTCAACCATGTTAAAGCTAACTGGTCTCATCCTTTGTAGTACCATTGCCCCGCCATGGCCGCCGTTACCGCAAATGGTGACTAGGCCGTAGCGCCCGTTCTTCTCCTCCAGAGCATAGGCCAGCTCCAGGGCCAGCCGTGCCCCGGACATACCGGTGGGGTGACCCAGGGCGATGGCACCGCCGTGCACATTCACCTTGCTCTTATCAAGCTTCAGCTCTTTGATTACGGCGAGCACCTGTGCCGCAAAAGCTTCGTTGACCTCGATGAGGTCAATGTCGTCCAGAGTCAGGCCCGCTGCCTGTAATGCCTTTCTTGCCGCCGGTACCGGGCCGATACCAAAGTACTTGGCTTCCACGGCGGCAGTCGCGTAGTAATGGATGAAGGCAAGCGGTTTGAGCTTAAGTTCATCCGCCCGCTCTTTAGACATTATGACTAAGGCACAAGCCCCATCGGTGATGCCCGAAGAGGTACCTGCCGTAATCGTCCCGTCCTTGGTAAAAGCAGGACGCAACTTGGCCAGACGTTCTAGGGTAGTGTCGCTACGGGGATGTTCATCCTCCTGGAACAAGAGAGAGGGGCCATCCTTCTGCCTTATTTCAATCGGCACAATTACCTTGGCATAGAAGCTGCTCCTTTTCGCGGCCTCGGCCTTCTGCTGGCTCTCCATGGCAAACTGGTCCTGCTCCGCCCGACTTATCTCGTACTTCTGAGCCAGCCCGTCGGTTAGCTCACCCATTAGTTTTTCTTCTATGCCACACCGGTAGCCGTCTCTAAACAGGGCATCTTCCAGTACCACATCGCCCATGCGTGCTCCCCAGCGAGTATTCAGACTGAGGTAGGGAATGCTGCTATGGTGTTCCATTCCACCAGCCAGGATAACTTCCGAGTGCCCCAGCCTGATGCTGTTGGCGGCCAGCATTACTGCTTGGAGCCCTGAGATACAGGCTTGCTGAACTCCAAAGGCGGGCACACTGCTTGGTATACCAGCTTTGACAGAGACAATGCGAGCGGCGTTAGGTCCGGTTCCCGCCTGGCGGGCATGTCCAATTATCACCTCGTCAATATCTTCTGGCTTGACGCCAGACCTTTCCAGAGCCCCTTGGACAGCGGTGACTCCGATATCAATGACGGTAAAGTTTTTCAGTGCGCCGCCAAACCTGCCTATGGCTGTTCTGGCTCCGTTTATAATGACAACTTCTCTATCTGCCATCTTAGCTTACTCCTTTGCTCTTTGGGTTATACTCCATGTACGTTGACCAGAAAATCTCTTAGCCTTCCTTTTCTTCTCTGATACCCGCCAAATTCTTGGCCAACTTTTTCTTTGATTCGATATCTGCATTCCGCAGTATGGTTAGCCGGTGTGTTTCCGGCGACCCGGCACCATGAATGTTGGAAACGATATCTCTACTTTCAAAAGCGAGCTTTTCTATCAATCTGAATAGGCGTATCCTATCTTCGGTAGATACGTTCTCCACGCCCTTGAGATATTTCTTTATTAATGGGCCGATTTCTGGGTTTGCCATGTCTTTATCCGAAGGTAAATCAGCTACCATGCCACCGGCGATCTCAATCATCATTCGGATTGCTTCGTGTAGCTCCTTACCTTCGTAGAGTTTGGATACATTTGACAGCACTGGGGCCACCATGTAGATGCCAGACTCGGTTGCTTCAGCCTCCACTGAGGCAGCTATAGAGCAGCCGTAGATTGCCTCAGTAATCTTAAGCATCTCGGCTAACTTGTTGTTGATATGTGACACCTTAGGTAGACCATTGTATTCTGCGGCTAATGCCGCCGCACCGATGATAACATCACCCACGCCGCACTTGCAGCCACCATGAGAATGGCGGTGGAAGTTACCAAAGTTCCTTACCATCGGGCCAGCGTATTCATATTCGCCGCAGAGGAATACCTGCTCCCAGGGCACAAAGACATCTTTGAAAATCACCATAGGGGCAAACTTGCTGTATTTAATATTGCCAAGGTCGCAATCCTGAAGTTCCCTGGCTTCTAGCGTACCCCTGCCGTAGATGTGAATCATACCTTCCGCATCTACTGGGACGGCAAAACAGACGGCGTAATCTTTGTCTGGCTCACGCATCTCTCTGGTGGGTACAATCAGCCCCCAGTGAGCGCAGAGGGAGCCTGTCTGGTGTATCTTGGCACCTCTAACCACAATACCATCGTCATTCTTATCCACAACATGCAAATACAGGTCAGGGTCTTTTTGTTCTGAGGGGCGGAGTGACCTGTCACCCTTGACGTCGGTGACGCCACTAAAGACAACGAGGTCATTCTTCTGCATGTGCTTGACAAAATTCAGGAGTCTCTCCCAATAATTGGTGCCATATTTCTGGTCACAGTTGTAGACTTCTATGCCGACCGCGTTCATGGCGTCCATGCCGGTGCACCGCATAAAGCAGGTGCCAATCCTCTGGGTGAGGAATTTCAGCATTCTGACCTTGGCTAAAAGGTCATCCCGACTCTCATAGAACTTGGTAAAGAGGCTAACCTCTTCATCTATTAGCCTGGACTTGGCTACGAGCTTCTCTCTACCTTCTGGTTCCTGTGCTAGCGCATAAGTTTGTGCCACCCCGGCTATCATACGCTTGATTAATGGATGTTCGTAGGGGTTCTCAACTCTTTGTCCCAGAATATATGCGGTTGGGTGCACGTCTTTCAGAGACTCATAGTATTCCTTGATTGTCTTCAGTGCCATTGACCACCTCCTAACACTTATCTATCTCTTGGAGAGTCAAATTCAATAGAGAATCAAACGCTGCCGAACCAGCTCCACCACCTGTAGAGGATACTCAGCGACTTCTACACCAACTTGTCGAAGGGCGGTTACCTTGCTTTGCGACGTGCCCATGCCGCCTTGGATGATAGCGCCAGCATGACCCATCCTTTTACCCTCAGGGGCGTTTTGGCCGGCGACGTAGGCCACAACTGGCTTGGTCATGCGCTGGGCTATGAACTGGGCGCTTTTTTCCTCTTGGACGCCTCCCACCTCACCCACGATCACCACTAAGTCGGTATCTGGGTCCTTTGCGAAGAGTTCTAACAACTCTGGCATGTTGGTAAATACCACGGGGTCGGCTCCCATGCCGACCACACTACTCTGGCCTAAGCCAGCAACTGACAAGTCAGCGCTGATCTCGTAGGCGAGGGTGCCACTTCGGGAGATGACTCCGATGCGACCAGCCGTGAACATATTCCCTGGCATGATCCCCATCTTCGCTTCGCCGGGAGTAATGATGCCGGGGCTGGTGGGGCCCAGAAGCTGCACTTCCCGATCTTTGGCATAGGCCCTAATTTCCATGACGTCGTGGATCGGCACGCGCTCGGTAACGATGACAATGAGCTTAACGCCGGCTTCTATGGTCTCTAGGACTGCATCCTTGACCGAGGCTGGAGGCACAAAAAACACGGAAGCCTCTGCCCCTCGCTTGACGACGGCTTCGGCGACAGTATCATACACGGGAATGCCCTCTACTTCCTCACCCCCTCTACCAGGAGTAACCCCAGCAACGATATCGGTCCCGTACTCCAGCATCCATTTGGTCTGGACTCGCCCTACCCTGCCTGTAATACCCTGCACTAGGACTCTGGTCTCTCGGCTAAGTAGGATGCTCACTTTCCTCCCTCCAGCAGATGGGCGAGCTGTTCAACTCCCTTTTCCGTAGCTACCTCGGTAACCACTCTGACCCCTTGCTCTTTTAGGATCTCCCAGGTTTCCTCTTGGCGATTCCCTAACACCTTAGCCACGATGGGAATGGTAATCTTGTGCTCCCGAATATAGCTGACAATCCCCTTGGCTCCCTCGTGGATGGGGTTGATTCCTCCGTAAAGGTTGATAAAGACCCCTTTCAATCCCTTCTTTTGCAAGACCAGGTCCATCACTTGGTACAGAAGTTCGGCGGTGATGGCTCCTCCCGTTTCTAGGAAGTTGGCTGGGCGAAATCTCTGGCTGATGACGTCCATGGTAGCCATTCCCAGTCCGGCACCGCTGGCGATGATTCCTATCTCTCCGTCCAGATCCACGTAGGTGACACCAATCTGGTAGCCTTTCCGCTCTAGAGGATTGAGAATGCGATCCTCTAGGACGACTTGGAGGTCAGGGTGACGGTACAGGCTGGCATCATCGACCTCCACCTTGGCGTCGACAGCCAAGTAGGTTCCTTTGGGAGTTCGAACTAGAGGGTTGATTTCGGTGACCAAGGCATCGTACTTGCGGAAAATATTATAGAGAGTGTGAAGAGTGGCTGCTACTTGCACTAGCTCTCCCCGCTCCAAACCTACCTCTTGGGCCATTTGCTGTGCTTCAGACAGAGAGAGACCCTTGGTGATGGGAACCTGCCTAGAGGCGACCTGTTCGGGATGAGCTCTGGCTATTTCCTCGACGGAGACCCCGCCGGTAGCGCTAAGGATGACCACCGGGGTGCCACTATATCCGTCCACGGTGACTCCCAGATAGAATTCCCGCTCTATTTCCACCTTTTGGGCCACCGTTACCCAGCGCACAGGCAAGCCCTTGATTGGCGTATCCAAGATGCGATGGACAACCTCCTCTACTTGTTCCAGAGACTCGGCAGTCCGAACTCCTCCGGCCAAGCCCCGACCTCCGGCTAGCACCTGGGCCTTGATAATGACAGGCAGCCCCATCTCCTGCGCTTTCTGCCGCGCCTCCCGGGGGCTGGCGGTCACGGCGTAATCGGGAACAGGAAGACCCTCTTGGCGAAACAGCTCGCTTCCCTCAAACTCATATAGACGCATTATAAATTCCTCCAAGAAGTCAAGCTAAGTCAAGAAACTGACGACCTCGCCTTTCTTCACTTTCTCTTTAAGTGGATTCTTCGTCGCGCAAGACCTCCTATGAATTTTACTCTGCTAACCTTAGATATTAAATCCTGCCCAATATGCCACCTCAGCAATGCCTAATGTATCATAGAACCGCTAGCTCCTCGGTAAGCCGATCAGTCACAAACATATGACCAGGGCAGTGGGTGATCATAAAAGGCACCTTACTCTCTAAAGCTACCGTTTGCGGTGTTATACCACACCCCCACCACATAGCAATCTCACCCGGTTCCTGAGGAGCCACGAGACCTACTGAGAACATGTCCGGCTGATAAAGGTCTTTGATTCCGATCATGGCTGGATCTCCGATATGAACCGGCGGGCCGTGTACCATTAGGAGTCGAGAGGAGATCTGGATAGCCCGAACAGCATCATGTCCATTTCTGACCAGACGACACGAAACAACCATGGGACCGTGAAATTGCCCAGCTGGGATACATTGGATATTAGATGTATAGGCACCAATCAAGCGGAATTGAACGTTGGCAGCTCGTAGAGACCAGTCAAAGCTGGCACTACAGCCTATCAGGAAGGCAACCAGGTCATCCCGCCAGTACTTAATAATATCAGTGGGCTCGTCAATAAGTTTGCCGTCCTGGTAGATGCGATACCTGGGCAGGTCAGTACGCAGGTCTGCGTCTGGTGCCATTAGTTTGGGCTGGGGATCCCCCGGCTCAGTGACATCAAGCACTGGGCAAGGATAAGGGTTGCGCCGGCAAAACAAAAGGAACTCAAAGGCGCAACCCTTGGGAACGATAGCTAGATTTGCCTGGGCATAACCCCGACACACATTTATATCAACCTCTGTCCATTCTCCTCGTCTGACAATGCTACGGAATTCCTTGGCATTCATTGCTAGTAACTCCTCTTTGCTATAATCTGCCTTACCCACTTTTCCTCCTTTTATTCTTCACTAACTTGTAGCCAAGCGAAAAACCAGAATCAGCCACACCACTGATTGGCGGGCGGGATGCTACCTGCCCGATTACGGCTGAGGCACCTCACGGGAGGGGGGAGGATTCAATGCCTTCAGGTTTCATAGTCTTATTTCACCTCATTTCAGCGTTATTCCAGCTCAGCGAGCCGCTATCATCGCATTAGGCAGGATTAAAGCTAGGTCAGGAAATATGATTAGTATTACTACGCCAAGAAGCAGGCATAAGAAAAATGGAAAGGCATTTCTCGCAATCATCCCTATACTGTGCCCGGAGATAGTCTGGAGAACATAAAGGTTAAAACCAACCGGGGGAGTAATCTGTGCCGTCTCAATAAGTATAGTTAATAGTACTCCAAACCAAATACCATTGAAACCCATCGCCAGTACCATGGGATAGATAATGGGCAAAGTCAGTACCATCATGGAGACACCATCAAAAAGACACCCCAAGCAGACATAGATGACACAAAGAATAGCCAAGATTACGTATCTGGAGAGCCCAGAAGCTTCAACAACGGCGGCTAACCACTGAGGGACTAGCAGGTAGCCCATGGTGGAAGATAGCACAGTAGCCCCAGCGATAACCGCCATTATCATACAGCTGGTTCTTAGTGCGTTCCAGGAGGCTTCTTTTGTCACTCGCCAGCTCAGATTTCTATATAGTATAACGGTAGCAAAGGCGCAGACAGCACCGACTGCCCCAGCTTCGGTAGGTGTGGTAATACCCATGTAGATTAAGCCTAATACCAGCCCAATCACAACAAGGATAGGGGTAATCTCTACTAAGCCTCTCCCCCTGTCCAGCCAAGAGTATGACCTACGGGAGGGGGCTATAGAGGGCTTGCGAATGGCTTGGAATCCAATATAAAGCATGAAAATGGCAGAAAGCATCAAGCCAGGGATTATTCCCCCCAGGAATAGTTGCCCAATTGATTCGGCGGTTATTGCCCCGTAGACAATCAGTACTATACTGGGCGGGATAAGTAGACCCAGGGTGCCGGCACCAGCCAGCGAACCAAGCGATATTTCTTCGTCGTAGCCCAGCCTTTTCAGTTCGGGGACAGCCACCGTGCCAATAGTAGCACAGGTAGCAGCACTGGAACCAGAAACGGCGGCGAACACGGTACAGGCTAATATGTTGGAATGTAGCAGTCTCCCCGGCACACGCTCCACCCAGGGGGAGATGCCACCATAAAGGTGCTGGCTGGCACCAGAGCGGAAGAGAAGCTCACCCATAAAGATAAAGAGGGGAAGGCAAGTGAGGACGAAGTTTGAGTTGGAATTGAAGAATAGCTTGGCGGTCATTGGCCCTATGGGGTAAGGGGTGAAAATGACCATCGCAAATATGCCGGTTATAGTCAGTGATAGGAAAATCCACGTGCTACCGAAAATGAAACCAAAGACAAGAACAAGCACAACCACCAAGATTAACAACTCACTCATCCGCGGTGCTTCTGGCGAAATAAGTAAGAAACTTATTAAGCCAATCAAGATAACCGCTAGACCAAAAAACCATACCGGGGACCAGCCTTTCCCTCGTTCGTGTGTTGACCTCAGGGAGACTATACTCTCCACCAGAGTGCCGGCAAATTGTAAGGCGAGCAAAACTGAACCGGCAAAAAGAGGAGTCCATCCCCACCACAGGGGTAAGCGAACCGCGGTCGCAGTCTTAACACCCATTACATAGTTACTCACCATCCCTTGCCAGGCAAAAACAGCAGCAAAAGCAAAAGTAGCTACCCCTATAGCGGAAAGGCACACCAGTAGCCAGGTCTGGTTCCGTGGTGAGAGGCGGCTGGAGAGCAAGCCAATCCTGACATGCCCTTCCACCTTAAGCGTCCAGGCTATCCCCATCATTACCAGAGCTAACAATAGCCACTGTGATACTTCCAGGGTGATAATAAATGATATCTGAAAAAGGGTTCTGGAGATAATTTCAGCAGCCATAAGCGCTGTCAGGAGCCACATAGCCACCATAGCTATCCAGCCACCGCCTGCTGAGATAGAATGCACTATCTCAGCAAATCTCTCCAGAACCCTTGTCATCTATTCCTGCCCTTTATTGAGATTATTTATTAAGGGGATTAAAAGGGGTATAATCTCTTTTAATCCCCCCTCCCCCCTCGCACTTCGCAAGGGGAAAGGGATTAACGGTGAGAGGGTTGGTAAACAATCTGTTTGTTCACCTTGGCTGGTTAGTCAACGGCACCTAGGCCCCTCATTAGCTCAGTAGCTTCCGGCATATTCATGTCCGCCACCCATTCCGCATAGAGAGGCTTTACCAGCCCCTTGAACGTCTCCACAGTTGACACTGGGGGTACTATTACCTCCATACCACCGTCCGTCAGCATCTTTAGCAGCCGAGGAGGCCAGAACTTCACCTCATAAGCCCAATAGTGTGTAGCGTCCAGACCGGCTGTGATGACTACTTCTTGGAGGTCCGCAGGCAACGCATTGAAAGCATCAAGATTCATCGCCGCCCACTGCCGATGGGGATACAATGGCAGCTGGATAACATAGTCAAGAACCTCCCAGAATTTGCACTCGCTAGCACTTACATAGCTGGTGATGGCGGTATCAATCATGCCGCGCTGTAACGAGGTGTAGATTTCGGCAGTGCTAATAGCAAACGGCGTCATGCCAACTTTTGCTAGGGCAGCATCATTAATTCCGCCCCAGGTTCTTATCTTCTTGCCGGCAAAGTCCTCAGGCTCCATTAGAGGAAATTTGCTAAAGAAGTATATTGGTGGCCAGTCCGGGGTCATGAATAGTACTCTAGCATTCCAGTCTCTCTCTAATACCTCATTGAAAACGGGCAAGAATGTTGTCCTGTGCCAGTAATCCTCTTCAGCCCCACTCTTGTGTACGAAGGGCATATTGGGGATGGAGACCAATGGACACTCACCCTCACTTGAAGTCCCGACCATCTCATTTATGTCCACCAACCCCTCCTTGAGAACCGAGAGAGCCTCAAAGCTTTTGTAACCCAAGGCTCCGACATAATATATCTCAGCCTTCATGCGACCGCCACTGCGCTCTTCAAGGGCCTTGGCAAACCACTCATTTTGGTCAGCCACTACCCCGCCCTGTACATAATTAGTATTTATGCGCCAGACAATTGGTTCAGGAGCGGCGGCTGGTGCCGGTGCCGGTACTGGTGCCGGTGCAGGAGTCGGCGCCGGCGCAGGTGCGGGAGCGGGAGCTGGCGCAGGCGCAGGCGCGGGTGCGGGTGCGGGAGCTGGCGCTGGAGCCGGGGCTGGCGCTGGAGCGGGAGCCGCACAAGCAGCCAATAGAAGTGAACTTCCCAACACCAAGGCAATCAAAACGCTAAAAATTTTCTTCTTCATTCTAATCGTCCTCCTAAAATATTTGGAATCAAGCTATGCAATAATCTTTTCTGTTGAAAGCTATCACCCCCTTATCCAATAATTTGTATATCTCCAAGTAAAAGGGCACCAACTACCACTATATCGTTTAGCGGTTCTGGTGCCCTCGCTCATCCATATCATCTCCCCTTACCTAGCGTCTACTCGTCCCGAGACTATCTAAGCAGTTTAATTATAGTCCTATTTGCGTAATTGTCAAACACCCAAGACGATATCAACCGTAAGGAAGTCAAGATGTTGTACAAAACTCTTGTATATTATTTCTGAAGCTACGGTCCATATTACTCGGACAGTCTCCTAGCCACCACCCTGGCATATATCTCCGCGTCATCGAACACACAGCGTGAAATACAGCCGGCTCTCAGTGAATTCCAAACGACTTCTCCTTTTATCAAACTATGCTTAGGGGGATATAAAAGGTAAGGGTTATAATTAACAAACACCCTGAGATTGCCCATCCTGAAAAAAACCGTGGTAGAAGGAACACCATCCATACGAAGCCGATAGGACTCATCACCAATCCCCGGGTCTTCTAGCACGATATGCTCACCCAGACTCTCCACAAGGCATCTGGTAAGAAAAAGTGACCGGGCTTGCCAAAAGCTGGTTGTGGCTGCTTCCACTGTCGGAAAGAGGGCATAATAGATTTCTACAATAATGTCATTGCCGTTCAGTATTAAAGTTCGCCCTTCCTCGCTGCTCACTCCCATATAGAACTCACCGTGATAGATTGGTCTTCCCTCCATATTTTCCCACAATAACTGATACCAAGGAAACTCCACGAGCGGGATGTCAAGAAGAGTTTCAAAAAATATCTGTGTCGTAAAAGTATAATCCGCTGACACCGCCTTATTGCCCAAGTTATCTTTCGACCTAACCCGGAAGTGATAAGTGGTATTTGGTTGAAGAGCGCTTAGACTGACACTATGGCTAGTAACCAGGGGGTCATTTAATGAAGTACTCAAGCCATAATCAGTGGTCTTACCATATTCTACTTGGCTATCAGCCGGGTCGCTTGTCTTCCAAGATATAACAGCCGAAACATTCGTAATGCCCGAAACTAACACATCAGAAATTAAGGGCAGTGTGTTATCTGGTGTTGAAGGCGGTGATGCTTGAGCACACGCTCCGAGAACAAGCAACGGTGCTATGAGTAAAACTCCTATAATCTGTGTCTTACGCATCTTGAGAAGCCTTCTCGCTTATCCTGAGCGAGGTATTTTATTTGACCATGTGAAGATGGCAAAACCCTATCTTCTATAACCTTCTCATTATTGAGAATTGCTAATACACGGTATAAACATTTCTCTACGACTATTATACACCAGGAAGTCCTGCCACTCCACCTCGTTCACAAATAAGGGAGTGTAGTGTTTCTTGGCCATAGTGTTATAGCACAACCTGGCGGTGGTATCATCACCTATTCTGACTCTGATCATGGTCCACGAAGCGCCAAAATCCCGTGTCCCGGCTGGGCAATTCCACGGTCCTATGGTTGTTACCTGCCGTCTGGTAATAAATGGTCACGATGCTGTTCGGGCTATCCAGATCTCCTCTCGACTCCTAATGGTACACGGCCCTCCAGTTCATATTGGAGATCCAGCTATGATCGAATTGACCTGCCCCATAAAAGGATACCACTTCTTAAGTTAGAGTTACCGGCATTCTAGCCTCGGGAGCAGGTGGCCGGTAGCCTAATGAGCTATGTGGACGTACCTGATTGTACTCCCTCTTCCACTGCTCAATCAATACCTTCGCTTCAGTTAAAGTGGTAAACATCTCCCGATTCAACAGCTCGTCTCTCAGCTTACCGTTGAATGACTCTATGTAGCCGTTCTCCCAGGGACTGCCCGGCTCAATAAATAACGTCTTCACACCAACACGACTCACCCATCTACGTATCGCCTTGGCGGTAAATTCAGGCCCGTTATCTGATCTGATGTGTTCCGGTATCCCCCTGAAAATGATTAGTTGGAACAGCTGATCAATGACATCCTGTGAGTAATATGTCTCTTTACCAATATTGCCAGGCATTCCCGGGTATATTCATCGATAATATTGAGGATGCGAAAGGCCCTTCCTTCGGCTGTCCGGGCTATCACGAAATCATAACTCCAAACATGATCCTTGAACTGTGGCCTCAACCTGATACAGGAACCGTCATTAAGCCATAGTCTTCTTCTCTTCGGCTGCTTCTTTGGCACCTTCAAACCTTCCCTACTCCAGATTCTCTCTACCCTCTTATGATTCACCTGCCATCCTTCCTGCTTCTGGAAAGAATAAACAAAGCGAAACCTCTAGTCACAGAACCGCCAACTCCTCGGTAAGCCGGTCGGTTACAAACATATGCCCAGGGCAATGGGTGATCATAAAAGGCACCTTACACTCTAAAGCTACCGTTTGCGGTGTTATGCCACACCCCCACCACATAGCAATCTCACTCGGTTCCTGAGGAGCTATAGAAACGGAGCGTGAGAGCACCAAGCACGGTAGCACCCAGTCGCTAATGTAAGGTGCCTCAAAGTGACGCGGTTTACAGCAGTTTGCATCACTTTCAAAGGGTAACTATGCCCAAAATAGGCAAAGAAAGGAGGTGAGACAAATGTCAACCCAGCTCGACCTCTTTGGAGAGGCCAAGGTTGAGGTCGAGCAGCCAGAGCCGATGACTAAGGTCAGGGGTAGTGGAGAAAACCACTAACCACCCCTAAAAACCGCCTAGATTTTGATTACGGGGGCTCTCGCAGATAATAGCCTGTGGGAGTCCCCTTTTTTGTCTCTAAGTGAACAAAATGAGCAATTGTTGCCTAAGTTAAACAATCCGCTAAAAAGTGCAATGCTGAGGGCCGATCGTACGCACCTTATCGA
>Ga0209978_10000633_pt1 | contig 13670 bp, 12 predicted proteins | sample BentaG_FD_182805 | JGI IMG/M metagenome (GOLD analysis project Ga0209978, IMG submission 182805) | Deep subsurface microbial communities from South Atlantic Ocean to uncover new lineages of life (NeLLi) - Benguela_00093 metaG (SPAdes)... | ecosystem: Environmental > Aquatic > Marine > Oceanic >...
CTGAAGAGATCCTTCAGCTCCTCTACCGTAGTTGTGTACGATAGATTTCCTACATACAGGGTTTTGCTCATTTCTTCCTCCTTGGTTTTTGAGCACTACCAAAAACTATAGTATTTATTTAGTCTCTTGGTCTAAGGTCTTTTTCTAAGATTTTAGACGGTAAGTAGCATGGAAGGATTCAAAGGACATGGCATAAAGAAGCGGACACTAGGCTTGGGAATACTCAGTTCTCCATCTTCATACGCTATTCTTTGCAACTTGCATGCTCTTCATGAGACTCAAGGAAGAATTATACACCGTATTACTTTTTCGTCAAGAGCCACTTAATGTAGCGAGAGTTCAACTTCGGGTAGCGAAACGCTAAGGACTGGAATATCAAAAAACACTGCTCATAAGTTCTATTCGGTTTGACCATGACCTCCAAAAATGCCATAATGGCACGGCCTTAATAAATATAGTCTATAGGAGGCTAGCTGGAAAGGCGAACTTGGAAGCCCTCTGAGGAAAAGAAAATGTGCCTGAAAAGGTTATCTACCGGTGGATCCATTCTTCCAAAAGGGGAAGAATGGATTTTTGTTTTTAATAGAGAAATGTGGTATGTTACGGCGAAATAGTAATCTGGGCCAAGTTCTCAAGGGGAATGGGAAAATGAAGATTCTGGCGGTTGCTGACAGGATTCACCCTTTACTCTACGATTATTTCGACAAAAAGAGGTTTTCCAAGAGAAAATCTTGAACATATTTCGTGCGCGTTCTTACCAGGAGAAGTCTCGCCATCACTAAAAGTGGTCCTGGCCACGATTATCCTGCACACTTTTCTTGTTGATGATAAATGGATCTAGACAGCAAACAGAATCCAAAAGGAGGCGTTGTATGGCAAAAAGGATCAATGTGGGGATGGTGGGTTATAAGTTTATGGGCAAGGCTCATTCGCATGCTTACCGGGATGTTAATATGTTCTTTGAAACGGGAACGGTGCCGGTAATGAAGGTGATCTGTGGTCGGACCGAAGCCGCCGTCTCTGAAGCTGCCAGAAGGTTTGGCTGGGAAGCTTATGAGACATCCTGGGAAAAGCTTGTCGGGCGAGAAGACATTGATCTGGTTGATATCAATACCCACAACTCCGCTCACAGGGAAATTGCCGTGGCTGCAGCTAGAGCTGGAAAACATATCCTCTGTGAGAAGCCGCTAGCGATAAGTCTGGCTGAGGCTGAGGAGATGCTAAAGGCAGTCGAGGAAGCCGGTACAAGACACATGGTTTGCTTTAACTATAGAAAGGTTCCCGCTGTCGCTCTGGCCAAAGAATTGATTTCAAAAAGACAGCTGGGGAAAATCTATCACTTCAGGGCCCAGTACCTGCAGGATTGGATCACTGATCCGGAGTTTCCTCTCATCTGGAAGTTGAAAAAAGAAGAAGCAGGATCAGGAGCTCTCGGTGATATAAGCTCCCATATAGTAGATTTAGCTCGATATCTGGTGGGAGATTTCTCCAGTGTTATCGGAATGCAGGAGACATTTATTAAGAAAAGACCGAAGCCGGAGGTGAGCGAGAAGCTTACCACGGGACTCGCTGTAGAATCCACAAGAGGGAAAGCGGGCGAAGTCACAGTTGACGATGCTACTCTCTTTTTGGCCAGATTCAAAAATGGAGCTTTAGGCTCCTTTGAAGCAACCAGATTCGCTAATGGCCGGCGGAATGGCCTAAGGTTCGAGATAAATGGGAGCAAGGGGAGCCTCCTATTTGAGCTTGAGAACATGAATGAGCTGTGGCTTTATTCCTGTCAAGACCCCGAAGGAATGCAGGGATTCAGGAGGATTTTGGCTACCGAGGCCCTTCATCCTTACATAGATGCCTGGTGGCCACCAGGACACATCATCGGGTATGAACATACTTTTATTCACCTGGTGTACGATTTTATGAGAGCCTTGGATGAAGATAGACTGCCCTCACCCAATTTCGTCGATGGGGTTGAATGCCAGAGAGTTCTGGAGGCAGTAGAGAAGTCGGTTAGAGAAGAAAGATGGATTAGTGTGAGTTAATGTAGAGAACGAGACATCCTGCCAACCTTTGGCAAAGGAAACAACGTAGTATCATCCGGAAATGCAGGAGTAAAACCAATTTACAAATTTTGTGGAAGGGACGGGGAGATCAAGAAGGAGGTAGAATAACCATGAAGATAGGAATACATACGGTAGTCTATGCCCACCTGGGTCTGGATGAAGTTTTGAGAAGAGTCTCAAAAATAGGGTTTGAAGCAGTTGAGATACCGGCACACCGGGACAATGGGCTGTTAGATATCGAAGACGTGGTGAAGGGTAACAATGCTCAGACATTAAAGAAGAAAGTAGAAAGTTATGGTCTTACCATCTCTGCTTTAAGTAATCATCCAGAAGGACAGCTAGTTCTTGGGCCTCATCACCGAGATACAGACCATTTTCTTAAGGGATCTCCAGAAGAAAAGGTCGCTTACGGAACTGAGCGGATGAAAAAAACAGCCCAAGCGGCTAATGCTCTGGAGGTTGCCGTTGTGGTAGGGTTCTGTGGGTGTGAGGATTGGTCCCGTTGGTTTCCTTGGCCGGCTGAGAGAGGTTGGGAGGAGATGGCGGATACATTTGTTGAGCGCTGGGACGATATCTTGAACACCTTTGCCAAGTACGGAGTGAAATTCGCACATGAGCCTCACCCTAAGGAATACGCTTACAATGTAGAGACTGCTGAATTAACCGTTAAGCTGCTGGGGGGGAGGAAAGAGTGGGGATTTAATTTTGATCCGGCTAACCTTCTTTTAGCGGGGATCGATGTGGTTACCTTTATTCAGGCCTTGAGAGACCGTATCTATCATGCCCATGCTAAGGATGGAGAAATTGTAAAGCATAATGTGGGTCGATCGGGCATATTTGCTCATGGGGACTGGCAACGTATTGACCGGGGCTTCAGGTTTAGGATACCGGGATGGGGAGATGTCCCCTGGAGGAGAGTAATTACCGAGCTGCGTCTTATTAACTATGATTATGTCCTGAGTTTTGAGCACGAGGATGCCACCATGAGTGCACGGGATGGGGTGACCAAAGCTTACAATTTCCTAAAGCCTTTGATTATTGAGAAACCATTTGAAGGTCGTTGGTGGTAACGCGGAACAGAATTTCTCCAAACTCTATCTGAACCTCCTCCCACCTCAGTATTTGAGCTGTTGACAAATTTTTTGGAAGGGGGTACATTCAAACCAGGATGGTATGTTGATACTAGGGAGTAAAGCGGGGAAATGCTAAAGTCTATGGTAAGAGTGCACTCTGGGGTCTATGGCCAATTTTGCGATCGAGTACAGAGCCTGGTTTACATCGCTTCTGGCATGGTGGAGTAATCGTCTTAGAAATACTAGGGAGGCTAGAAATGATGATTAAAAGGGGAAGAAAGGATGTAGAGGAGACTATGGTTGAGAATTGTCACGACGGTGCCGGCAAGGTAAAAGTTCGCCAACTACTTGGTTATGAGCCTCTTCTTCCGGTGCCTGGCCACCCAGAGGATTTCGATAGCTGCATCAAATTTATGCATGAGACTACCCTCTTACCCGGAGCTTTCATAGGGTTGCATCCCCATGAGGGGAATGAGGAACTGTACTACGTGCTGGAGGGTAAAGGGTTGATGACCGTGGACGAAGAGGCTGTGGAGATGAATCCGGGAGATGTTTGTCTCACCAAAAGTGGAAGTTCTCATAGTTTCAAAAACATTGGAGAAGGTGAACTGAGAATAATAGTTCTGGAAGGGATAGTGAGGAAGAAAGAGGAATAAAAACATCCGTATGCAGACAGCCATAAGTTTAGGATGAAGGTAGTGGAGAGCAAGATTCGCCTGTGGTTAGCCTGGATTAAAAGAACGAGGTTGAAGACTGTTGTCGCAAAAAGTGGAGTCTATCTTGCTCTTCTTTTGTTGCTGCTAGTGGCAGCCATAATCTCACCGGTTTTCTACCGTCCGGCTAATGTATTCTCTGTGTTAGAACAGGCTTCCGCTCTGGGGATAGTAAGCATAGGGCAGACTTTCGTAATCCTAGCCGGAGGGATAGATTTTTCTGTAGCCGCGACGATGGCTACTGTCAATGTGGTTGCTGCCTCTCAGATGCTGGGTCGGAACGAAATGGTCATTCCCGTTTCTTTACTCTGTCTTGCTCTAGGAGGTTGTGTGGGATTGACTAACTCGGCTCTGATTACCAGGCTAAAGATTCCTCCTTTTGTGGCTACTCTGGGAATGATGATTGTTATTCGAGGAGCTCGCTTTCTTTATACCAAAGGCGCTCCATACGGTTCCATCCCTCCTCATTTAAGATTTATGGGGACGGGTGAGATTGGTTCTCTACCTGTGGCGGTAATAGTGTTTGCTCTTTTTTCAGCGGTGGCAATATTTGTATTAAGGAAAACGGCTCTGGGGAGAAAAATCTACGCTGTGGGAGGAAATCCTATTGCTGCATATCTCTCTGGAACAAGGGTACACCGGGTCGTCACTGTAGCTTACTTAATATGTGGCGTGCTGGCAGCTGCAGCTGGACTGATGTTAACCGGATATCTTGGATTTGCTGATAATTGGGCAGGCAAAGGCTATGAGCTTGATTCTATTGCTGCAGTGGTGGTAGGAGGAACTTCTCTTGCTGGAGGAAGAGGAAGTGTAGTGGGAACCATTGCAGGAGTGTTAATAATAACCATTCTCTTCAACCTGGTTTTGATCCTTAATTTGCCCATCCAAAGCCAACTGATAGTCAAGGGAAGTGTAATTATCGGGGCGGTAGCCCTATATTTTTATCGAAGAGGTTAGGAATTCTTTTTTAACTGTCAGTTCAATAAATAGCGAAGGATAGGATCATGAAGCGTTTACCTGTAAAGCTAGAGCGCGAATTATATGAATTCCCAGAAGGCAAGATACGGCTCATCAACTGGCGGGAGGTTGCGCCTATGGAACTCGGTAATTGGGCGGGCCTCCATGGTAAGATGGAGACCCAATTGATCGTCTGCCGTGAAACTACGGGCTCGAAACAAACGGTTATGGGACGATCGGTCTTCTTCCCAGGATCTTTCCATGATCCGCACTGTCATCTCTATGCGGAGGAGCTCATTTACTGCCTGAGCGGCAAGGCGGTCGCTGGCGGCGGCAACAAAGAGTGTCTCTTCACGCCAGGTGACGTGCAGTTTGCGGCCATTGGCGAGGTTCACTGGCTGCGCAATCCTTTCGATGACCCACTCGAGTTTATCTGGGTTTACACTGGTGCAGCAATGCCCAATGAGAGCGGCTACTCTACGTCAGATCTCTTTGACGAGGCCTACACCATTGTCAAAAAGGGTGAGATACCAAAGTAACAGAAGAGGAATTATGGAAAAACTGGTGTTGAGAGCGCGCAATGTCCACTCTCTCTTCGATCTTAGTGGGAAAGTGGCAGTAGTTACTGGTGGAGGCAAAGGGCTGGGAGAGGCGATGGCTCTTGCGCTTGCTGGCGCTGGCGCTGACGTAGTCGTTGCCGGGAAGACTTTTGCCCATGTCCAGCGCGTCGCTGAGGAGCTGGCAACCATGGGCCATCGTTCACTAGCTCTGGAGGTCGAGGTGCGAAATCAGGAATTGGTTGCCCGTATGGTAAGCACTGTGAGGGAACAGTTTGGCCGGCTGGACATCCTGGTCAACAGTGCGGGCTTTGCTGACGTTAAACCTGTTGTCGAGTTCCCACTGGATCTATGGGAATACATCATGGATGTCAACGTAAAGGGTACCTTCCTCTGTTCTCGAGAGACAGCGAAGATCATGTTGCCCCAGGGTAAGGGCAAGATAATTAACATTTCTTCACTCCAGGGCTTTGTTGGCCGTGCTGGTGATCCGGCATACGCGGCCAGTAAGGCAGCGGTAAACCTAATGACCAAGTCCATGGCCTGTGAATGGGCGAGGAAAGGTATCTGCGTGAATGCCATTGCACCCACATGGTGTTGGACAGATCTTACGGCGCCCATCCTCAGGAACAGTGCTTTCTACAAGCAACTGCAAAGTCGGATTCCCCTTGGTCGGGCCGGAAATAGAGAAGACCTTTTCGGCATCGTGGTTTTCCTGGCCTCCGAGGCATCGAACTTTGTCAACGGCGCGATTATTCCTGTAGATGGAGGGGCTATGGCTTCTGATGGTTTTCCCCTGGTGCCACCGGCAAGCTAGCAAGATAACCGAAAAAATTAAATAGAGGAGGTGATGAGAGCTATTTAATAAGTATAAGACCCTAGATGAATCCAATTACAGGAGGAGGTGAGAGCTGAAAAAAATCGTACGTTGATCAAAAAACAAAGGAGAAAAAAGTGCTGTCAACAAAAAGACTGGTAACAATGGTCTTAGTGGGCCTGATGGTGATGAGCGGGGTATCTCTGGTTTTTGCCGAGGAAAAAGCCCGTCCCGAGTATATCCCCTCTTATGTGTGGGAGGAAAGCCCCTACCTGGAGTTCTCGGACCTGCTGATGGTCGATACCTCTCAGTTCAGAAAAGACCCTCCCTGGACTATCGGATTCAGCAATGCCTCCATCTCTAACAGCTGGCGGGTATGTATGGTTCAGCACGTAAAGTATGAAGTTGCGAAGCATCCCGAGATCGAAAACTTCTACATAACTGATGCTGAGGACGATCCGGCAAAGCAGCTTGCCGATACTGAGGACCTATTGGCCAAAGGAATTGACCTCCTCATCATAAGTCCTGCTACCGAAGCCCTGCGTCCTGCTGTGGATAAGGCTATGCGTATGGGAATTCCAGCAGTCATGCTGGATAGAGCTGTCCCTTCTGCCAATTTTGTCACCTTTGTAGAGTCCTCCAATTACCTGATGGGAAAGATGATGGCCGAGTGGCTGGTGGAAAAACTCAACGAGAAGGGTAATGTAGTAGAATTAAGCGGGATTGCTGGGGCCTCCCCTGCCGAAGATAGACTCCGGGGAGCCAATGATACATTTGACAAATACCCCGGGATCAACGTTTTAGCTCAGGCTTACTGCGAGTGGTCTCCGGTAGTGGGTAAAAAAACTATGGCCGCTTATATAGCGAGATTTGGGGACAAGATAGATGGAGTCTGGGCTGACAGTGCTCTTCAAGGAAGTGGGGCTATAGAAGCTTTTCTCGATGCGGGAATGCCCATTCCTCCCATTACTGGTGAAGATATGAATCGATACCTTAAGATGTGGAAAGAACACGGTTTTGAGGGAGTTGCGGTAAGCTTTCCTGTATGGCAGGGACAAATTGCTGTTCAGATGGCCGTCAGTATACTCAACGGTATTCCCGTTCCCCGTTATGTGGACACTCCTCGTATAGTAATCACCAAAGATGATGTAGATACATATGTAAGAATGGACCTTCCTGATGGGTTCTTTGTCGATTCTCGTCTGCCTGAGGAATGGATACCGTTTGAGAGAGTGAAGTAAGTACGAAGTAACCCTCCCCGGGGAAACCATCCCCGGGGAGGGTCCGGATAGGATGAATGGGTAGAGAAACTGATGATATTATTCTGGAGATGAAACACATAAGTAAGAGTTTTCCCGGAGTGCAGGCTCTTGAAAAAGTTGCGTTTTACTGCAAAAAAGGAGAGGTGAAAGCGCTGGTAGGAGAAAATGGAGCCGGGAAATCAACTCTTATGAAAATATTAGCCGGGGTTTATCAACCTGATGAGGGAGAGATATTCCTAAAACGAGAAAAAGTTCAGTTCAACAATCCTCATGATGCGCAAAAAGTCGGAATTAGCATTATTTATCAGGAGGGAAGTCTTCTTCCTTATCTTAATGTGGCAGAGAATATCTTTCTGGGAAGAGAACCGCGAAAGAGGCTGGGATTCATCGATTCATCCACACTCTACAGAAAAACTCAGGAATTGTTGGATGAATTAAGTGTCGAGATTGACCTTACTGCCCCGGTTTATGATTTGAGTCTTGCTCAAAGACAGATGATTGAAATTGCCAAAGCTCTTTCCCTAAATGCAGAACTCATAATTATGGATGAACCATCGGCAGCCTTAACTACTCAGGAGCTGGATCGACTTTTCCAGATTATACATTCCCTGAAAGATCACGGGGTAACCGTAATTTACATCTCTCATCGTATTGAGGAGATCTTTCACATTGCGGATAGAGTTACGGTGCTCAAAGATGGCAAGGTGGTGTCCACTACCTCAATCGAGGAAATGAATGAGGAAATTCTAATCCGTCAGATGGTAGGTAGAGATATGGATGGTCGATTTCCGTCTAAAGGCGAGTTTGAAAAGAAAAAAGGGTTATCTGTGGTGGGGCTTAGTTGTCAGGGAGTACTCCACGATATAAACCTGGAGCTGAGGAAGGGGGAAATCGTGGGATTAGCCGGTTTAGTGGGCTCCGGACGTACAGAACTGGCCAAAGCTATTTTTGGAGTGATACGTCCGGACAAAGGAGCAATATATCTTAACGGCCGGAAGATAAAGATCAAATCTCCCCGAGATGCTATAGATAATGGAATAGGCCTGGTTACTGAGGATAGAAAGAGGGAAGGTTTGATTCTCGGGCTTTCGGTGAAAAAGAATACCACCCTACCTTCTCTGGATCGTCTAACTAGAATGGGCCTGGTTCCAGAGAAAAGAGAAAGAGAGATGGTTAAGAAAATTGTTCAGGAACTTGATATTCGGACTCCCAGCATAGACCGGCAGGTTGAATACCTCTCAGGAGGAAACCAACAAAAGGTTAGCTTGGCTAAGTGGCTAATTACCGAATCAGACGTAATAATCTTCGATGAGCCTACCCGGGGTATAGATGTAGGAGCCAAATTTGAAATTTACAACCTTGTACTGAATCTGGCTGGAAGAGGTAAGGCAATCTTGATGATCTCCTCTGAGCTTCCCGAGATACTGGGACTGAGCGACCGAATCTTAGTTATGCGTGAGGGAAAGATGGTGGGAGAACTTTTGCCCCAGGATGCAACCGAGGAGAAGATAATTAGCCTGGCTACCGGTCTAGACAAAGGTAGCTAGTCTCGAAGGCGAAAAATGGCCGAAATAGGAGAAAAAAGATTTTCCCTGAAGAAAATTATCCGGGCAAGAGGTGGAAAAGAAACAATGGCTATCTATTCTCTGCTTATTACATTAATTATTATCTCCTCCCTTATCTCTTCGGATTTCAGGACTTCTCGTAATGCCATTAACATACTGCGCCAGGCTGTTCTTCTGGGAATTGTATCCATCGGGCAAACCTTGGTTATTCTCACTGGGGGACTTGATCTGTCTGTTGGTTCCACTATAAGCCTTGGTGCGTGTTTGACTTCAGGGATTATGCTGGGAAGAGATGGGCTGATCTTACCGGTTTCTCTTCTGGTTTTGCTGGTCGGCACAGCAATTGGAATGGGAAATGGACTTGTTATAACCAAATTAAAAGTCCCCCCCTTTATTGCTACCCTAGGGATGATGTCTATTGTCCAGGGGTCCCTTTTACTTTATACCAAAAGAGCAATTGGTTGGGTCCCCACAGCTTTCCTCTTCTTTGCCGATGGACAGATAGGATTTGTCCCTTTTCCTGTCTTATTCTATGCTCTCCTTTTGTTAGCTTTTTCCATTTTTTTGAAGAAGACAACTTTTGGAAGATATATATACGCCACTGGAGGCAATGAAGAAATAAGCAGACTCTCTGGTATTCGAACCCGTTCTGTAATACTTATCACCTATACATTGAGTGGATTCTTGGCAGCTTTAGCCGGGCTGTTTTTGGCAAGTCGGCTGGCTATGGGTGATCCTCGGGGAGGAGAAGGATATGAACTTAACTCCATTGCCGCGGTTCTGGTAGGAGGAACTTCTCTGGCTGGAGGAAGGGGAGGGCTTGCGGGAACCCTAGCTGGCGTGTTAATAATGACGGTTGTAGGTAATATACTGAACTTAATGGATGTTCCGGGGTTCTGGCAGTGGATTGTAAAGGGACTAATTATCATTGGGGCTGTCTCTGTCTATAGAAAAATAGATTAGTAAAGGGGGGAGAAATGAAGGGGATCAAGTTCTCCGCGGGCATATGGGCTTTTACGTCCTGTGCAGATAGATTTGTCACCCAGGGATACCGAAGACCGCTCTCTTTCGAAGAGCAGGTAAAACTGGCCTCTCAGGTTAAGGATTTGGACGGACTTATACTTCAGTTCCCCAACGTGGTAAACAGGGAAAATGCAGAAAGGGTAGAAGAATCGCTTCAAGAAAACCAGTTGGAGGTTGCGGCTGTGGATGCCAACCTCTTTGGTTCCGAGTTTTCAGGAGGTTCATTTACCAGTGGTGATGCAGGAGTAAGAAGAAAAGCCCTTGAAATTGCCATTGGGACTGTAGATATGGCTCAAAGGCTGGACTGTTCCTACGCAGGATTGTGGCTGGGTCAGGATGGGTTTGATTATCCCTTCCAGGCAGACTATTCCAAGCTCTGGAATAGGGAAATTGAAGCTATCAAAAAGATGGCCGACTCTAACCCTGAGGTGAAGGTCTGCATAGAGTACAAGCTGAAAGAGCCTCGTATGCACCTTACCATTGGGAGTGTAGGCAAGGCAATATTAATCTGCCAAGAGGTGGGCAAAAATAACGTGGGAGTAACTCTGGATTTTGGTCATGCCATGCTGGGAAAAGAGAATCCTGCTGAATCTGCCGCTCTTTTAGCCAGGCATAACCGACTGTTTAGTATTCACTTTAATGATTGCTACAGGGAAACTGACGATGATCTAATCGCCGGCTCTGTCCATTCCTGGGAACTTCTGGAATTCTTATTTGCTGTCCAGCAGATAGAGTACAAGGGGTGGTACGGACTGGACATTTTCCCTTACCGTGAGGATATTGCAAAAGCCTGCCAGTACAGTATCCAAAATATAAAATCTTTGCGGGGTGTGTTGAAAAAAATGGACCTCCCTTCTCTTAGAGAGGCTCAGAAAACCATGGATTATATTGAGATTCACAGCCTAATAAGAGAGGCTTTTTATCCTCCATCAGAATAAGATGAACCTGAACCCACACCTTGAGAGGAAAAAATTGAAAGAAATCTCCAAAATAGATGTATCTACGGCTTTAGCTGGGGTGAAAATGAGATCTCCCTTGGGAGTCTCCCCTCACAATCTGGACAAACCCTGGTTTCCAGGGAAAAAAGCAGCCGAACTTTTTAGGAAATATATAGACGCTGGAGCCGGTTTTATCTACATTCCAGCAATAGTTCCCGGGAAACCCTCGGAGGCAGAGAAAAACCTGGACTTTGCTACTCTTTTTAAGAGCCAACAGTACGTGGGGCGTTGGTTGAAAATCAAAGAAGATGGGAAATCGGTATTGGGTCACATCTTTACTGCTAAGAATCTGTTTAATTTTTTGCCCTGGGCAGAGGAACTGATGGAGAACATCAAGCCACACCTACCACCGGATGTTCCTGTTATAGCACAGGTTCTGGTACATGATCCTGATCCTGAAAAGTGGGCCAGGCACACCGAGAAAGTCGCCTCTCTCGGGGCTAATCTCATAGAGCTTAACACCGGCTGTCCAGTTGGCGCTATGGGTCATATTGACGCAAGAAAACTCCCTCCTGAAGCTAAGTGGGGAATGCTGATGGGTGCAGCGCCAGAGGTACTTTTGCCCGTCCTTAAGGCGGTAGTTGAAGCTACCGATCTTCCGGTAGGATTTAAACTCTCTCCTGAAGTAGGCTATCCCAAAATGCTCTACCTGGTGGAGGAAAGCGTAAAAATGGGGATACGTTATGTCGTCACCACTCATAAATACTTTGCAGTAGCTCCACCAAATATATGGGACCGTGGTGCAGGAAAATTCCCAGCTCTAGAGGCTAACTGCCTGGCCGATTTTGGGGGAGCGGCTCTTAGATTCAGTATGTATAAGGCGACGGCTCTTGTATCTAAGCATTTTCCCCAGATTGATACCTTTGCCGGAGGAGGAATTGTCTCTCCTCAGCACGTAGTGGAAGCAATAATGTTAGGCGCCAGCGCCTGTCAAACTCTCACCGGTATTGTCTCCGGAGGGATTAAACTTCTCACCCACACCAATGAATGGTTAAACGAATATATGAGAAAATGTAGCTACACCAAGATAGAAGATTTCAAAGGAATGGGATTACAACATCTTCGAGCATCGACTGAAGCTCAGTTTTACTATTACGTGGCTCAACCTGATCTTGGGCTATGCAATGGGTGTGGTAAGTGTGCAGAATCCTATTGTCCGGCAATTACCATGAAGAAAGGAAAACCAGTAGTAGATGCCAGATACTGTAGTTGCTGTGGTATGTGTAATTTTGTCTGTCCGCTGGATGTTTTTAGCTACATTCCCCGTCGCTGAAAAGGCCAAGGGGGTACACATATGGAAAAGACACTCGGAATAGGAATGATCGGCTATTCGTTTATGGGCAAAGCTCATACCAATGCTTTCAAGAAGCTCCCCTACATTTTTTACCCTCCACCAGCTATTCCCCTACTAAGAGGAATATGTGGTCGAAATCAGAAAATGGTAGATGAAGCAGCCAAAAGATTCGGCTATAAGTACGCTACCATAAGATGGCGGGATCTTATAGATGATCCGGAGATTCAAATACTCGATAATAGTGGACCCAATAATATCCATGCAGATCCCTGTATTGCTGCTTTGGAGGCAGGTAAACATACCCTGGTTGAAAAACCTTTGGGTCTCAATTTGAGGGAAGCCAAACAGATGTATCAGGCTGCTCAAAAAGCTCAAGAAAAGGGAATAAAGAATATGGTTTGCTTTAGTAATCGCTTTGCTCCTGCTATACTTCTGGCTAAACGCCTCATCGAAGAGGGGAAATTAGGTAAAATCCATCACTTTCGGGCTGATTTTCTCCAGGATTGGCTTATAGACCCTGATTTTCCCTTGGCGTGGAGGTTGCGCAGGGAAATTGCTGGATCCGGAGCTCATGGTGACCTTAATGCCCACTCCATTGATATGGCTAGATTTCTGGTGGGAGAGATTACGAGAGTTTGCGGATGGACTCGGACCTTCATCAAAGAAAGGCCTGTTTCCATCTCTGCCACCGGGCTTTCTGGCAAAGGCGGCAAAGAAAAAGGAGAAGTAGATGTTGATGATGCTTCCTTGCTTTGGCTTGAGTTTGAGAATGGAGCAATGGGGTCGCTGGAAGCATCGCGCTTTTCCACGGGGAGTAAATCTGTGTGGAGAATAGAAATCCACGGAAGTGAGGGAGCCCTCTTATTTGACCTTACTAGAAGTAACGAACTTCAGTTTTACTCGCGTAAAGATCCTGCCTATGCTCAGGGATTTAGAACCATAATAGCTACAGAAGAAGAACACCCCTTCATTAGATACTGGTGGCCTCCTGGACACATGCTTGGTTGGGAACATCATCACTGTAATGCAATTTTCCACTTTGTGGGATGCGTTGCTAAGGATAAAGAAGTCTCTCCTTACGGGGCTACTTTTTTGGACGGACTTAGATGTCAGGAAGTGCTGGAGGCCGGTCTTATTTCAGCAGAGCGCGGGGAATGGGTTGAGATAGACAAAATCCAGCCAGGAGAGCGTTGATGCTCTTCTCGGCACCGCAATTCGAGGTCTAGAGCAACAGTTAAAGCACATCGCCTAGTGCGCCGCTGGCGAATAACGCCAGCGGCGGGACCTCGTGATTCTTACTTATCTCTTACCATCTCCTGGACGATCCGTAGCCGCCTCCAGAGCCTCCTCC
>Ga0209978_10000634_pt1 | contig 13663 bp, 8 predicted proteins | sample BentaG_FD_182805 | JGI IMG/M metagenome (GOLD analysis project Ga0209978, IMG submission 182805) | Deep subsurface microbial communities from South Atlantic Ocean to uncover new lineages of life (NeLLi) - Benguela_00093 metaG (SPAdes)... | ecosystem: Environmental > Aquatic > Marine > Oceanic >...
CATGGACGGCTGCAGTTTCAATCGCTTTTTTCAAAATATGACGGGGATCAGCAGGAAAAACATTCATAGAAGTATCGTAAATCTCACCAATTATGCGAGCTTCATTTTTCTCATGAGGAAGTACAAGAAAAGTGCTCTCATCAGGTAGAATCATCATATCTGATTTCTCAACAGATACAAAACCAACAGCAGAGCCGTCAAAACCAATCCCATCTTTAGAGTTACCCTCTAAAAATCTTTCAGATGGCATATGAAGAACGCGGAGTCTTCCAATAAGATCGGTGAAATGAAGTTGAACCCAATCAATGTTGTTTTCTCTTATTAATTGCTTAATATCAACCTTAGTCATGGATAGACGATAAAAAATAGGGCAATTATATATCTTTCTATAGTGTAAATTTGTACTTTACTCATCCATAGATATCCCCAACTTAGTTTCAACTACTTCTTTTACAATTTTACCATCTATTCTATTTCGAGCAACCTTCATAACTTTACCCATAATCATTTTAAATGGGCGACCGATCTTTTTAGGATTAGAATATTGGGCTAATACTTCATCGACAACATTCTGTAATTCCTCAATAGACATAGGTTTTATACCTAATTCTGCAATTACATTCTTCACAGTCTTATCAGGAGTGTCTGCTAAAAACTCAAGAATAGCCGGTATTGCTTCCTTACTAAATTTATTTTTACTTAACATTTCAAATAATTGATATACGCTTTCATCTGAAATTAAATCCACATTTTTACCTTTTCTTCGTAACCACTTCAGTTTCTCCTCTAAAGTCACAGCTACAAGCATTGGTTTTACATCCAACTTTTCTACTATTTTATTAAATACTTTTAAATTTTGGGATATACTAATGGACTTGACCAGTGGTTCGGGAAGCCCAAGTTTTTCTAATCTTTTTTCACAATCCCATATACGTTCTGGTAAAACCTTCCTAATATGTTCTAAATGTTCCTCCAATATTGGTGCCGGCGGTGAATCAGTATCAGGATACATCCTATTCGGTCCTGGTAAAATCCGTTCGAAATCATTTGTACCATCTGGGAAGACCTGTCTGGTTTCTGAAGGTACACCAATCGTTGCATCTGCTGCCCGTATTTTGATCTCTTCTACAGCAGTCTTAACATCAGCTTCATCACCCCAGACTAATACTAAAGTATCTGTTGATTTGACATTAAAAAGCGTTTCTAAGCGATTTATCTCCTCTGAACTTAGACTAAATTCTTCAAAATGATTGCTATACACAATATTTGGCATCACATCTTGACATGCGATGACTCTCACACGACCTGCAATCTCATCGCCGAAGGTTTTACCTGGTTGTGTAGGTTTATCAAATATGCCTGCAAAAACACGAAGTACTATTCCGTAGATTTTACCTTTGTTTTTAATAACTTCTTTAAACCGTTCGCACCCCGAATTTTTAAATATTGATGTAACATCTTGATATTCACTCCGAAAATTTCTTTCTGTAATACCACGTAATCTCAGTTCATCATGGATATCGAGTAGAGCCTTCTGTCTTCTTGCTTCATTAGCCACTGCTTTTGCTATATATTGAAGTTTTGGAACCCCTTTAAGCTCAACCCTCGTACCCCCATCAATACTTACATTTACATCCTGACGGATGCTACCCATGCCTCTTCGCACTTTACCGGTTGATCTCAGCAACCTTCCGATAAGGTTAGCGACTTCACCAGCCTCTGCAGGGGTTAGAATATCCGGATAGGTTACGACCTCCACAAGTGGTATACTTAACCGATCAGTTTTAAATATAATTTTATGCCCAACATCGCTTATTTCTCTACACGCATCTTCCTCTAATCCAAGTTGGATAATTCTTATCTTTCTGTTTTTATAAGGAATCCATCCTTCAATACCAATAATCCCCGTCCTTTGGAAACCTGTGGGGATGCTACCATCCAAATATTGTTTCCTACTAATATGAATTTCATCTACAATACTGCAATTAAGTAAAAGGGAAACTTCAAGAGCTATGTCTAATGCCTGTTGGTTTAGGCGAAAAGGTGGTGTATCATCCATCTCATAGGTGCAGACTGTATCATCGTAGAGTTGATAAATTACGTTCTTTTTAGTTTTGAACTCCATTAACGCTGTACCATCATATTCACCTAGTTCTGAAAGTGTAGGTCTCATGTGTCGCAGGATTACTGCACTAGGTTCATCACGGTGCAGTACTGCTCTACAGCGACAGAATAATTTTTTCTCTGTAAGTAATTGTTGATGAATTTCTAACCCGCATTTTAAACCTAACTCGCTGTAGTATTTTTCATCATCGATTAATTCTTTAGACATCGTGCAGGTCAAATACTTCACCTATTATCTAAATATTACGAAATTTGTAATATATTTCTATATTTTATAACTAATAATTAAATTTACCCCGATATTCATCTAAAAAGGAAAGTGCTGTTCTTGTGAAATTCGGGAGTAAACTATATCTATTATAGTCCATTCCCATTCCCTCTTTAATAAAAATCCAAAAATTAGTTGAAAGTATCTATACATTATCAATAAGGTGATCAGAGTGGTAGAAGAAGATATATACAAAGGCTATCGTGGTGCTGCAAAAAAGAAACTTAAAGAGTCTGGTGTAAAAGTCTGGAGTGATGTAATAATTAAATCAACTCGAGGCATATTCAAGGGCATTATTCTTCCACGAGCGGAAACTGAAGACGACCAACACATCGTATTAAAACTTCATAATGGCTATAACGTGGGTATAAAAATTAATTCAATCAAATCAGTAGAAGAAGTAGGATATAAAGAGGGGCATTATAAAATTCCAGAATCAGAATTCCCAAGGAATTCAAAAAAACCTAATGTTACACTTTTTGGAACTGGCGGTACAATTGCATCAAGGTTAGATTATCGTACTGGAGCTGTTATTCCTGCGTTTACTCCAGGTGAGTTGTATGGTGCTGTGCCGGAACTCGCTGGTATCTGCAATCTAAAGACTGAGAAATTATATGGAATTTTCAGCGAAAATATGGGTCCAGAACAGTACATAACAACTGCAAAGGCTATTGGTAGAGATATAGAGAATGGGGTCGACGGTATCATGATTGGTCACGGTACAGATACTATGCATCATACCGGAGCAATATTATCATTCATGGTTCAGAAACCACCAGTGCCAATAGTGTTAGTAGGTTCGCAGAGATCGTCGGACAGACCTTCAAGTGATGCCGCGCTTAATTTAATCAACGCCACAAGGACTGCTGCATATTGCGATATTGCTGAGGTAATGGTATGTATGTTCGGACCAACGAGTGATCAATATAATTTACTACATCGAGGCACACGCGTTCGGAAAATGCACAGTAGCTATAGAAGTACTTTCAGAACTATTGGAGATATACCATTAGCAACTGTAACCCCCACGGAATTTAAATATTTAAGAAAAGATTATAACAAACGCAGAAAAGATCGAGATGTGATAATAGATACAGCATTTGAAGAGAAAGTAGCGATTGTTTACTATTACCCGAATATGTTGCCAGATATGATCGAATCACTTATTGACCATAAATATAAAGGTATAGTGATAGCTGGTACGGGGTTAGGACATGTAAATAAACCATTGTACAAACCTTTAAAGCGTGCAATTGACGAAGGAATCGCAGTATACATGACGGTTCAGACATTGTGGGGTTATGTTCAGATGTATGTTTATGATACGGGACGTGATTTATTAAAGATCGGTGTGGTACCTGCAGAGAATATGTTGCCTGAGGTTGCATACATGAAACTATGCTGGGCTTTAGGTCATACCAGTAATTTAGAAGAGGTAAAAAAGATAATGCTAACGCCAATTGCAGGGGAAATTACTGAGAGGGAACCTCATAACGGCTACATCATTCTACAAGGCGGTATACCTGAGGTTGATGAGTTTGTCGGTAAATATATGAGATAAGAGGTAAAAACATTATCATTAGAAAAAAACACTGCGCAAAAATTCTTATCATACTAACCTATTTGGCAAGGGAAAATCATGAAAAAAAACGATTCCTCCTTTGACTTACCAACAATACAGAAGCATTCGAATGATGAATACGAACCTCGTAGTCAGATATTCCATACCCTCATGCCTTTTAAGGTAAGAGAAATTCTTATCGTTTCAAGCCTCTATGATGCATTTATTATCGAGGAAGAAGGACTTATCTCTGAGTTGGTTATTGGACAATATCGACATCTTCTTCTTAGCTCACCGCCCCGTGTGACTCGTGTCTACTCTGGAGAAAAAGCACTGTCAAAATTAAAAGAAAATCGTTATGATTTAGTTATCACCATGTCAAAACACATAGGGATGGCACCATATGATTTCGGCAAAAAAATAAAGAAATTACATCCAAATTTACCCGTCATCCTTTTAGCAACTGATACTGCTGATATCAATCTTGCTCAACAAAAAGATACTGAAGAAGGAATCGACAAAACATTTTTCTGGACTGGTGATTCAACACTCTTTCTTGCAGTTATAAAATATGTTGAAGATAGTATTAACGCTCGCTATGATACGGTTAATGGAAACGTACGTGTCATCATAATGTTAGAAGATTCTATTCACTATTACTCTATGTTTTTACCTATCATCTACACGGAGATCGTGCAACAGACACGAAGATCCATATCTGAAGATCTTAACGAAATGCAGAGATTGTTACGAAGAAGAGCCAGGCCGAAGATACTTCTTGCCCGGACATTTGAAGAAGGCATGGCGTTATATGAACAGTATAAAGATTATGTTCTTGGAATCATCACAGATGTCAATTTCAAAAAGAAAGGTAAAACAGATCCAAACGCTGGCTACAAATTTGCCCAACAGATAAGAAAAGATTCAAAATTCATCCCTGTTCTGATGCAGTCCTCAGAACCAAAAAACAGAGCAAAAGCTGATGCTATCGGCGTATATTTTTTAGATAAAAACTCTCCTACCCTCGTGCAAGATTTCCAGCATTTTCTTTTAAATCACCTTGGATTTGGGGAGTTCATTTTCCTCTTACCAAAAAAAGTGAAAAAAGGTGGAAAAAAGAAAGATACAACAGTTGAGGCCGTTCATAGTCAAACAACTGAAATAGCATGGGCCTCTAACATGTTCGAGTTTGAACATATTCTGCAAAAAATACCTCTTGAATCCATACAGTTTCATGCCGATAGAAACAATTTTTCTAACTGGCTTATGGCACGTTGTGAATTTAAAACCGCAATGAAACTGCGTCCAAAGAAATCCTCTGATTTTACTGACCTTAATGAAGTTCGAAAATATCTCGTGGGTATTTTCAATGAAAGTCGTAGAGAGAAACAACTTGGTGCAATCACCGATTTTCCACAACAAAACTTTGAATTTGATTCTTCTTTTACAAGAATTAGAGGAGACTCTCTTGGTGGAAAAGGACGTGGAATCGCCTTTATAAGATCACTATTGGCAAGATATAATCTTGAAAAAAAATATCCCAATGTAAAGATAACAGTTCCAAGTACTGTAGTAGTCGGCACTTTAGAGTTTGACAGATTCATCTCAGATAATAACCTCATTGGATTTATGAACCGAGAAGATATCACCGACCAGGAAATAGCAAAGGCATTCCTCAAGAGTACAATTTGTGAAGAGTTAAAAGCTGATCTTACTAAAGTATTACAGCATTTCAAATCTCCACTTGCGATCAGATCTTCAAGTCTTCTTGAAGATTCCCAAAGTCGTCCTTTTGCAGGAATATACTCTACATATATGCTACCTAACAGTCATAAGAATGATGCAATTCGGTTAAGGCAACTCTGTCAAGCAATAAAACTTGTGTATGCATCAACGTTTTTCAAAGAGCCAAGAGTGTACATTGAATCAACCTCATCGAAAATTGAAGAAGAAAAAATGGCAGTTATAATTCAGGAGCTTGTAGGAAACGACTATGGGGAGCGTTTTTATCCAACCTTTTCTGGAGTTGCACAATCATATAATTTCTATCCTGTCGGTCATCAAACATTTGAAGATGGAATTGCTAGTATTGCAGTAGGTCTTGGTAAGACCGTTGTTGGTGGCGAGAAAGTACTCAGATTTTCACCGAGCTATCCAGAAATATTACCTGATTTTTCGACACCTAAAGATATATTTCAGAACTCACAACGGGAGCTTTATGTGCTTGATACTTCAAGGAAAAAATTCGAATTTTCTGAACAGAACGATGTTACATTAAAAAAATTGAACATAGATGATATCAAAAATGATGGCACACTGAAATCTGTTACCAGCACATATGATAAAGATGATGGAATGATCAGGGATAGCTTCTCATCTAACGGTCCACATCTTGTCACCTTTGCTGGTATTCTTAAATATGATGTTTTTCCGCTTGCATCTCTTCTTCAGGACATCTTAGACATTGGGCAACAAGGCATGGGTTGTCCTATTGAGATTGAATTCGCAGTAACACTTGGCGAAGATGGTAAAACTCCTCCGACATTTGCTATTCTTCAACTACGACCCCTTGTTCCATCACATGAACATTGTGAAATCTCTTTGGACGAAAAGATGAACTGGGAAAATGTTTTTATTCATTCTGATAAAGCGTTGGGAAACGGCATTATAAAGGCGGTAAAGGATATTGTGTATGTCCCCCCAAAAACTTTTGATTCAGCGAAAACTGTCGAAATTGCTGATGAAATTGGAAAAATGAACGAAACTCTTACAGCATCATCCTTGCCATATCTATTGATTGGACCTGGACGATGGGGAACTGAGGATAGATGGCTCGGAATTCCAGTAAAATGGAGTCAAATATCTGGTGTCAGAGTCATGGTAGAAACAGCACTTGAAGACTTTAATATTAAACCATCACAAGGTACGCATTTCTTCCACAATATCACGTCTAGAGGAATCGGATATATCAATGTACCATTCAATTCCAAAGATTATTTCATTGATTGGAAGTGGCTTGACAAACAGAAGCCTTACAAAGAGTTGAAATTTGTAAAACATATGCGGCTTTCCACTCCTATAAAGATCAAACTTGATGGAAGATGTGGCAGCGCATTAATTATAAAACCAAATAAATCTTAAAATTAGGAAAAATGAAATATTGGCCTGTTCCAAATAGTAATTCTAAAGTCATTCCTAGAGCTGATTCTCCTGGATCTTTTTGGGAGAAAAGAGGTAATAGACGCCACTGTGGAATAGACATTTATGCACCGAAAGGAAGCGATGTTCTTTCAATTGAAGATGGAAGAGTTATCGATATTGGAATATTTACATCATCAGATAAAATTCCTTATTGGAATACCACCTTTTATGTTCTGATAAAAAATAAAACTAATATTGTCTGTAAATATGCTGAACTTGGTGATGTGACTGTAAGCGTCGATGAACTGGTGGAAGCAGGTCAATTAATTGGGTATGTTGGTTTGGTTTTAAACATAGATAAGATTACTGAAAATTCTCCTGCATACATTCAAAAGATAAAGAAAAATGGAAATGAGAGTATGCTGCATTTTGAATTATATGGATCATCACCAAATCAGAATAAGAGATATCTGGGTGGAAATTGGTTTGGTGATACAAAATTTGAGGATTTGTTAGATCCAACTGACTACTTACAATCAATATGAAGATGTTCTGTTAAAACTAATAGTATCTAAAGGAATAAAAAAAATAAAAAAAAAAGGGGGGAAAGTAGGCTTATAGGCTTACTTGGTGGTTATGGTGTATCTGCAGTCTAAATCCTTGAATATCTCATCTATATTGAATATCAGTCTCCGTAACACCTTCTCCGTTGGTTCCTTTATCCATTCGAAGGCGAAATCATAATCTCCTATTAAAGTTTCCCCACCAATGAGCACGTCTTTAGAGATTTTTCCTTTTGATATTGTAGGTAATTCTACTGCAAGTTCTTCTAGTCTCTCAATAGCTTCCAGCATAGGTGGCCCGTATATCTTTATATAACTAATTTTTTCCATAAACCTTCACCTTAAAAATCCAATATCTGCTCCATGGTATCGTTTTCAAAATGGTCGATCAAAGGTATACCTGTGATTTCAGCAGCTCTTTCGGTGAGTGAAGCGATGTCTCCTCTATCAAGTGTGTTAAGTTTGAACTTTCTAGATCCTGCCATGAGCTGTTTAAGCCCTATTCCAATGCGATCAGTGAAGTATGTATAGACACCAACAGCTGACCATGGTAGCCCTTTCTTAATTTGTTCTTTGAGTTCAGGATATGCAATGAAGAATTTCTCTGGTTTCGTACCATATAAATCAGCGAATTTCTTGGGTAATTTTCCTTGTTTAGCCAGTTCTGTAAAGTATCTACCCTTAAATGCAGCTGTCAATCCTGATCTTGCAACTGCAATAGCTTTAACTAGAGGACCAGTTCCCTTTAGGTTACTCATAGCAATAGATTTGAAAATCTGAGTTTCGTTTACAAAACCTCCAGCCATCACCAGATCTGGTACGTATTTACCTTTCTTTTTAAGAATTTCAGCACATTTCAACACCTGTGCTTCAAGATAAACTGTTGGAGTACTTGCTTCGTTCATCATTGGAACGGGACTCATGCCAGTTCCGCCACCGGCACCGTCAAAGGTTAACATATCAATTTTAGCTTCAGAGGCACATTTCATGGTGAATGCTACTACTGCAGGTCTATATGCACCAGTCTTGAGAAATACTCTCTTGGCACCTTGCTCTCTTAACCATTCAATGTCTTCTACAAATCCTTTGAACTCAGGGAAACTAACCCGGCTATGTCTTTCAAATGTTTTGAAAGATCCAGCTTTGAAAGCCGCTTGTATTGCTGGGTCCTCAGGATCAGGAAGTACTATATATCCTCTCTTTTTGAGTCGTAATGCTCTTTCCAAAGTTGAGAGTCTTACTTCTCCTCCAATTGCCTTTGCTCCTTGACCCCATTTCCTCTCCATGGTGTTGACTTCTAGTTTTGAAAGACAATATACATCTACTCCACCACGTTGGTCTTCTACGTTTGTTTGAACTACAACATCTCCATGTTTTCCATCCCAGAATTTTCTAAAGGATTCAACTCTGAATTTCATATCTGGTGAGTCTGTAACTTTACCACCAGTGTATTTGGAGTTTGGATCCATTCCACAAACATTTTCTCCTACTGTTTGAATTGTCCCTGAGACTGCACAGCCCATTGCTATGCCTTCCCAATGGGTTTTTGCTACTTTTGTGGAACCAAGTCCGGCAATCAATATTGGTACTTTAAGTGGTAAAGGATTTTTTCCATGGGTTCCAACCACAGTGCTTACATCTGCGTTTTCGAAAATTGCCACATCTGGATTTGCTTCTATACCTTTAGCGCCTAGAATATTCACCATTATCTGAAAATTTGACCAATCCATCCAATAATCTTTATTCGAGGATTGTGTACTTTTCCCAAAATCTTCAGGATTTGGATATAGAACCTCTCTTCCACGAAATGCAGATTTACTAATCTCACATAAGACTGAACAATCATCTATACATATTGGGCACATCCCACTTGTCGGATTCATGTCTTTCAGCCTTAAAGAAGTTCCTGTCGTTGATCTCGCATTTTCATACTTTCCTGCCATAATTTTCACCTATAATCTAATTTTAGCACGAGGGTGTATGCCCAAGGGTTTTTTAAAATTATCCCATTATTTTACTACAAAATTAAGATAAAAACAAACCATGTTAATGCAACTAATGCAACATAAATAAGTTATTGAGCTTATATATACTAAGAATGTTCTAAAAAAAATTTCTTAGTTTTACCAATTTTACTACGAGAAATAAAAGATATCAGACAGGTCAATACCCTAATCATAAACTATTAAAAAACATCCTAAATACAGGTTATCACAAGAGCCTTGTTTGATGTATTTAAATGTGTGAAATTGTTGAAAAAGTACGTCTCTATACATCCATCATTCTCATGTAAGGGCAGAAAAAAGGCGATAGATATGGAATCAGAGATTAGAGATATCATTGAACCATTAAAAAATAAGAGAGGTGCCCTGATTTCTATATTACAGCAGGTTCAAAACAGATATGGATATCTCTCACAAGAAGCGATTTCTACCCTAGCAGATGAACTCAAATTATCGGAGCACGAAATATATGGTGTTGCAACATTTTATACCCAATTCAAATTTATAAAGCCAGGAGTTCACCAAGCCAAAGTTTGCTTGGGAACTGCCTGTCATGTCCGAGGTGGACATGAAGTTATGGAAACCGTTGAACGACAACTGGCCATCAAGCATGGGGAAAAAACAAAAGACTCACAATTTAGCCTAGAGAGAGTTGCATGTATGGGCTGCTGCGCGCTGGCACCTGTAATGGTCGTAGACAAGGACATATATGGTAAAACTACATCAACCAAGGTGGAAGGCATCCTCAATCAATACAGAGAAAAAAGAGAGGGGAAACAATGAATTTTGATGATCGCCGTTCTAAAGCCTTGAAAAAATGGGAAGATCTAAAGGAGAAGAATGGGATTATTATCTATATCGGGTCAGCTTCATGTGGTCGTGCAGCAGGTAGTGATGCAGTTACTGCAGTAATCAACAAATATCTGACGGAGAACAACCTGAAGGCGGACATTATCGAAGTAGGATGTATAGGTCTCTGCTGTTTTGAACCGATGATATATATACAAAAGGATGGTAATCCACCAATCTGTTATGCAAATCTAAATCCCAAAATTATACCCGCGCTCTTTGAAGACATACTCCAGAAAGGAGATGTGAGAAAAGATTTGGCACTTGGGGTGATAGATAAGAAAGGATATGGTTCAATACCGAGCATTTATGAGCGCCCTATGCTTAAGCCACAAGTCAGAATCGTCCTTAGAAACTGTGGAATAATTGATCCAACAGATATCGATCACTATCTCGCCAGGAATGGATATCTGGGTATAAACAAAGCTCTTCAAATGAAACCTGAAGAAGTCATCAAGGAAGTAAAAAAATCTGGTATAAGGGGAAGAGGAGGAGCAGGTTTCCCTACAGGTATGAAATGGGAATTTTGCCGTAATGTCAAAAGCGAGCCTAAATATCTCGTATGTAATGCTGATGAGGGGGACCCTGGGGCATTCATGAACCGAAGCCTGCTGGAAGGGGATCCACATGCAGTATTAGAAGGCATGTTAATTGCTGCTTATGCTATCGGAGCACCACATAGCTATATCTATATCCGTGAGGAGTATCCCCTAGCAATTGAACGACTTAAAAAAGCAATTCTACAGATGCAGGAGTACAATATCCTAGGAGAAAAAATATTGGATTCAGATTTTTCTTTTGATATCGAAATTAAGAAGGGAGCGGGGGCTTTTGTTTGTGGTGAGGAAACGGCACTTCTAGCTTCACTTATGGGAAAACGGGGTATGCCCATGCCTAGACCGCCTTTCCCAGCAACTTCTGGAGTTTGGGGCAAGCCTACAGTCATTAACAATGTTGAGACTTTGGGAACCATAGCAACAATTATCCGGGAAGGGTGGAAGTGGTATTCTGGCTATGGCTCAGAAACCGCGAAAGGTACGAAAACCTTCTCACTTGTAGGTAAGATAAAGCGTACAGGACTGATAGAAGTTCCATTGGGTACAAAGATTAGAGATATTGTCTACGAGATAGGCGGGGGCGTTCTTAATGATAAGAAATTTAAAGCGGTTCAGACAGGTGGCCCCTCCGGTGGATGTATCCCAGCATCAAAGATGGATTTAGGTGTGGATTATGAAACATTGACTTCTGCTGGAGCCATCATGGGGTCTGGCGGTTTAATTGTAATGGATGAAGAAACCTGTATGGTGGATATCGCTCATTACTTTTTGACGTTCACTCAGGAAGAATCGTGTGGGAAGTGTACTCCCTGTCGTATTGGAACGAGACGCATGCTGGAAATCTTGGAAAAAATCAAATCTGGTAAAGGAGAGGAGAGAGACATTGAACTTCTTGAAGATCTTGCATCCACTGTGAAAAATGCTTCACTATGTGGTTTGGGTCAGACTGCACCAAACCCCGTAATTACTACATTACGATATTTTATAGACGAATATGAAGAACATATTAAGAACAAGAGATGCCCTGCTTTAGTTTGTAAAGATTTGATCACGTTCAATATTGATGCAGAGAAATGTATAGGATGCGGCATATGTAAGAAGAACTGTCCAGCAGAGGCGATCAGCGGTGAAACAAAAAAGGCCCATGTCATCGATTTGAATAAGTGCATAAAATGCGGTATTTGCTATCAGATTTGTCCTGTTGAAGGCAAGGCAGTGTATAAAACTTCAGGGGGCAGTTCATGATCACGATTAACGGTAAAAAGATAACTTACAAAGAGGGAAAAACTGTGCTCGAGACCGCTCGAGATGCAGGAATATACATCCCGTCGCTCTGCACACATCAAGAGCTGGAGCCGTTTGGTGCCTGCAGGTTGTGCATAGTAAAAATAGAAGGAATGCGAGGTTTTCCTACATCATGTACCACAGTAGTAAGAGATGGCATGGTGATTATAACTGAGGATGAAGAATTACAGAAAGTGAGAAGAAATGTATTGGAAATGCTTCTCTCAGAACATCCAAATACTTGCATTGTCTGTAAAGACAAAAGTGAGTGTGAAGAGTGTCATTTTGGTCCAACAAAGGCTGGAAGGGTTACAGGTTGCAATTTCTGTCCGAACAAGGAAATCTGCGAGGTTAGAGAGGTAGCTGATTATCTAGGATTAGAGGATGTTAGACTACTGTTTGAATATAAGAATCTACCACTCGAGAGGGATGATCCTTTCTTTGATAGAGATTATAATTTGTGTATCCTCTGCGGTAGATGCGTACGAGTCTGTCAAGACATCAGAGGAAGAGGAACCCTTGCATTTACACAGAGGAGCCATAGGACTAAGATAAGTACTGCTTTCGATAAACTACATTTAGATTCGGAGTGCGGGTTTTGTGGTGCATGTGTAGACGTCTGCCCCACAGGCGCCCTATCTGCAAGAGGGAGCAAGTGGTATGGAGATGCCGATAGTTGCACTGATTCTGCCTGTCTACTTTGTAGTGTTGGGTGTACTTTTAGCTTTGAGTCCAAATGGAATCGAGTAATGGCTGCAATTCCAAGGAGAGATGGATCTACAGGAGGGCAAGCCTGTTCTATAGGTAGATTCTGCATACCTCAATTGCTCAATGGATCAGACAGATTGAAACAACCGATGATAAGGAAAAATGGAAAGTTGATCCCTGTAAATTGGGATGAAGCAATGACATATGTAGCAGAAAAATTAAAAAAATTCACTAACGACAAGATAGGGATAATTGCTTCTCCATCTCTAACAAACGAATCTGCCTACACATTACAAAAGTTTGCAAGGGTAGCTCTCCATACAAACAATATTGATGTTCCAACCAGTGATTTTACCAGTCCAATAATGAAAACCATTGTAGCAAGTAGCAGCGCTATATCTAATGAAGGTAAGATTAAAAATCTTGAGAAAGCAAAATGGATTATCGTCCTTGGGAGAAGGATATTTCTCCCATCCTCCGCACTTAACCCAAGCATATATAGAGCCAAGAAAAAAGGAGCAAAGATAATACTTATTGACAATGAAACTAAAGCCAAGGCGCCAAGAAACGTCGATGTAAACCTCAAATTGGGAGTTATACAAACC
>Ga0209978_10000635_pt1 | contig 13657 bp, 10 predicted proteins | sample BentaG_FD_182805 | JGI IMG/M metagenome (GOLD analysis project Ga0209978, IMG submission 182805) | Deep subsurface microbial communities from South Atlantic Ocean to uncover new lineages of life (NeLLi) - Benguela_00093 metaG (SPAdes)... | ecosystem: Environmental > Aquatic > Marine > Oceanic >...
GGACTATAGAAATTCACATTATAAACTTCAATAAAAAAATATATAATAAAAAAGTAGTCGTTAATATATTGCAAAGAATAAGAGAAGAAAAATATTTTAGTAATACGAATTTATTAAAAAAACAGATAGAAAATGATATTTTAATCGCCCATAAAATGATAAGTAACATGTAATGAGTAATAAGTAATGAGTAATAAGTGAAGACAAGTATAGCATAATAGCGTAGAAGATATTAGTTATCCAGTTACCCGGTTAACCAGTTTGCCAGTTAATTTAATGGTTAATTTCAAATGCTAACTCTATCTTCACGAGATACGCAACATGAATTTATTCTGATTCTTGGTTTTTTCCTATTATTTTCTTAACTAGCTAACCAGGTAACCAACTAACTATATAACTAAATGTATACGCTCTACGCTAAACGCTATACGCTAGTTTGCGCGAGATACGATTCACGAGATACGATATACGAATTTAGGTTGAAGGGTATAATTGTTTATGATAAAATATTTAAGATATTATGATAAATTATAAATAAAAAATAGAAGGAGATAGTAATATGGTTTTTTCTAAAGATGATAAAGGAAAAATAATAATAAAATACCAGTATCATACTACTGATACTGGATCACCAGAAGTTCAAATTGCCTTATTAACTGAAAGAATAAACGATCTTACCGGACATCTAACGAAAAATAAGAAAGATTTCCATTCAAAGCAAGGTTTATTAAAGATGGTAGGCAAAAGAAGAAGATTATTAAATTATCTCAAAGATAAAGATATTATTAAATATCGAAAAATTGTTGAATCACTAAATTTACGAAAATAAAATATAGTGCATATTATTAATGAAATTAGGTTTTAAATGATGGGGAGGAAAATAAATATTTAATGTTAGAATTTAAAGAAATTAAAATTAATTTGAACGGTAAAATAATAAATATAGAAACCGGCAAAATTGCCAAGCAGGCAGCTGGTTCGATAGTAGTTAGTTGTGAGGAAACTGTTGTATTGGTAACTGTGACTTCCTCTAAGGAACCACGGGAAGGGATAGACTTTTTCCCTTTAATGGTGGATTATGAAGAAAAATTCTACGCTGCTGGTAAGATACCAGGCGGTTTTTTTAAAAGAGAGGGCAGGCCAAGCAAGAATGCGATATTAACTTCACGACTTATTGATCGTCCGTTGCGACCTTTATTCCCCACGGATTACAAAAACGATGTTCAGATTATTGCTACTGTTCTTTCCTATGACCAAAAAAGTTTACCGGATGTTCTCGCTATAATAGGAGCTTCTACGGCTTTATGGATATCAGATATTCCCTTTCAAGGTCCCATAGGAGCTGTAAGGATTGGATTGGTAGAAAACGAATTTATAATTAATCCCGGTCCTCAGGAATTAGAAAATACCGAATTGAACTTAATTATAGCTGGTACAAAAGATTCAATTATAATGATGGAAGGCGAAGCAAAAGAAGTACCAGAAGAAATTATATTACAAGCAATTAATATTGCTCAGGAAGCAATTAAAACAATCATAGAAGGACAAGAAAAACTGGCAGATATTTTGGGAAAATCTAATATAAGAGAAGAAAAACAATATTCGGAAACAGCAGAATTAGTAGATAATTATCGTAAAGAAATTAAAAATCTCTACGAGAAAGAAATTAAAAAATCTATCTGTATAAATGAAAAAAAGGAAAGAGAAGATTTATTAGAAGATGTTTTTAACCAGATTATTGAAAAATTATCTATTGAGGAAGACAATTTACCCATCTTAAAAAATGCCTATGATGATATCTGTAAAGAAGCTGTTCGTGATTTAATAATTAAAGAAAAAATAAGAGTGGACGGGAGAAAATTAGATGAAATACGCTCTATTAGTTGTGAAACTGGGGTGCTGCCCCGAGTTCATGGGAGTGCATTATTTACCAGAGGGCAAACGCAAGCTTTAGTAGTTACTACTTTAGGAACAGTAAAGGATAGGCAGTTTATAGATACTCTGGAAGAAGAATCTTCAGAGAGGTTTTATCTGCATTACAATTTTCCACCTTTTAGTGTCGGCGAAGTAAGACCAAGAAGAGGGCAATCAAGAAGAGAAATTGGCCATGGTTCATTAGCAGAAATGGCTTTAAAAGCTTTAATTCCTTCAGAAGAAGAATTTCCTTATACTATTCGTATTGTTTCTGAAATTTTAGAATCAAATGGTTCTTCTTCTATGGCTAGTGTTTGCGGGGGGAGTCGTTATTTGATGCCGGAGTTCCTCTAAAAAGACCTATAGCTGGAATTGCTATGGGATTAGTAAAAGAAGATGAAAACGTAGAAATATTAACAGATATTTTAGGTGTAGAAGATCACTATGGTGATATGGACTTTAAAGCTGCCGGAAGTAGTGAAGGAATTACTGCTATCCAGATGGATTTGAAAATTGCCGGTATTTCAAAAAATACATTGAGCGATATCTTAAAGAGATCAAAAGAAGCAAGATTATATATTCTTGAAAAAATGAATAAGACAATATCAAAACCTAAAGAAAAATTATCTGCCTATGCACCAAAAATATCAGTTATAAATGTTGATCCTACTAAAATTGGCATGGTAATTGGTCCCAGTGGAAAAAATATTAAAAGAATTATAGAAGTAACCGGTGCCTCTATCGATATTAAAGATGATGGAGAAATATTCATAGCTGCAACTGATGAAAAAACTCTAAATCAATCAAAAAAAATGATTGAAGATTTAGTGAGAGAGGCTAAAGTGGGGGATACATATAAAGGTAAGGTAACCAGGACAACTAATTTTGGAGCTTTTGTAGAAATATTTCCCGGCAAAGAAGGATTAGTCCATATTTCTAAATTATCGCATAAACGTATAGGAAGAGTTGAAGATGTAGTTAAAGTCAATGATAATATATTAGTTAAAGTTATCGGAATTGATAATCAAGGTAGAGTTGATTTAAGGAAAATGGATATTGATGAAAATAATGTTGAAAACAATGATATTGATAAAAAAAATGAAAAATATGACTGATGATTATTGGAGACAATTAAAATAAATAAATCAAAAATTGGATTTGGTAGTGAAGAATAATAAAATAGAAATAAAAATAGAAAAAGCGAGAGGATGCGAGGATTTACCTTTACCCATTTCCACAAGTGAATTCTCCTCCGGAGTTGATTTGTTATCTGCAGAAGCTTCAGATATTGTATTAAAATCGGGTAAGATAAAATTAATTTCCACCGGGATTAAAATTATGATCCCCAAGGGATACGAAGGGCAAATAAGACCTCGAAGTGGTTTAGCCCTAAAACATGGAATTACTGTTTTGAATACTCCAGGCACTATTGATTCAGATTATAGAGGTATTGTAAAGGTAATATTAATTAATTTAGGTGAAGAAGAATTTATTATACAAAGAGGAGATAGAATAGCTCAATTAGTAATCCAAAAAATATTTTTCCCTAATTATAAACTTGTAGAGACCTTGGATAAAACCAAAAGAGGAGAAGGTGGCTTCGGACATAGCGGCATATAATACAGTAACAAGTAATATGTAATGAGTAATAAGATTAAATTTCAGAAATTATAAGAACAGGTTACTCATTACTGTATTTTATAATACTGAGTTCCTATGCGCTAAACGCTGTACGCTATAATATTTACTCATTACTTATCACTCATTACTTATTTACTTTACCTTAGCGGAGGTATTCAATGACCACTGAACTAATCTTTGGCATGATGGGAGGTCTGGGATTATTTTTATACGGAATGCAACTGCTCAGTGATGGTTTACAAAAAGTTACTGGTGATAGAATACAAAAAATTATGGAGTTATTAACTAATAAACCAGTAATGGGCGTTGCAACCGGAACTTTATTAACCTCCATTATACAAAGTAGCAGTGCTACTGGCGTTATAACTGTTGGTCTTGTAAATGCAGGTTTGTTAAATTTAAAACAAGCAATAAGTGTGATTGCCGGAGCCAGTATTGGTACTACTATAACTGCTCAAATTGTTTCTTTTCGCTTAGAAAAATATGCTCTTCCGGCAATTGGAATTGGTTTTATCATTAATTTTTTAGCTAAAAAAAGAAGTTATAAATATTTTGGCCAAATATTACTCGGTTTTGGCATATTATTCTTAGGCTTATACACTATGTCTCATGCAGTAAGCCCTTTGAGAAGTTATGCTCCTTTTATTAATTTATTAGCAAGTATCTCTCACAACTTTTTCTTAGGCATATTAGTTGCTACAATTTTTACAGCGATAATTCAAAGCAGTAGTGCAAGTATAGCCATTATAATTGCTATGTCTATACAGGGCATGATTGACTTGGATATAGCAATACCATTAATCTTAGGCAGCAATATCGGGACTTGCGTTACAGTTTTAATTGCAAGTATAGGAAGTTCTGTAACTGGAAAGAGGGTGGCACTTTCTCAATTAGTTTTTAAAACATTAGGAGTATTGTTATTTTCATTGTTTATAACCAAATTTACATATCTAGCATCCTTAACTTCAATTGCTATCCCAAGACAGATTGCTAATGCTCATACAATGTTTAATATAATTGATACTATGATATTACTTCCTTTCCTTAATGTTTTTGTTAAACTTATTGTTAAAATTTTACCAGGTGAGGAAATTGTATTAAAAAAAGGTCCGATTTATCTGAGCAAAGACATATTAAATACACCATCTATAGCTTTGAGCGGGGCAACTAAAGAACTGGTTAGAATGGGCGAGATGGTTGAAAGCATGTTAAATGATGTAATGATGTCTTTTATCCAAAATGATTTAAATGTCCTAAAAAATGTATATTTAAAAGAAGGGGTGGTAAATACTTTAGAAAAGGAAATTACAAAATATTTGGTATTAATATCTCAACAGTCTCTTAGCCCTAAACAATCAAAAAGACTAACAGATTTAATGAATATAGTAAATGATATAGAAAGAATAGGTGACCATGCTGAAAATTTAGCCGAACTTGCTGAAGAAAAAATAAATGAAAAATTACCTTTTAGTGAAAAGGCTTTAAGTGAACTAAAATTTATGTTTTCTAAAGTGCAATTTTCTTTAAATAAATCAATCTCGGCATTAAAGAATAGAGATATAGCATTGGCTCGAGAAGTAGCTTTAAAAGAAGATGAAATTGATGAAATAGAAAAAGAACTTCGTGGTAATCATATAAATAGGCTAAACCAAGGCATTTGTTACCCCGAATCAGGTGTTATCTTTTTAGATTTAATAAGTAACTTAGAAAGAGTTGGAGACCATGCTAATAACATTAGTTTGATGGTAATTGATGAACTGTCCAAAGGTTAGGGGAATATATGTCATTAATATTATTAGGGCTAATACAAGGATTAACAGAATTCTTCCCGGTAAGCAGTTCCGGGCATTTAGTAATAGCAAAGTATTTTTTAAGACTAAATTTACCAGGTGCGGCATTTGAAGCTTTTGTACATTTTGGAACAGTTCTGGCTGTAATAGTACTTTTTAGAAAAGAAATAAAAAGACTAGTAATTTCTTTTTTTGACAGTATTTATAAACTATTTCAAGGAGAAAATATATTAAATATTTTTAAAAATAATTTATCATCAAAACTTGCCTGGTTTTTAGTGATCAGTACCATACCGGCAGCAATTATTGGATATACTTTTAGTTCTTATTTTGAAATACTTTTTAGTAAACCAATAATAGCTTCCTTTATGCTAACTATAACAGGAGTCTTACTTTGGTTCGGTAATAAAAAATTCGCAGGGGGCGACAAAAATATTTCTGAAATTACTTGCAAAGATGCTATTTTTATAGGATTAGCTCAAGCTGTTGCTATTATCCCAGGGATATCGAGGTCAGGTTTAACTGTTATTACCGGAATGTCAAGAAATTTAGATCGAGAATTTGCGGCAAAATACTCTTTTATACTATCTGTACCGATCATTTTAGGTGCTTCAATGTTTAAAATGAGGGAATTATCTTCTTTAAATATAGATTTATCTATTCTGATACTATCCGGGTTAGTGGCAGCTATATCAAGCTATGGGGCTATGAAAATATTTATAGGATTATTGAAAAATCGAAAAATATTCTTTTTTTCATACTATCTTTGGATTATATCTGGTTTAACAATTTGGATAACCTTAGCGAGAGGGTGTTAAAAAGTTGAAAATAAAGAGAAAGAATACTAAAAATGAAACCATAAGTATCGTAATTATTTCATTTTCTTTGTTATATATTTTTGCCTTTATCTTCACTGACAAAATGGGAATTGTAGGAAAAATTATTTTTCAGACAGCAACTCGCAATATTGGCCTTGGCGCCTATATATTCCCCATCTTGTTATCATTTTTGGGAATTGTAATTCTTTTTAACTATAAACCACCCAATCCTTATCATAAACTCTTCGGTATTAGTTTTTTATTTATTATATTTCTTATGTTTATCCATCTTAGATTACTTTTGCTCGACAATTCATATTCATTGGCAATGAAAGGGGCTGGCGGAGGTTTGCTGGGTTATTATTTCGCCAATTCCTTATACCTTTACTTTGGAACAAAAGGCGCTTATCTTGTTCTAATATCTCTCAGCTTAATATCTGCTTTATTCATAACTGAAGTTTCCTATTTTTATATATTTGGCAACTTGGGAAATAAAATAAAGATAATATTGAATAATATTTACAATATTTTAAAAAATATAGGAACAAAAATATCTAAAAGCTCAAGGCGCAAAGAAGAACCTGATTATCGAGAATACGAAACAGATGAAATACCTAAAAAAATATTTAAAATAAAAAGAACAACAAAAAAAGAAAAAAAATTAGAAGAAGAAACAATTTTCGATAGAGATTACCAGGAACCTAAGATAGACAGATATCAAGCTCCACCCCTATCTCTACTATCTGACTCGTACGCTGAAGAGAAAACAGATACTAAATTAAATATTGAGGAAAACGTAAAAATACTCGAAAGTACCTTCACTAATTTTGGAATTAATGCAAAAGTCGTTGGGGTCATCCAGGGGCCAACTATTACCCGGTATGAAATTCATCCTGCACCCGGGGTTAAAATATCTAAAATAACTAATTTAAGCAATGATATTGCTTTGTCTTTTGCGGTAGCCTCAGTCAGGATAGAAGCACCAATACCCGGTAAAAATGCTGTAGGAATCGAAGTCCCTAACCGTATAAGAATAAATGTTTATTTAAAAGAAATATTACAAAGTAGTGAATTTCAAAATGGAAAATATAAATTACCCATAGCTTTAGGAATAGATATTGGAGGTAAGCCTATAATCGCAGATTTAGCCGAACTTCCTCATTTATTAATTGCTGGGGCAACAGGATCAGGGAAAAGTGTATGTATTAATAATATAATATTAAGTATTATTTATAAACTAAACCCGGAAACAGTAAAATTTATTATGATCGACCCAAAAAGAGTAGAGCTAAATATTTACAATGGTATTCCGCATTTATTGATACCTATTATAACCGATATAAGTCAAGCTATTAAAGTATTAAACTGGGCGATATCTGAAATGGAAAAAAGATTTAAAATATTTGCGGAAGCAGGGGTCAGGAATGTAGACGGTTACAATGAATATGTTAAAAATATTAATAATGATACTGTTCCTTTACCCTATATTATAATAGTAATCGATGAATTAGCTGATTTGATGTTATCTTCTCCGGTAAAAGCAGAGGAATCGTTATGTAGATTAGCTCAGATGACCAGGGCAACCGGCATACATTTAATAATAGCCACTCAACGTCCTTCTGTAGATATTATTACCGGTTCGATAAAAGTAAATTTCCCTTCCAGAATTGCCTTTGCGGTTTTTACTCAGGTTGATTCAAGGACTATATTAGATGTTAATGGTGCAGAAAAATTATTAGGAAATGGTGATATGTTATTTTCACCGGTTGGTGCTCCCAAACCAATTAGGGCTCAAGGGGCTTTTGTAGTAGAAAAAGAAATTAGAAATGTGGTATCATATTTAATAAAGCATTCCCCCTCTCCTGAATATGAACAAGAAGTGTTGGAATATAAAAAGAGTAAAAATATGCTGCGAGAAACAGAAGAAGAGGAAGAAGACGAATTATTTAATGAAGCTGTTTCTATTATTATTAATAGTAAACAAGCTTCAATATCAATATTGCAACGAAAGCTTCGAATTGGTTATACTCGAGCAGCTCGATTGATAGATGTAATGGAGAAAAGGGGAATCGTGGGGCCTTATGATGGTCGAAATCCACGAAAAATATTAATTTCTAATGAAGAATACTTAAATAAATATGATCAATAAACTAAAAACTTAAAGCGAAAAGCGGAAAACCATAAATTCAAAACTCAAAACCAATATAGCATAGAGCATATAGCATATAGCGTATAGTTTTGAATTAACAAAATGCTTGTACTAATCAAATTAAAAGCTTAAAGCTAAAAACGAAAAACCATAAATTCAAAACTCAAAACCAATATAGCGTGTAGCGTACAACGTATAGTATCATAAAGAAATACTTGTTATGTATTTTACGATTTTTTGGCATCGAATTTATTCGACCCGTCATCATTCTCTGTCATTCCCGCGAAACCTGTCCTCGACCTGATCGGGGAGCGGGAATCTATCCTTGACAGGCGGGACGCCTGTCCTACGAGAATACGGGTTTGATAAATCAAAGCTATACTTATTACCAATCAATATTTGTTAAATAGTTGATTGTTTATGTAGTTAATGGAAAAATAATAAATATTTTTTTATTTTCAAGCAGGAAAAAAATAAGCTGGTGTCGTATTATTTATATTAAGGAGAAAAAACAACTAACTATTGTAGCAATTATAATTGAAAGAACATATTTTTAAGGAGGTGATAGATGAATTATTTTTCTGGTCACATAAACCCTATTAAATAGAAGTATTTAACAGGTAAAAGTAAAGTTGGGATTTTAAGTATTTTTAAAAATGAAAGGAGATTTCAGAAATGAAAAAGAATCTATTAGTAGTAGTCGTATTAGTAATAATATTAGGTTTATGTCTTTCTTCGACCGTTTTTGCTGCAGAACCACTTTTAGTCGGGATGGTATTTGACATTGGAGGAAAAGGAGATAAATCTTTTAATGATTCAGCATCCCGAGGTCTGGCATGGGCGAAAGCTGATTTTGATATTAAGCGTATCGAATTAGAGCCAGGGGTAGGTGCGGATAGAGAAGTAAATCTTAGAACCTTAGCTGGTATAGGTTATGATTTAATAATCGGAGTAGGATTTTTATTTACTGATGCCATAATTGCCGTAGCTGATGAGTTCCCTGATACTAAATTTGCCATTGTCGATGGATTTATCCCTGATAAACCTAATGTAATGGCTATGTTGTTTCCGGAACCTCACGGTTCTTTCCTGGTGGGCATGATTGCCGCTATGAAAGCACAGGAAGATGGTAAAGACACGGTCGGATTTGTAGGCGGAATGGATATACCGCTTATTCGTGGATTTGAAGCAGGTTATATGGCTGGGGTTTATTATGTCTACCCAGAATGTAAAATTCTTTCTGCTTATGCCGGTGATACTCCCGTCGCTTTTGCTGACCCGGTAAAAGGGAAAGAGTTAGCTTTGTCTCAATATGATGCAGGAGCTTGGATTATATATCATGCGTCAGGTTTAACCGGAGCCGGAGTATTTGAAGCAGCTAAAGAAAGAAAAAGATATGTAATCGGAGTAGACTCCAATCAGAACTATATGGGATATATCGAGGAAACCGGAGAAAACTTTGGTTTAACCAGTATGTTAAAGCAAGTTGACGTTTCAGTATATCTTGCCGTAAAAGCAGCGGTTGAAGGAACTTTCGTAGGCGGTATTGAAGTATTTGGTTTAGATAGAACCGTTACCATTGGAGATGTAACCTATGCCGGAGTTGGTTATGCTCTCGATAAGTACAATGAAGATCTTGTATCTGCAGAAATGATAGCCAAGGTTGAAGAAGCAAAGGCTAAAATTATAAGCGGAGAAATTGTTGTTCCCACCGAATAACTAAATAGTATATTCTTACAAATATATTGGAGGTATTCATTATTGCATGAATACCTCCAATATATTAAAATTAAGTGTAAATTATCGAAGGAGGATTTATCAATTGCCTGAGATTGCTTTAGAGATGAAAAATATCACCAAACGATTCCCTCTTGTAGTTGCCAACGATAATGTAGATTTTACAGTCTACAAAGGAGAAATTCATGCTCTGGTTGGCGAGAATGGAGCCGGTAAATCTACTCTGATGAGCATCTTGTATGGACTGTATCAGGCTGATTCCGGTGAAATCTTTATAAATGGAAAAAAAATTAGTATCGCCAATCCGAATGTTGCTATTAATTTAAAGATTGGTATGGTTCATCAACATTTTATGTTAGTACCGCCTTTAACCGTTACGGAAAATATTATCCTGGGTATGGAGCCTAAAAAAAATAATATTTTCATAGATATGGAAAATGCAATAAAAAAAGTTGAAGAATTATCTAAAAGTATGGGTTTTAAAATCGACTCCAAGGCAAAAATCGAAAATATTTCTGTGGGGATTCAGCAGAGAGTAGAAATTATTAAAGTCCTTTATCGAGGGGCAGAGATCTTAGTGATGGATGAACCCACTGCGGTATTAACTCCCCAGGAAGTTGAAGAGCTATTCGAAATACTTAGATCGCTAAAAAAACAGGGTAAAACTATTATTTTTATTACTCATAAATTAAATGAAGTAAAAGCTCTCTCTGACCGGGTAACTGTAATGAGAAGAGGAAAGGTGGTAGGAGTAAAAAATACCAAAGATACCAATCAGGAAGAAATCGCCAGTATGATGGTAGGTAGAAAGGTTATTTTTGATATCGAAAAAAATCCCCTTAATCTTGGAAAGGCAGCTTTAAAAATAGAAAAACTAAAAGCGCTTAACAACAAAGGATTACCAGCTGTAAAGAACATCTCTTTTGAAATAAAGGAAGGAGAGATATTAGGATTTGCCGGTGTAGAAGGAAATGGACAGACCGAGTTAGTAGAAGTTATTACCGGACTTAGTCCGGCATCAAGCGGTAAAATATTTTTATATGACCAGGATATTACTAATTATTCTCCCCGAAGTATTAGAGAAGATAAAATTGCTCATATCCCTGAAGACAGGAGACAACGCGGAATTATTTTAAATTATACGGTTGCCGAAAATTTAATTTTAGGAAGCCATTATTGTTCACCTTTTAATAAAGGTTTAGCCTTAAACTTTACCGCAATTAATAACCATGCTAATAATTTAATCAAAGATTTTGATATACGGCCTTCTGATAAAGATAATTTCTTAAAATCTTTATCCGGAGGCAACCAACAGAAGGTTATTGTCGCCCGTGAATTATACGGAGAACCAAAACTTTTAATCGCCGCTCAACCAACACGGGGATTAGATGTAGGCTCTATTGAGTTTGTGCACCAGCAAATATTAAATGAAAGAGATAAAGGAAAAGCAATTTTACTAATTTCGGCTGATTTAGAAGAGATTTTATCTTTATCTGATCGCATTGCTGTTATATATGAAGGCGAAATAGTAGATGTTTTAGATCCGAAGAAAACAGATGAAAAGGAAATAGGTTTATTAATGACTGGCTCTACTACAAATAAAAAATTATCCAAGGTCAAGTAGTCTATGGAGGAAGATAAATTTGAAAAGTATTAAAAAATTTGACTATTATACCATTTTAGAAAAAATTACTCCTTTAATTGCGGTAATACTCGCTCTATTGGTAGGCGCAATTGTTATTATGTTAATTGGTGAAGACCCAGTTTTTGTTTATAAAACATTATTTAGCAACGCTATTGGCAACAGAGATGGCTGGGGTAATGTATTATTCAGAGCAACTCCCTTAATATTTACCGGTCTAACAGTCGCCTTCGCTTTCCGCTGTGGTTTATTTAATATAGGCGGAGAAGGACAAATGTATATAGGAACTTTTCTTGTTACCTGGGTTGGATTTACCTTTACTAATTTGCCTGCTTTTATACTTATTCCACTATGCATATTAACTGCAGCTGCCGGTGGAGCTTTATGGGCAGCTGTTCCCGGAATATTAAAAGCCAAAACAGGAGTACATGAAGTTATTGTTACTATTATGATGAACTGGATAGCTGCCTCTTTAACTTTCTTTCTTGTTTTAAAATTTAAAGCACCGGCAACTGAAACAATGGTAGCAGCCGGTGTAAAACAGATGATTCCACATACCAGTGAAATTGCTCAAGCTGCCCGACTTCCCCGACTTTATTCTATTTTTAAGTTTTTAAATATAGATTTCCCTGCTCATAATCAAGTAAATATGTCTTTTTTTATTGCCATAGGTGTAGCCATATTGGCTTACTATATTTTATGGAAAACAAATTTAGGTTACGAAATAAGAGCAGTCGGCTATAGCCCTTTGGCTGCTGAATATGGCGGCATAAGTGTGGCAAAAAATATTGTATTAGCTATGGTTATAAGTGGTGCTTTTGCCGGTTTAGTAGGAACTAATGAGGTAATGGGCTATAAATATCGCTGGAGACAAGAAATATTTGTCGGATTAGGATTTAACGGAATTGCTGTGGCACTTTTAGGTAAAAATCACCCATTGGGAGTGGTTTTAGCCGCTATTTTATTCGGTATTTTGAATTATGGAGGATCTATAGTTAATATTTTTACCGCAGGAAGAATACCTCGGGAACTTATTATGGTATTACAAGCTGTTATAGTAATTTTTGTAGTAATCAGTGATGAAGTAGTGAAGAGATTAATTCGCCAAAGGAGGAAAGTGGTATAATGTTTGGTGATATTTTTAATGCCCAGTTTGTTGCCTCATCTATCAGAGTAGCTATACCTTTAGCTTTGGCTGGTTTGGGAGGAGTATTTTCAGAAAGGTCAGGAGTAATTAATATCGGGTTAGAGGGTATGATATTAACCGGTGCCTTTACAGCAGTCGCAGTTACTAACTTTTCCGGAAATCCCTGGGTTGGAGTTTTGGGAGCAATTTTGGTCGGAATTTTACTGGGACTAATACATGCTGTTACATGTATTACCTTTAAAGCCAATCAAATAGTAAGCGGTGTAGCTATTAATTTATTCGCCAGTGGAATCACTGTATTTTTTAGCTGGCTTTTATTTGGTGAAACCCAAATTATGGTTAAAAGCAATTTGCCAATTTGGGGATTGCCTCTCCCAAATATAGGAGAAGGCTCAACATTTGTAAGAAATATTATTGTTATGTTTGCTCATCATTCCCCCTTGGTTTATTTAACTATTATAATTTTTATATTGGCGCACTTAATTTTATTTAAAACACCTTTTGGGTTAAGATTAAGATCGGTGGGGGAATACCCTCAGGCTGCTGATACTATGGGAGTAAATATTATCAAAATGAGATATATGGCAGTAATGACCTCTGGTGCTCTTGCCGGATTAGCCGGTTCTTTTTTATCTTTAGAACAAGCTCATTTTTTCGTCAAAGAAATGAGTGGAGGTAGGGGCTTTATCGCTTTAGCAGCGATGATTTTTGGAAAATGGACTCCTATTGGGACTGCCGGAGCTGCTCTGCTTTTTGGAGTTGGAGAAGCTTTGGCTATGAGATTGCAAGGCGTTCTTGCTATCCCGGTTCAATTTATCC
>Ga0209978_10000637_pt1 | contig 13655 bp, 16 predicted proteins | sample BentaG_FD_182805 | JGI IMG/M metagenome (GOLD analysis project Ga0209978, IMG submission 182805) | Deep subsurface microbial communities from South Atlantic Ocean to uncover new lineages of life (NeLLi) - Benguela_00093 metaG (SPAdes)... | ecosystem: Environmental > Aquatic > Marine > Oceanic >...
CTTTTTGCCCGCGTGCACGAGCTCCTCGAGCTGCGCCCGGAGTTTCCCCACCTCCTGGGCCACCGAGTAGGGCACTGGAATCTCCTCGCCTATCCAGGTCGGGATTGCCCCGAGCGGGTCCTCGTCGGGCTTCACGTATACCTTGTCCTTGAACACCTGCAGGATGCGCCAGAGCTCCCCCCCGATCACGAACTTCACCCCGGGCTCGCCGTACTCCGCGACAAAAGACTCATCGAGGACCCCGACCGGTTGGCCCCGTTCATCATCGATCACCAGGTACTGCCGGAGCACGGGGATCATCGAGAGGTTCGAAAAATAGTAGTTGAAGACCCGCTCCGTCGATCGAGGGCGGGCAAAATCTTTCCCATCCTCGGAAACCCACACCAGCCGTCGCTCCAAGCTCTGCGCGAACCCGAGCACCTTGAGCAGGTCCTCCCGCTCGAGATTTCTGAATGGATAAGCGCGTCGGAAGAGCTCGAACGCCTCATCGACGCTCCCCCTGCGTTGAACCGCCGTGATCGAAACGAGCGCGTGGAGGAGCACGTCGAATGGCTTCTCGGGGACCACCACCGGCTCGAGCTCTCGTTGGTGGGAGCGGGCGGCGATCACGATTGACTCAATCGCATCGTCGGGGTCCTGGACTAGGATTATCCCCTTGGTCACCCCGCCTATCCGATGGCCGCTACGACCCGCGCGCTGGAGCAGGCGGGTCACCTGGCGGGGGGAATTATACTGGACGACGAGGTCGATGCGCCCTATGTCGAGCCCGAGCTCCATCGATGAGGTGCAGACGATTCCCTTGAGCTCGCCCCCCTTGAGCCCCCGCTCGGCCCGGAGCCGGGTGAAGCTAGAAAGTGACCCGTGGTGTACGCTCAGGGGGAATCGAATGTCCCAGATGCGGAAGCGGCTCGCCAAGATTTCAGCTGTCGAGCGAGTATTCGTGAAAACTAGCGTGGAGCCGTGGTCCTCGATGAGCTTCCGCATCACGCGCAAACGGGCGGCGACCGGGGGGTAGGTGTAGAGTTCCGACGCAAGCCGTTCGTCACGCTTGGTCGGTGTTGGGTAAAAAACATCGAGCTTGAGCTCCCGCGCTACACTCACGTCGACGACCTCGCACGGCCGCCCAACCCCCACGAGAAACCGCGCGACCTCCTGGGGAGAGCCAATCGTGGCCGAGAGCCCGATGAGCTGGAACTCACTCCCGCGGAGCTTGCGCAGGCGCTCGAGTGTGAGGGAGAGCTGGGCCCCGCGCTTGTTGTCCGCGAGCTCGTGGACTTCATCAATTATTACCCACCGCACGCTCCGCAGGTGCTGGCTAAGCCTCCGCCCCATCAGAAAAATTTGTAGCGTCTCGGGGGTCGTGATCAACACATCGGGTGAAATTAGGGCCTGTGCTCGGCGCTCGCGTGCCTCGGTGTCCCCGTGACGAACCGAGATACGCAGGTCTAGGGCGCGGCACCACCACTCGAGCCGCTCGAGCATGTCCCGGTTGAGTGCTCGAAGGGGAGTAATGTAGACGAGCTTGATTCCCCGCTCGCGCGTGGAGGAGAGCAGGAGCTGGTGGAGCACGGGGAGGAATGCCGCCTCGGTTTTTCCGGTCCCAGCAGGGGCGATGAGCAGGACGTTTTTGCCCTCGAGGATTTTTGGGATTGACTCGTTCTGCGGCAGGGTGGGCTCAGTGAAGCCTCGCTCGGCCAACAGCTTTCGAATCGGCCTAGCCAGCGCATCGAACACATTGGATTTTCCCGACATCTCAACCAAACTGATTATGTCGAGTGTGCTTATTTCTGAATAGGGTCAGAGGTAGGCTATGTCCAAGCCCAGCTCGCGCCGCATTTTCTTGATTTTTCGCCTGAGCTCCGCGTCGACCTCGCGCTCGCGGCTCGAGAAGTGCTCCTTCAGGCGCTTGGTCGTCTCCTGATAACGCCCCAGCCCCGCCGCGATAATCGCCCGGTCCTTTAACTTGGGGTGGGGGGAGATCAACCCGAAGGGCATAGGCGCCCCTTGTTCCATGAGCTCGCGAATCTCGTCGTCGACCTTTCTCGCCGCAACCTTCGCGCCCGCGCCGATCAGCTCGTGGGGGCTCTTTAACTCGCCCTTGACCTGCCAGACCCCCAGCCCCGGGGCGTAGAAAAAGAGGTCGCTAAAGCCGTGCTCATCGCTCCCCGCCAGCACGCGCCACTTCTGGCGGAGCTTGGGGTGGCGCTTGTACCGCCGGCGCATTTCATCCATTACTTCAGCGAGTGATCGAACCGCCATCGTTACCGCCCGTATCGAACTCCGAAGCCCGAGAACTCCCCGCTGGGCTGCTCCCATTTGATCTCGACGTCGGTGACCCGCGCCCCCGAGGGCCCGCGGTGACAGAATTCTAGCATGCGCTCTACTGCCCCTTTTTCTCCCTCGAACACCGCCTCGACCCGGTCATCGGGCGTGTTCCGGACCCAGCCCCGCAGGCCCAGCCGCTGCGCTAGCTCGCGGGTGTGGTAGCGGAAGAAGACACCAGTCACATATCCGCTAATGCGCACGTGGGCTCGAGCCTTCATCAATAAAATTTTGGCTTGAAGGGATAATTAATTTTGGTCCGATCCCCCTTCTCTCCAATTAGCCGCTTCCCTCTGACTGCCACTTCATCCTAGCCAATACCCTCGCCAAGCGTGTTCTGAATTCCCTCGCCCCGCCATGAGAGGGATGTTTCAAATAAATAGGCCGAACTCCAATTTGCTTTAATCCAAATTCTGCTTTTCGCCCAACCGCCAAAATATGAATTGGTTTGACTAATGTCTTTAGCTCTGAAAGAATGCCTGAGTAAAAACTCACCTCCCTCTTTGTTGGGCTGCGAATTGAAAGTATTTCCTCTTGCTTGTGTGGATGGAACGGCACGCAATTCCATACAAAGAATTTGGGGTGGTAAGGCGCTAGGGCTTTCCAGAAGATTGTCGCGGTATTCTCTGCGTACGGTGATTCACGAGCACTAGACTGACGACCCGCAAAAGGAAGGTACCCATGAGCGCATAGTTGGGCTTCGCTTGTGAAGGGTACTCCTGAGAACCGGCAACCCCGCGGCCCGGGGGCTTCGCCGACTACTAGGATGGGTGGTCTTTGGGGGAAACTTTCCAAGTAATTCCTCAGGTTCTGTTTTCTGATGTTATTCGCGTTTGGCAAGTCAACGATCGGGTCGCTATCTTTGTACTGATTGAAAAGTATCTCCGTCGATTGAATCGGAAATACTATCTTTTGGAATAGATACCAAATGTCATTTAGGGGCATGGGCGCTTCTTCCTTTTTTGCCGAGTTCAAGGGCTTTTTGATCATCACCTCACCTTGAAACGAATGGATTGCCCCGAATGTAAAACCTCAACTCGCGCTCGAGATCACTGCTAACGCCGATGCGGTGGGAACTCGCGACCTCGAAGCACTCCACCTTACCCTCTACAATGACGAGCTCGCTCCGTACGTCGGCCAAGTCTAGTTCGTGGTGCTCGTGCGTTATCCCCATTGCCTGAGTTAATCTTCCGGGCCCGGAGGTGAGCCCTCGCTCGCTCGAAACCCGTCTCCGCCCGTGCATAAGCTTCACACCAGTTACCGGCTCGAGCGCTCGAATCAGCACCGCTCCGGGAACCCCTTCGCGCTCGGTCGTCACGTTGAACAACCAATTCGCGTGGACCATATACACGAACGCTAGGCCCCCGTGCCACCACATGATCTCGTTGAGCCGTGTGCGCTTGCGCGAGGCCCGCGAGGCCGGGTCTCCCTTGCCGTGATACGCTTCGACCTCGACGATCTTGCCGCTCGTGAGGCCTTCGCTCGCGCGGTGCACGAGCACCTTGCCCAGCAGCTCCCTAGCGACCGTTGCAGTGTCACGCTCGTAAAAAGCTCGCGGGATGGGTCGCATGTCAACCATCGGCGATTCGCCAGCAATCGTTATTAAGGTGTTCACCCCAGCTAACGGGTGGAGGTTGAATATTGAAGCTTGACCCGAGAGTTCGTGAAAAGTACCCCGACTTCGTCGTGAGTTACGTCCTCGTGAGCGGCGTGACCATCGAGCCGACCGTCGAGGGGCTGGTCGAGCGAAAGCGCGAGGTGTTCAGCGACCTCAAGGCGCGCTACGGGGCCCTGAACGTGCTCGACCTAGCCGAGGCGAAGGTATACCGCGCTTTCTTCAAGGCTATGGGCGCGGACTCCTCGAGCTACCGCCCCGCGCCGGAATATCTGCTTCGCCGGGCGCTCGACGATCGATTCCCCGCCATCAACAACTTGGTTGACGTCTGCCTGCTCGCGACGGTTGAGCACTGGGTGACAGCGGGGGTCTACGACGCCGAGAAGATCAAGGGGGATGCCCTTACCACGCTGGCGGTTGAGACCGAGCCCTTCGAGCTAATCGACGGGCGGAAGCTCAGCCCGAAGCCCGACGAGGTCGTGCTGCGCGACGACAAAAAGCTGTTAGCCGCTTATACGCTCGGAGACGCAAAGGCGGCGATGTTAACCCAAAAGACCTCGAACGTCCTAATCGTGATTTGGAATGCCCCCGGTATCGGGAGGGAGCGGGTAGAGGCCGCGGTCAACGCGCTTGTCACCTACACCCGAAAATACTGCGGCGGACACGTGGAGCGAAGCGAAATCCTTTAGGTTGACGAGATGCACCCGCTGACTTGGCTCGGCACTGCCCTGATCCTCGTGGGCGTTGCCTTCGTGTTGCTCCCCATCCTAGGGAAGGTGATTGACTTATCGCGCATCCCCTCGTGGCTCATCTTCATCTATCGAAGCAATGGTTTCTACTTCGTGACTTCCCCCTTACTAATCGGCCTCTCTGCCCTCTCAGTCATCCTTTATTTTCTAATGAAGTGACCCGCGATTTAGACGTGACGAAGATATCCTCGGCCTAGGCTTGACTAACCGCCTTTGAGCTTTAGGATCGCCCGCGCCAGGTCGCCGCCGCTCTCCTTAAGGGCTTGGATTGCCGCGGCTCGATCGACCCCTGCCTGCTCCATTACCAGCTTTAGGTCATCCTCGTTCAGCTCAGATTCCGGCTTCCGCTCGAACTCTTGCCCGCTCACTTGATAGCTTCGCTGACCCGCCATATCTGTGCGCGTAACCTGGGCGTTCGGAATCACAATATCCTTATCAGCAAGCTTGATCACGACCTCTCGGACGCTCTCAAGCTCCTCCATCTTAACTCCCATCTGCCGCATCGCCCGCTCCATCTGGCGCCGATCCATCCGCTTGGGTAACATTCATTCGCCTCCGAAACCCCGCCTGACTGCCACAGCTTTTCCGATTTTAAACGCTATCATTTCCTCACCCGTCAATAAGGCTTTGCCGCTCGCTAACAGGCGGTCGCGCGAGTCCACGACAAGCACCTCCTCGGCCGGTCTTATCTCCGGGTCCGCCGCCGCGACGTGCTTCGCAAACACCGTCTTACCCTGCGCCACGAATGGTGCTGCATCGTCGCTCACCGTTACGCGCAGGCGGGGGGGCTTGAGCGCTTGGTGTACGAGTTTGGCCCCCTTTCGATTGAGCACGATGAAGCCATCAGAAGCGCGGATTGCGCACAATGGTTCTCCTTCAAACCAAACTTGGCGAATTCGCCCCCTGCTCTTCACCACTTGAATACCGTCGGGGAAAAGCGCGCGCCCAACCCCACGATCAAATAAGTAGTCTGCTGCTGCACGTAATTTGAATGACTCCTTCATCGTCGGTCCCTGCAAACCATCGCCGTGCAAACTTGACGGCAACAAGTGAAAAAGTTTTGGGCAGCAGGTGTCCTAAATGAAACAGTTTAGAGATTAGCTTGCCCAATTGAAGTGTCTCAGATAGGACATCTAAAATTTAAAGCGCAGACTTTCCGCATCCAATTTTTCCTACTCTCACATCAATAACCACGTGGTCGACGCCTGGGGCATAACGCTTCACCACGCGCTTGCCCAAGATCTCGACTCCCCGCCCAGCTGCTACTCCCAAAATCCGTTTGATCGGGCGCTCGAAACGCAGCCCCGAAGGGACGCTCTCGTGGTAGTGGATGACGCCCCCGCTGGGTTTGAGCACCTCGAGCGCTAACGGCAGGTACTGGTGTGTCACGTGTAGGATGCCAAGCACCACCCGATCCGCGACACCCCGAGGAGCAACCGCGGAGCAATCACCCAACAGTGGTTTTACGACATGCCCGACCCGGTTCAACCGGATGTTCTCGCGCAGGTAACCGTAAGCGATGGGGTTCAGTTCGGTCGCATAAACCCGGCTCGGCCTCGCGTGTTTCGCGATGGGGATGCTGAACTGCCCGATACCCGCAAACAAATCGACGATGACCTCGCCGGGCTCCACGAGCTTCGGCAGTCTCGCGCGCTCGTAAAGATTTCCCGGTGAGAACATCACCCGCGCGACATCGAGCTTGAACCAACAGCCCCCCTCGCTGTGAACGGTCTCCGTCGACGGGTCGCCTGCGATGACCCTCAGCCTCGGCTCGCGGTGCCTCCCCGCAATCGCGCCCTCTCGGAGCGCGACCGTGTGGACATTTTTTAGTTCGAGCAACGCATGCGCGATGTCCGGTGTCCTGTGAATAAGCTCGGGCGGCAGGGAGACAATTACGACATGCCCCACCCGGTCAAAACCCGCGGGTAAAAGCTCAAGTTCCTCACTCGTTAATTGATTCCCGAGGGCTGCGCGCAGGTAACCCATAGAGGGCACTTTCAATGCTTGGCTCGTTTTCGTCTGGCCCTAGGCTTGACTACACCTATCACTTCCAAAAACCTTCGTCCAACCTTGCGGTCGATTTCAGCCTTAAGGGCCCTTTTTGAAACCCTACCGAAAGCCCTTAGCAGAATTGTCGCTCCCGCCATCCGCGCATGTCCACCCGCCGTGCCAATCGGGAGGAATGCCTGTTTGAGCACTTGTCCCAAGTGCAGCGACACATCGTTTGTCCGAGCCGAAGCGTAGACAGCATCACCGCAAATTCCGTAGACGAACGCGGTCATCACCCCCTCGCGCTTCAGTAGAAAGTCCGCGGTCAGAGCAATTAGGTCGCGGTCCTTGACTTCACCCACGTAGGTTATTAGGTATCCTCCCTTGAGTTTGCTCCCCTTGATGGCTCGCGCGAGCACGTCGAGGGCCTCGGGGGAAACCGCGGGAGACTGGATTCTCCCAACCAGATCGAGATCAGCCAGCTTCATGAGGTGCTCGAACGCGTCGAAGTCGGTGGGAGTTGCCCCTCGCGTGAAGTTCTGGGTGTCGGTGAGAATCCCGATCACGAGCGCAGCTGCAGTTGCCCTATCTACCTCGACCATGGCGTACCTAAGATAATTCGTTAAAAGAGTCGATGCAGATCCCACCTTCGTGATATCCTGATACCTTGCTCCTACTTCGCTGGAGGGCACGGTGTGATGATCAATCACTATCGTAGGCAGAATTTCCTTTGGTAGGGCGCAGTTGGCGTGGGTCGCAACATCAACAAGCGCGAAAGCCCTATATCTGTTGAAATTGACATACTTTGCTCGTTTAAGGTCTAACTCAAGCAAGTTGACGAGGGCTCGGTTTTGCGGGTGCCCGATGTCCCCATCATAGATGATGTCGGCGTCAATCCCGAACGCCTTTGCGTAACGTTTCAGCGCCACACCGCTCGCGATCCCGTCTGGGTCGGGGTTCGTTTGGAGCACAATCGCCATTCGCCCTCCGCTGTATTCTTGGAGCAGCGCGCGCAGGCGCTTCTCCTTAGCCATTCCCTTCAGCTCCTCAAACCTACTGAGAGCGAAGTTCGCGAGAATCTGGGATGATGGTATGGCATCGCTGGCGCCGAGTCGCTTCGCCTCCACCGTCTCCGCCTCGTCCAGAACTCGAGTGACGACTACGGGGTCTATCTTCAGCTCCGTCCTCAAGCGATTGATCGTCCCCAGCGCCTGCTCGGTAGCGCGGAAATCTGGAACCATGAGAAGTACGACCTCCGCTCGCGAGATTCCGGCGTCTTTGAGCACCTTGGACAGACAAAAGTCGCCCATGAAAGTGCTAAAGCCCATCTTTGTGAGCGGTTCGATTTTTTTATCGTCCTTATCGACCACCACTAGCTCCACGCCACGCTCCTTGAGCCTGCTCGCCACCGAAAACCCGACATCACCGCAGCCGAGCACGAGGTACATTCGTTCACCGCGCATACTTATTGGGACCGCATATATATTGGCTCACTGGTGAACCGGATGAAACAATTCGTGGTGGCCGAGCTCTCGGTGGTGCCGATCGGGACTTCAGGCACGGGTTTGAGCGATTACATCGCGGCTGCCCTACGCGAGGTCAAGAAGGCTGGAGTGAAGTACCAACTCTGCCCTACGAGCACGGTCTTTGAGGCCGACCTAGAGACCGTACTGGAGGTCGCGAAAGCCGCCCACCGGGCCGTCATCGGCGCTGGCGCCAAGCGCGTGATCACGACGCTCCGCATAGATGAGCGTTTGGACCAGCCCAGAACGATAGAGGAGCGCGTCGAGCGGGTGGCGGCCAAGGCCAAGTAAACGGAAGAGAACCTCGCCTAGCCGAGCTTGAACGATATCTTTATAAGGCAGTTTTACCCCTAAAAATTCAATCCCGTTGGTGATGCTCATGGAATTTTGCCCAAAATGTGGCAGCATGCTTATCCCCACGAAGGTCCGGCGCTCGAAGCAACTGACCTGCCCGCGCTGCGGCTATAAAAGCAAGATAAAGAAGCGTGCGGCCTACAAGATCAGCGAGAAGGGGAAGGATGCAAAGGAGATCCCCGTCATCGTCGAGAAGAAGAAAAAGAAGAAAAAGCCCGCCGAACGGGAGTTCGAGCTGGAAACCCCCGAGTACTCCGAAGAGGTTTACGAGGGGGAATAGCTAAGCCCTTACCGCTGCCCCCTCAAGTGCATGAGCACACGTGCACGAACGTTTTTTTGACATCCTCGGGATCGCCTTGAACAACAACTTTTGAACTCGACCGATGTTCTCCTTCATCAGCTCGGCAACTTCCGTGTGGGTAAGCTTCGCTTTCGAGATGCCTGCCGCGAAGTTCGTCACGACCGCAACCGCCGCATAGCATATCTCGAGCTCCCGGGTCAGCACGCACTCAGGCACATTCGTCATCCCCACGAGGTCGCAGCCCAACCGACGCAACGCTCTGACCTCAGCAGCCGTCTCGAAGCGCGGGCCCTCGGTGCACCCATAAGTCGCGCGGGGGTGGAGCTTGAGCTTGAGACCCCTGGCCGACTCAAGTAGGACATCTCGCAGCTCAGGACAATAAGGCTCGGTTACATCGACATGCACGACGCCTCCTTCGCCTCCCTCGTAAAAGGTCTGGGGACGCCGTTTTGTGAAGTCGATGAACTGGTAAATGAGCGCGAGTTCACCTGGCCGCATTCGGGGATTGAGCGAGCCACAAGCGGTCGTCGCGAGCACCCGCTTTACCCTCAGCTCGCTGAGCGCCCGAATGTTCGCGCGATAATTGACGAGGTGGGGTGGCACGGTGTGCCCCTTGCCGTGGCGGGGTAAAAACGCGACTCGGCGCCCACCCAGCCTGCCGATGGTGATCTCGGGCGAGTTGCCATATGGTGTGCTAACGACGGTAGTGCTCGCCCCCTTAAGAGCCTCTACCGAATAAACACCGGAGCCGCCAATTATCGCGATCTCCGCCCTCATTTTCCAAACCTTCGCTCTCGCCCCTGGTAGGTGCGGATAGCGCGCAGGAATTCGATCTTGTTGAACTCTGGCCAGTTCGCCTCGCAGAAGTAGAACTCGCTGTAAGCAGACTGCCAGAGCAGGAAACCGCTCAGCCGCTCCTCCCCGCTGGTGCGGATGATCAAGTCAGGATCTGGCAGGCCAGCTGTGTAGAGATGGCTATTTATGATGCTTTCGTCGACATCGCTCGGCTTGAGCTCGCCCCGCTCGATGCGCTCGCATATTCGCCGGACCGCCTCGGCGAGCTCGGCCCTGCCGCCGTAGCCAACAGCGATGTTTAGGGTGTATCCATCGTAGCCCTGAGTTGCCTCTTGCGCTTCCTCGATCGCTTCCCTTACCTGCTTGGGTAAACAACTCAGATCGCCTATCGCACGGACGCGTATTTTGTATTTATGAATGCGCTCGTCCTTCACCACCTTTTTGAACCTCTCGACAAACAGATCCATGAGCACTTTTAACTCCTCGCTGGAGCGGTTGAAGTTCTCGGTTGAAAAAGCGTAAATCGTGATGTGCTTGATGCCGAGTCCTCGACACCACCCCAGCACTTCCTCGAGCTTCTTCGCCCCAAGCGAGTGCCCCTGCAGCTTATCCAGCCCCGCCTTCTGCGCGAAGCGGCGGTTGCCGTCCAGAATTATCGCCACGTGCCGCGGGATGTTCCCCCGCCGCATTACCTCCTCCAACAACTGCTGCTCGTAGTACTTCGCCGCCATTGCCTGCAGTCTAGCCACGCCAGGTAATTTTGCTATCGGGAGCTTTTCGATAACCAAGCAATCCCGAAACAACTTCTCTGTGCGGCTTTAAACTTTTAGGGCTCCGCCTGAACGGCTTAATTTTTTGGCCAACGCTTTTTTTACCTAAATTTCCTGATTTTTTTCTAAATTTCTATAAAATACGTCGAAAAACTCAAAAACGAAAAATTTTTAACGATGAATGATGAAAATAAAACAATTTTTGGAGGCTGATAGGGGAGGGGGTGAATAATCCTCCTAGGGTAGAAAACGTGGTGTACGTAAACAAAATCGAGCTCCGGGGCTTCAAGTCATTTGGAAATTCTAAGGTAAGCATCCCCCTCTCGAGGGGTTTGACGGCCATCGTCGGGCCAAACGGTTCAGGTAAGAGCAACGTCGTCGATGGGCTCTGCTTCGTGCTGGGCAGGATGAGCGCAAAGCTCATGCGCGCCGAGCGATTCTCTGATCTCCTTTTTAACGGGGGCAACGGCCAGCGCCCGGCTCCTTTCGCCGAGGTCTCGCTCCATTTCAATAATGAGGACAGCACGCTGCCCATTAATTCGACTACGGTAGTGATATCTCGAAAGGTGGACCGAAGCGGCAAATGCGTGTACCGGATAAACAGAAAGCGCTCCTCGCGACAGGAAATCGTTGACCTGCTCTCGAATAGCCTGTCCAGCCCCGGGGGGTACAACTTCATCATGCAGGGAGACGTCGACCGCTTGATAAAAATCGACTCATTCGACCGCCGTATAATCATCGATGACTTAGCGGGGGTCGCGGAGTACGATGAAAAGAAGCAGCGATCGCTTTCGGAACTCCAGCGCGTCGAAACCAACCTCAACTCGATGAACGCTATCCTCGGAGAGATTTCGGCACAGATGGAAAAGCTCCGATCCGAAAGAGAGGGCGCCATTCGCTACAAGGAGCTAAAGCAGGAGCTCGGTCAAATTCGAGCCGCGCTCCTCAGCGTTCGGCGTGTCGCCTGCCGTAGAAAACTTTCCCAACTGCAACAGAGGATAAAAACGAAGGAGGAGACGCTGCAAGAGCTGCGCGGCAAACGTCGGGGAATTTTGGAGGAAGCTGGGGGCTATGATAGAGAAGTCGAGCGTCTGGAAAAACTTATAGAGGAGAAGCAGATTACAGACGCGTTTGCGGATGCGGGAAAAATACGCGAACGTCTCAAACTGCTCAACGAAATGCTTAACTCGACAGCAGGGGAGCGCACGAGAATAGAGGGTGAAATTGCCGACCTTATCACTCGCATCAAAAAAATTGCCCCCCATGAGAAGCGAGATATCTCACCCGAAAAAATAGCCTCGCTTTCTTCAAAGTTCGAAAATCTTTGCGTGAGGTTTAACACGCTGACTCAAACCCTCGATTCAAGCAAATCGCGCGCTGAAACTGAAAAAGCGCTTCAGGAGCTCCGCGAGGTTCTTGATGACCTACGTTCCGTCCTAGGTGACTTTTCCAGATATTTCGGGCAAATCTCAGAGCTTCTCGAGGGCGCAACATCGCTCGGGAAGTCAAACGAGTCTGAAACGGGGGCCCAACTTCGGCGCCGCCTAATAAGCTTGGAAGCTGTGCACTCCCAGCTGGACGATAGGCTGAAACAACTACAACAACAGACCCAAGAAGCCCAGACTGAGCTCGGGAGAGCCACCGCGCTGGAAGAGGAGGAACGGTCTTCGATCGGGGCTCTTCGCGGGGAAAGGGAAAAACTTCGAAGCAGGACCGGAAGCCTCAAGGAGAAAGCAGGTCGTCTAGAGAATACGATAGGGCAACTCGGCGATGAATTACAGGCATGCAGGGTCGAGGAGGCCTCGCTGCGGCCCCAACTCGAAACCATTGAAGGGGAGCTAAAGCAAGTCAAGATAGGGGTTGAAATCGTCCATGATGTCGACCGGACCAAGCTCGAACGAAGAGTTGAAACTTTAGAAGCAGAGCTCGAGGCGCTCGGTCCCGTGAACTTCCGGGCTATCCAAGATTTTAGAGATGCTGAACGCCGTTATAACTCCGAAAAATTAAAGCACGACAAGCTGGTCGCGGAGAAGCAGGCCCTCCTTGATTTCATGCGGGAGATAGATGAGAAGAAAAAAGAAGTGTTCATGCAAACTTTCAACGAGCTCTCACAACACTTCAGCAAGATTTTCAGCGAACTATCGCCGGGAGGCGTGGCGAGGCTGGCCCTAGAAAACGAAGAGAAACCATTCGAGGGCGGGCTCGAGATCGAGGCCAAACCAGCTGGCAAGGAGATCACTCGGGTGGGGATCCTCTCGGGCGGGGAAAAAGCACTAACCGCGCTCGCTTTTATCTTCGCCCTCCAGCGCTTCCGACCCACCACCCTCTACGTGCTTGATGAGATCGACGCCCACCTCGACCCCCAGAACCTTCATCGTGTCGCGGAGATGATTCGCCGATCCACGCGTGAGTCGCAAGTCATCCTCGTCACGCTACACGATTCGATGATGTCTGTGGCCGACCGTTTGTTCGGCGTCACAATGGATAAGAGCGGGGTGTCCCGCCTGTTTTCAGTGGAGCTAGCGGGGCTTGCAGCGTGAGGTGAAAAGATGGTGACAATCGCCGATCAACCCTTCCAGATCTTGCTCGGACTGGTGCAGGAGCACAAGCTCGACCCGTGGGATGTCGACATTGAGAAGCTCGCCGGTGTTTACTTGCAGCGCGTGCAGGAGATGCAGGAGTTCGACCTTCGCGTCTCGGGACGGACGCTGCTCTCGGCTTCGGTGCTCCTGCGGATGAAATCCGATTTCGTGCTCAACGGGCGGGGAGGGTCGGCCGCAGAGGATGAGCTCGAGGAAGTGTTCGACCTCGACTTGCCGGAGCTCGGGCAAGTGACCATCGTGCAGCGCTCACCACGCAAGATCTCACTCCTCGATCTCTTAGGCTCGCTGCAGGATGCACTCAAAGATATCCCGGCGCGGAAACCCCTCCAAAGGAGGAAGCTGGAAAAAATCATGCAGACGCTCAGCGAGTATCACATAAACATCGAGCGGTACCTCGATGAGTTATATCAGCGAATAAAAAGTCTCGTCGCCTCAGGGCAGGAGGTCCCGCTCTCGGCGCTCGTCCTCGAACGGACTCGGCTCGCGGTGGCCAGGACCCTTCTCCTCCTACTGTTCCTCAGCATTCAGGGCAAGGTGGTGCTGCAACAGCCTGAACCATTCGGTGAAATATTCGCCTCCGTGCCGGCGGGGGAGGAGTAGCATGGGAGCTAAGGAAGATTTATCGATTATCGAA
>Ga0209978_10000638_pt1 | contig 13651 bp, 12 predicted proteins | sample BentaG_FD_182805 | JGI IMG/M metagenome (GOLD analysis project Ga0209978, IMG submission 182805) | Deep subsurface microbial communities from South Atlantic Ocean to uncover new lineages of life (NeLLi) - Benguela_00093 metaG (SPAdes)... | ecosystem: Environmental > Aquatic > Marine > Oceanic >...
ACATATCATAGCGTATCCCTGAGGCAACAAAGACCTTTTTCACTCCCTTAATCTGCCTTATCTTCTTTAAAATTTCCATTTGCTTTTTATGATTTATCTTTAGACTCGGGCAAAACTGGGGATACAAGCACCTTTTATCAGCACAACTCCCCGACTTTAATTTCTTCTGACATTCTATTCCATACATATTGGCCGTAGGTCCACCTACATCTAAAATATATCCCTTGAAATCTTTCAGTCTGGTCAATAATTTTGCTTCTCTTAAAATCGATTTTTCGCTTCTTCCCTGGATAACCCTCCCCTGGTGGACGGTTATGGAACAAAAATTACACTCCCCATAACAACCGCGGTGAGTAGTAATAGAAAATTTTATAGTCTCCAGGGCTTTTACTTCTCCTTCTTTCTGATAATAAGGGTGAACTTCTCTTTCGTAAGGCAAATCATGAATCTTATCCAGTTCCTTTTGGACAAGAGGATAACCGAGCGGATTTTGAATTAAATATCTACTATCCTGCTGCTGACACAATCCCTTAGCAGTTAGAGGGTCATTATTTAAATAAAAAGTATGGAACATAGAGATAAATTTTTTATTATCTCCTTTAACCTCCTGATAAGAAGGGAGTATTGTATATTCTTCTCTGGAGTGAGGAGAGATGTAACATATTCCTCTGATATCTTTCCAGTCCTTGCCGGTTTTAAAATTGCGGGCTAACTTTAAAACAGACTTTTCTCCCATACCATAGACCAAAATATCGGCCTTGGCATCAAAAAGTATCGCTCTTCTTATCTTGTTATCCCAATAATCATAATGAGCTATTCGGCGCAGACTTGCTTCTATTCCTCCCAGGACAATCGGTTTGGTATTTTTAAAATATTTTCTTATCAGATTAGAATAGACTATAGCCGCCCTATCAGGCCTCTTGGTATTTTTGCCTCCGGGAGTGAAATCATCCTTCCTCCTTCTCTTTTTGAGAGCAGTATAATTGGCCACCATCGAATCTACCGAACCGGCAGTAACTCCCCAGAAGAGAGCAGGCTCTCCCAGTCTGCTAATATCTATCTTACTGTTTATATCTGGCTGGGCGATAATACCCACTTTATAACCCGCCGCCTGAAGCACCCTTCCTATAACCGCTGCTCCGATGTAAGGACTGTCTATATAGGTATCCCCGGTTACAATAATTACATCCAGTCTATCCCAGGATAATTTTTCCATCTCTTCTCTGGTAGTGGGCAAGAACATCTACGGTCTCCTTATTTTTTTAATTGTAAATATTTTTCAGTAAATTCCGGACATCATCTTCTATCTTTTCAATATCACTTTCCCTAACATCCAGATGATAATATTGAAACACATCTAAATCTTTTAAACCCGTGCCGGTTAACATCATAACAACTGTTGCCCCCTTTTCAATCTTTCCTGCCTTAAATAATTTTTTAACCGCATAGAGACTTGTAGCAGAAGCTGGTTCAACAAAATAACCGACTTCTCCGAGTTTCCTTTGAGAAACAAGTATTTCTTCTTCTGAAACACTTTCAGCAAGCCAATTATATTCTTTTGCTTTATGAATAATTTCATCTCCTCCCATAGGATTACCGGTAGTAATAGCTTCGGCAATAGTATGAAAATTTGAAAATGGCACAACGTGCTCTTTCCCTTGTTTAATGGCAGTTACGATCGGGCTATTATTTTTAGCTTGGACAACTATCATTTTTGGTAATTTATCAGTTATCCCAGCTTGTTTCAGTTCTCGGTACCCCTTAAATAAACCTCTAATATGTCCACACGCAGATGTGGGAACTGCAATGTAATCCGGAATCTTATTTTTCATTTGCTCAAACATTTCAAAAGCTGTTAATTTATATCCTTCGACTCTAACTGGTCCATTTCCCGAAACAATTCTTAATTTAAGTTTTTTGGCAAAACTTAATATATGCTTCTTCATCATTGAATAATCTTCAGCTTTAACTTTTACAATGGTTGCACCGTGAATGGATATTGCCATAATCTTTTCTTTTGGGATGAATTCCGGAACAAACACAATTACTTTAATACCGGCTTTCGCACCATAAGCAGCAATTGAATTTCCCATATTACCCGAGGAAATGGTAGCTGTTACCTTTTCTCCCATTTTTTTAGCCATAAAAATACAAGCTAAAGATCCCCTATCCTTAAAGCTCCATGTGGGATTTTGGGTTTCGTTTTTGAGTAATAAATTACTAATTCCGGTGAACTCTCGTAATCTTTGATCAGCTTGAATTAAGGAAGTATTTCCTTCGCCTAAATGAAAATCTTCACTCATTTGAGTAAAAGGAAGAAAATCCGCAAATCTTTGCCATATATATTCCCCCGATTTAATCTTTACTTTTTCCAGGTTGGGAGTAAATACTTCTAAGGATTCGCCATTATCAGCAAATTCTTCAATCCTCTCAAATGGGTATTCGATACCGGAAATTGTGGAAATTAGTTTTGGAAATGATTTCATAGTACTATCAGAACCTCCCTCAATTGTTGATAAATACAATTTTTTGTTTCCCTTTCTTTTTTTCTTTTCTCTGTCTTTAAACATTTCAAGGATTTTTTAATAATTACTATACTGATTAAAAAATACCTTATCATACTCCAAACCTCCTTCTTGTCTTGGCATCTTAATTTCATCAGAGTATCCTACTCCAACCATTGCTAAAACTCGCCTATTATCTGGAACTGACAGTATATTTCTTATATATTCCTCAGAGTTAATGGTTTCAGAATATTTTCTTTTTCTAATTTGTATCCAACATGCCCCTAAGCCAAGTGTTTCAGCTGCTAATATAATAAAAGTAGTTGCTATGGAAGCATCTTCTATCCATACATCAGATTTAGTTGAATCAGCAGTGACTACAATTCCCAAAGGAGCGTTAGCTAAAAATGCGGAACCATGTGGTTTTGATTGGGATAATTTTGCCAGTAATTCCTTATCGTTTACAAAGATAAATTCACAAGGATACCTGGCTTTTGATGATGGAGAAAATAATGCTGCCTTCATAAGCTTTTCAATTTTATCTTTTTCTATTTCCTGTTTCTTATATTTTCTTATGCTCCTTCTATTTTTTATTAAAGAGAAAAACATGATCACCCTCCTATAATATTTTTTCTTTGTATTAATGCAACTCATCCAATAAATTGTTTATATTTTACAATTTTTATTGTACTAAAGCTAATTTTTTAATACAAATTCCTGGTTATTTTAAAATTAAAAGTGTACACCAACACTTATAGAGTTTATTTTAGTTTTGAGAGGGAGTGGAGATAACATAGAAGGAACGGGGATGACAGGAAATGATAAGGAAAAATAGGGGAATGAAAAAAGATATCTTCTAAAATAGGAATTAATCAATAATTATTATATGAAGCTTTTTCATATTCTTCTGATAGATTTGCTATAAGCTCCTTAACTGAAATAATTTTATCCACGCGATAAGCATTGCTTCCTGCAAAAGCAAATCCTCCTTCAAGTTTTCCTTGTTGGGCATTGGTTAGGGCAAGGGCGATACAGTAAGGTGCTTTTTTCACATTACAAGTTTTTAAACACTTCCAGGGACATTTAAAAGGCTTTCTAATCCCGGATGAAACCTCTTCCAGGAATTTATTTTTAATTGCCCTCCCTGGCATTCCAACCGGACTATTAATTATAGTCAAGTCATCTTTTTGACATTCTAAATAAGCTTCTTTAAATTTGATAGAAGCATCGCACTCGTAAGTGGCAACAAATCTGGTAGCCATCTGCACTCCCTGAGCTCCCAGCTTAATATATTTGTAAATATCTGCACCGGTATATATACCTCCTGCGGCAATTACCGGAATATTTTTATCAAATTCATCTTCGTAAGGTTTTATTACGGAAATCACTTCAGGCAATATTTTCTCTAAAGTAAAATCCGGGTTATTAATCTGTTCTTTTTTAAAACCCAGGTGTCCGCCGGCTAATGGTCCTTCAACGACGACAGCATCAGGTATATAATTATAATTTTTTTGCCAGTATTGAAATATAATTTTTGCAGCCCGAGAAGATGATACAATAGGAACAACTTTAGTTTTAACTTTTTTTAATTTATCAGGCACCAGCACTTCAAGACCTCTTAAGGGTAAACCTGCTCCAATAAATACTAAATCTGCCTTTTCTTCTACTACAATCTTGACCATATCATAAAAATCCGAAAGGGCAACCATTATATTTACCCCAATGATACCCTTGGTCATCTTCTTTGCTTTTCTTATTACTTTACGCAGTGCCCTTTTATTCGCTTCAGTAAAATTCTTAGCAAGGTCGGATTCAAGCATGCCTATCCCAGCAGTTCCGATAACTCCGATACCCCCTGCATTTGCCACAGCAGACGCTAACCCCGATAAAGAGATTCCCACAGCCATTCCCCCTTGAATAATGGGAATTTTCGCTACTAAATCACCTATTTTTAATTTGGGAATGTTTTTGAAATTCATCTACATTTCCTTCTTTCCTTATTTTTGCCATTTTTTAAATAATATACTGGCGTTTTGCCCGCCAAATCCAAATGAATTGGAAATAGTATATTGTAAATTCTGATTCCTCCCTTTGAAAGGAACATAATCAAGATCACATTCCGGATCTTGCTCTTGCAACCCTATGGTAGGAGGAATAAAACCCTCCTCCATGGCTTTAATGCAAATAATAGCCTCTGCTGCTCCCGAAGCACCAAGCATATGCCCGGTCATTGATTTGGTGGAACTTATCGGAATATCGTATGCTTTTTTCCCAAATATCGTTTTTATGGCTTCAGTTTCGCTTTTATCATTGTAAGGAGTACCGGTTCCATGGGCATTAATATAAGATATCTGTTCTTCATTGATACCTGAATCATCGATAGCCATTTTTATTGCTCTTGCTCCACCTTCCCCTCCCGGTGCAGGAGCAGTTACATGATAGGCATCACAGGTAGCTCCATATCCTACTACCTCTGCATAGATCTTTGCCCCTCTTTTTTGCGCATGTTCTAATGTTTCTAAAATCATTATACCGGCACCTTCACCCATTACAAATCCTGTTCTTCGAATATCAAAGGGAATGGAAGCTTTTTCCGGATTGTTGTGAGTACACAGTGCACCCATCGAAGTAAATCCGGCTAATGCTAACGGAGTTATTGCTGCCTCGGAACCGCCGGCAATAATTAGATCCGCCTGATTCTGCTGTAAAATGCGATAAGCATTTCCAATTGATGATGTACCAGAGGCACAGGCAGTTATTACGGTATCACATATCCCTTTTATTCCGAATTTAATAGCAATGTTTGCTGCAGCAATATTGCAAAGAGCCATAGGGATAAAAAAAGGAGATACGCGTCCCGGTCCTTTTTCGATAATTTTTCTTTTTTCTTTTTCAATGGTTATAAAGCCACCTATTCCAGTACCTAAAATAACTCCCCATTTTTCCCGGGAATTATTTTCATTACCATTTAATCCCGCATCATTTAGCGCTTCAATTGCAGCTGCTATGCCCATCTGGGAAAATCTATCCATCCTTTTTAATTCCTTAAAATCCATAACATCAGCAGGATTAAAATCTTTAACTTCTGCAGCTATTTTTACTTTAAATTCGGAGGTATCAAATGATTTAATAAAATCAATACCGCATTTACCCTTTTTTATATTTTTCCAAAAAGTTTCTACATTATTTCCTAACGGAGTAATCGCCCCCATACCGGTTATAACAACTCTATTTTTCAATTCCTTTGTCCTCCTCACATTACCATTCCGCCATCAATATTAATAACCTGGGTACAGTTGTAATTTGCTGAGTGTACGATCTTATGATTGCCAACATGAATTCCTTCCCCACAACATTTTCCTTAATATCGATAAAATATATACTAAATTAATTTACCTTTTTCTATAATTATTTTTTTCGCTTCTAAAAAAATTTCCTCAATTATTTCCTTGCAGGTTTGCTCTTTTTTCACCAGACCGGCTGACTGCCCGGCCATTATCGAACCATAATCCATATCTCCTTCTCGAACTGCTCGATAAAGCGAATTTTCCCCTAATTCTTCAAATTCTTCTAAAGAAGCATTTCTTTTGTCCAGCTGTTGGAAATCCCTTGCCAGCCTATTTTTTATTATCCTGACCGGGTGACCGGTTGGCCTTCCGGTAACTATTGTGCTGGTATCTTTAGCATTAAGTATCTTTTGTTTATAATTCTTATGAACATTGCATTCATAAGCCACCAAAAATCTCGTACCTATTTGAAACCCTGAGGCTCCTAACATCCAGGCAGCTGCCAGACCGCGGCCATCGGCAATTCCACCGGCAGCTAAAACGGGAATATTTATCGCATCTACTACCTGGGGAATAAGAGACATTGTAGTTAATTCTCCCACATGTCCTCCGGCTTCACCACCTTCCGCAATCACTGCATCTGCCCCTGCTCTTTCCATCCGCAGAGCCAAAGCAACCGAAGGAATTACCGGAAATACCAAAATATTATTTTCTTTCCACATTTCTACATATTTACCGGGATTACCTGCTCCAGTAATTACTACTTTAATTTTTTCTTGAACAGCTATACCGGCAATTTCATCAGCATTGGGATTTAAGAGCATAATATTAAGCCCGAAGGGTTTTTCAGTTAGTCTCTTTGTTTTACGAATCTCTTCTCTAACCCATTCACCCGGAGCATAACCGGCCGCAACAACTCCAAGAGCACCGGCATTGGATACTGCTGAAGCAAGTTCAGCATCGGCAATCCAGGCCATTCCTCCCTGAATAAGCGGGTATTTTATTCCCAAAAGTTTACATATAACAGACTTAAACATTAGCTCATCTCCTTAAATTGTCCAATTTAATAGAGCAGCTCCCCAGGTTAATCCACCGCCAAAAGCAACCATTATCAGCCGATTCCCCGGGCAAAACATTTTTTTCTTATGTGCTTCATCCAAAGCAAGCGGGATACTGGCAGAAGAGGTATTTCCAAAACGATCTAAATTAATAATGAATTTTTTTCTTTCAACCTTTAGTTTCCGGGCTACATAATCAATAATGCGAATATTAGCTTGGTGGGGAATAATATAATCAATATCGTCTATAGAAAGATTAGACTTATTTAGGACATGGGAAATACTTTTTATCATTATCCTGATAGCAAACTGAAACGTTTCTTTTCCGTTCATAGATATATTGCTGGGTCTTCCATTATTATCTGGAATATGCAAAAAAGGATTTTTTAAGGGAACTGCCGGAAGAGTAATAAGTCCCTTCAAATCTCCTTGAGAACCAGTATAAGTACAAATAATACCCTCTTGGCTGGAATTCTTTAAAATTACTGCCCCGGCGCCATCTCCAAAAAGTACGCAAGTATTTCGATCAGACCAATCAATGACTTTTGATAAAACTTCTACTCCTATTAACAGAATTGTCTTGCTCTGTTTTGATTTAATAAATTGATCGGCTACCTGTAATCCATAAACAAAACCAGTACAGCCTGCTGTTATATCAAAGCTGGGAATATCATCTAATCCTAATTCTGCCTGAACAAGATTAGCAGTTGAAGGCATAAAAAAATCGGGGGTTATTGTCGCTAATATAATCATGTCGATCTCTTCTTTTTCTATACCAGCATTTTCAATTGCTTCTTTTGCCGCTTTTGCGGCCATCTGATATGTCTTTTCTCCGGAAGAGATTCTTCTTTGCTTTATACCTGTTCGAGAGGTAATCCACTCGTCATTAGTATCTACCATTTTTGAAAGCTCATCATTTCTTACAATTCTCTGGGGGACATAAGCACCTGTGCTGATTATTTTTGAATAAATCATATTACCTTCCTTAAATAATTCTTCATCTTTTATAAAAAATAAAGTTTCTCATACTCTATGCATAGCTGATTTATTTATTAACTGCTATTATGACCTATTATTAAAAGTAAGTATACATAATAATTCATTTTTTGTCAATGTTTTTAATATAGTATCGAGTATATAGTATTGAGTATCGAGTTAAGAAAGCGCAAGAAAAGATAGAAAAAGTAGCATTCTTCTTTCTATCTAACCTATTTCACTAAAGTTTACACTAACAGAAAGGTATGTTTTTAGAAAGATTTTTTATTTATGCGCCTAAGAATATCTTAAGGTCATTCTGCACATCGGTTATTCCGGCAATGCTAAACTTTTCTACCAGAACCTTTATCACGTTGGGGGATAAGAATGCCGGTAAAGTTGGCCCTAAATGGATATTCTTCACTCCTAAATAGAGTAGAGCCAATAGGACTATTACAGCTTTTTGCTCATACCAGGCTATATTGTAGGAGATAGGAAGTTTGTTTATATCATCCAATCCGAATACTTCCTTTAATTTAAGGGCTATTACTACCAGAGAATAGGAGTCATTACACTGGCCAGCATCTAAGACTCTGGGAATGCCTCTTATATCACCCAAATCAAGCTTGTTATATCTGTATTTGGCACATCCGGCGGTTAATATTATAGTATCTTTGGGTAAGGCCCGGGCAAATTCTGTATAATATTCACGATTTTTCATTCTGCCATCACAACCGGCCATAACAAAAAATCTCTTAATAGCTCCGGATTTTACAGCATCAACTACCTTATCAGCCAGTCCGATTACCGTATTGTGAGCAAATCCTCCGATAATCTCTCCCTTTTCTATCTCTACCGGTGGTTTGCATTTTTTGGCATGAGCTATAATCTTAGAGAAATCTTTTTCTTTCCCCTCTTCTGCTTCCGGAATATGTTTTACTCCGGGAAATCCCACAACACCGGTGGTGTACACCCTGTCTTTGTAAGAATCTTTAGGGGGAACAATACAATTAGTAGTAAAGAGAACCGGGCCATTAAAACTTTCAATCTCTTCTTTCTGTTTCCACCAGGCGTTCCCATAATTACCTACAAAATGGGAATACTTTTTAAAGGCCGGATAATAGTTGGCAGGGAGCATTTCACCATGAGTGTATACATCTACTCCGCTCCCCTCGGTCTGTTTCAATAGTTCTTCCATATCTTTTAAGTCATGGCCACTGATTAGAATTGCCGGATTATTTCTGACTCCGATATTGACTTTAGTTATCTCCGGATTCCCATAACTGGAAGTATTGGCTTTATCCAGTAAAGCCATAGCTTCTACTCCAAATTTACCACACTCTAAAACCAAGCCGACTAAATCATCAACAGAGAGACTATCATTGGCGGTAGCAGTTAGGGCTTTTTCGATGAACTCAATTATCTTTTCACCTTCATAACCTAAATTCCGGGCATGGGCAGCATAGGCCGCTACCCCTTTTGCTCCGTAAATTATAAGTTCCCTTAAGGACCTGACATCCTCATTTTCAGTACTTAAAACTCCTACTTCTTTAGCCTTCTTTTCAAATTCTTCTTCGGTATCAGCTTGCCAGATTGCTGCCTCGGGAACTTTGCCTCCGATATCTCCTTCGGCTTTTTCTAACATCTCTTTCACTTCATTTTTTAATTTTAGCCCTTCTCTAATCCAGGCCACAAAATCGCTTCGGTCAAAATTTACATTAGTAATCGTGGAAAACAGGCTGTCTAAGAGAAATTTATCTACCTCCTCAGAAGATGCTCCCAGTTTCCTGAGCTTTGAACTGTAAAATGAAATTCCTTTTAGCAGATAGATTAATAAATCTTGTAATCGGGCTACATCATCTGTCTTTCCACAAACACCCCGAACGGTACATCCGCTCCCCTTTGCTGTCTCCTGACATTGGTAGCAAAACATTTTATCGGTCATATTAAGACCCTCCTTTAATTTTTGCTTTTTTCTTTTTTGTTATGCTTTACCGTTTGACTTCACCATTTATCCCTATAACTACCTCTTTATAGGGGACAATAGTCTCTGACTTTAACATAGCGGTCTTGACCGCTTGGAATAGGCCGCCACAACAGGGGACCTCCATCCGAACCACCGTTATACTCTTGATACTGTTTCTCTGAAAGATTTCGGTAAGCTTTTCGGTATAATATTCATTATCATCCAATTTGGAACAGCCGATAATAGTAATACGGTCTTTTATGAATTCCTGATGGGTATTTCCGTAGGCATAGGCCACACAATCAGCCATCACTAAAATATCGGCATTATTAAGATAGTCTACACCGGAATTTATTAATTTAAGCTGAACCGGCCAATTTTGAAGTTCAGAGGATTGCTGTCGGATGTCGCTTAAATTGTTATTTATTTCTTTAGTATCTTGTGGTGGTTTTGAAACAGCTTTCTCCCGAGCAATGTTTCGGGGCATCGCGCCTGCACAGGCACAGACCGGCATTTCCTGTTTTTGTTTCTGCTCACTCTTGCATTTCTCGTCTACTGCCTTTTGGTCGTAGGGGTCAGCTTCTCTTTCGATAATTTCGATTGCTCCGGCCGGACAAGCGGGCAGACAATTTCCCAAGCCATCACAGTACTGGTCGCTCACTAACTGAGCTTTACCGTCTACCATCTGAATAGCCCCTTCATGACAGGCCTCGACACATAAGCCGCAGCCATTACATAGTTCTTTATCAATTTTAATTATCTTTCTTTTCATGATAATCTTCTCCCTATTTTTTAAACCGCATAAATAATATTCTAAAAACAATCTCAGCTGTTTTTGCCGTCTTCATGCGCTTGTTTTTTCGGAATTATTATATTATCATAAGAAAAGAAAGTATGTAACCGATGTTACCGATTTATTCTCCGGAGGTTTTAAATATGAATGTTTTATTAGATAATTTGAAAAGATGTATTTTATTTAAGGATATAAAGTATGAAGATTTTTCTAATTTTTTAAATATGTCTAATTATACCATAAAAAAATATCCCGAAGGAAATGTGGTGGTTATTGAAGGCGGCAATTGTGAAGAATTGGGAATTTTGCTGGAAGGTCTATTGGAGGTGCAAACCTTCTATCCTTCTGGTAAATTGTTGACTTTTGCCCAATTAAGGCCAGTGGAAATCTTCGGAGAAGCCATCCTCTTTTCTAAAGTAAACAAATTTCCGGCTACTATCGGAGCAATTAAAGATTCAAAGATTATGTTTATAAAGAAAGAGGATTTAATCAGCTGCTTAACCAATTGTCATAAGTTTATGGAAAATTTTTTAGAACTACTGTCTAATAAATTATTAATCTTGAACAAGAAAGTCAAGATGCTCTCCCTGGAAAGTATCAGAAAAAAGATTGAAAATTTTCTAATGGAAGAATATAAGAAACAAGGAAGCAAAATTATAAAAGTATCCCTCTCCAGAAAAGAGATGGCCGAACATATGGGAATTCAGCGGCCTTCCTTGTCAAGAGAGCTAATTAAAATGAGGAAGGAAGGAATTATCGAGTTCGATAAAAAGGTCATCATAATCAAGGATATAGGGGTTTTAAGTAAATTTTAGCCATTTAAATATAAAGATTTTTTAAAAAGAATAGGTTAAACCGATATTAATCATTCCTTTAGGCTTCTGTTGAGCTTCCTCAGAAACATTTGAACTAAAGAGGGTGTCTTCTTTGCCAAAATAAATTGCGGTACTAAGATTAAGACTTAGATTATTGCTTAATTGATTACGATATCCGGGTATAACAATTATACTCCCATCATTTAGGCTGGAAATAGCCATTAAATTAACTTGAGAAAATTCATCAATTCCATAATTTACCATACCCAAAATTAACCCTATATTTTCATTTAAATTGTTGGTAACATTTCCGGTAAAAAAAGGGCCCAAAATAGAGGACAGATTATCTTTTTTCATAGATAAATATTCTAACTGAAAATATATATTATTCCCCGCTTCAAAAAAATAACTATAATCACCACCGATTAGATAAGCTAAATCACCGTCATCATTATCTCTAAAATAATATCCTAAAGCTCCGTATACCCCTAATGGTCCCAAATCTCCTTTTGCAGTAAAGCCTATCCTCTGGCTGGCCGGGATAATAGTTCCCATAAAATCTTTTTCTGGTTCTCTGACATAATTCAGGGTAAGGTCATATCCTTCAATCATGGTTCTGCCTCTCAAGCCCCATTTAATATCCTGGCTGGCTTCAGGAAAAGCAGCAACTTGAATTCCAATTCAGAGGTACATAGGCCACTATCGCATCCTGATATTTGGCGCCGGTCTCTTCGTCCATTACCATCGACCCTAAAGTAAAATCAACCGGATTAAGCATCGAACCGAAAGACCAGGATATCGGCTGACGACCTAGGGTTAAATGTAATTTCTCAAATTTATGTTTAAGATAAAGTTTTTTAATTAAATAATCAAATCCTCCACTCATGGGATTATTAAATAAATATATTTCGAATTTAGCCTGAGTATTATTAATAGTCGGTAAGAATAATTCTAAATCCAAACTTTCCTGCAGATAACTAGAAATATTTCCTTCATTATCGATGATGTTTATTAGAGAAGCGGCGAGTTCCCCACCAATATCAACCTTGGCAGAAATTGGAATTGACCCTAAGAGAAAAAAAATCATAAATAGAATGGCAATGTTAAAATATTTTTTTATAATCAATTTTATTTCCTTATCTAAATAATTTTTATATTTTCTTAAAAGGTAAATTCAGATTGCCGCGCTCCCTACAGTCGCTCGCAATGACATTTAGATACTAATCTGTCATTACGAGCGGAGCAAAGTAATCTCAAGCATTAGATTGCTTTGTTGTTTCACTTCTCGTAATGATATTTATTATGAGGGTTTATACAATATGCTCCTACATCTTGATTTGCGGGTTCGATGAATCGAGCCCCTACAATTTTTGATCTTGTTTGTGTAAAAAATTAACCGATGTCTATCTTTCTTGAAGTTACCTCAAATTCTGCAAAGTAAATGTTTCTTCGGGAATTTCCAGATTAAATTTGATTTGAGTAATTGTAAATTCGGTATAAGTATCTTTTCTCAACTTGTTTTCCATCACTGAATTTGTGGGAACCCAGCGCCCTTCAATCTCTTCTATTACGTTGGCTTTGGTTTCTTTTAATATACGGCCGCTTTTAGTATATAATTCTTCTTTTAAACCGATAAATCTTTCCTTATCCACCCAGGATATACGGCGGTAATAGGACACTTTTACTCCTTCTCTGGCAATACCTTCCAATACATAACAGGGACGGCCTTCAAATTCTTCTTCCTTAATAATTTCAAAATCATATAAATCGGTTAATTTATCTGCTTCCATGACATCCTGATAGGAAAAATCACTTCCCATCATCCCCTGATTTAGCATATGACCGGATATTTTAATGATTTCCTCTGCATCAGGAAAAAACATCCACAGATCATCTTCTCTCTTGAGGAATTTTGTTCCTCTATCTACTGGATTCGTAAACTCTATAAGAGCATTTCTTTTATCGCTTAAAATAAGCATAGTTTTAGTTATTTTACGACCTCCGCTAACAATTATCATTTCTGCTTCCATTTGAGCTGTATCAAAATATTCATTGCTGTCTCTTTTTAAAATTATCTCCTCAGCAGTCATTTCTGCAGCAGTTGTTATGATTAAACTTGAAAATAAAATCGACATTATTATTCCTATCAGTAAAAGCCCTTTAATTTTTTTCATAATAGATTCCCCTTTCAATTTTTCACCCCCACCTTAATCCTCCTCCCTCAAGGGGGAGGAAAGTAGGATGGAAGACAAT
>Ga0209978_10000640_pt1 | contig 13633 bp, 11 predicted proteins | sample BentaG_FD_182805 | JGI IMG/M metagenome (GOLD analysis project Ga0209978, IMG submission 182805) | Deep subsurface microbial communities from South Atlantic Ocean to uncover new lineages of life (NeLLi) - Benguela_00093 metaG (SPAdes)... | ecosystem: Environmental > Aquatic > Marine > Oceanic >...
CTAATTAAAAGTTTAATAATTATCGGCCATACAATATACAATCCAGAAAGCGGAACCCAGGATACTGGTCCTAAGAAGGTAAAGAGTGGCTTAAAGGGTTGAATAAAACTATACATAAAAGCCCCATTGATTACTCCACCAATAGCTGCAATTATAGCCATTAATATTAAATCAAAAGTTGAAAAATAATATTTTTTTCTCTTTTCCATATTTCTCCCTTTAAAAATGTTAATTCTTATATTATTAAGTATATAAAAAAAATATATAAGATATTAAAGATAACAGTGTAATAGTAACAAAAATTTTATCTGAAATTCTTACTTTTATTTCATCAACTATTGTTCTTTTTTTAAATGCTCCAAAAGCTCTGCTATCCATAGCTATTGATACCTCCTGAGCTCTTCTAATCCCGGTTATAAGAAGTGGAATAATTGAGCTTTTCAATAGACTTAATCTTGAAATAAACCCTATTTTTGAGAATCCAACACCTCTCACAAGGTGAGCATTTGTAATATTTTTATATTCTTCATATACCAATGGAACAAATCTCAAAGCAGCATAGAATGTATATCCAATTCTGTATGGAATTTTTGCTACTTGCATTAAACTTTGTACTAACTTCTTTGGTTCAGCGGTTAGTATAAATAATATTGATAATGAAGTTAATATCAAGATTCTTAAAGCAACTCCTATTCCCTCAAATAATCCTTCATAAGTAATTTTTATAAAAGAAAACTCATAAATAACTGTAAATGGTTCAGTTGTAGTGTATGGATAAAAAAGAGTTTTATAAATTAATATAAAAAGTGCCGTTGGAATGAATAAAGACATTGACTTTATATATCTGGAAAGTCCTATTTTACCAAGAGTGAGAATGATTATTAGAACTAAAATGTAAATTATTAATTGATATATACCAGATGAATAGTTAGGTTCTATATTTTTTAAAAAAGTAAAAATAGTTATTATAAAAATCCAGACCATTTTAAGAGTCGGATCCATCTTATGAAAGAAACTATCTGCTTTAAAATATACTAGCGCTTTTCTCATTTCACACAAACCTTAAAATTCATATAATTTTATTAACATAATATATTTTATAAACCATCCTTTTTTAATTAGATTTATTTAACCTTAAAAGTCTCATAAATTTGTCAACATCATCAACTATAGGAATATCCATTTCACCTGTTATTTTTAATAACCTTGATAGCCTAAAAATTTGTGGTGTATTTATATATCTCTTTTTGTTAACTTCTAAAAAGTTGTAAAGCTCAGATGTTTTACCAATAAAAACAAGTTCTCCACCATCCATTAACATAACCCTACTTAGATATTTTGATGCTATATTTAAATCATGAGTTATTATTAATAGGGTTAAACCATTGTTATTTAATTTTTGGATTATACCCATTAATTTTAAAATATTTTTTCCATCCTGACCTGTAAACGGCTCATCTAATATCAAAACTTCTAAATCTTTTATTAACATAGTGGCAATACTCAGTCTTCTTTTTTGCCCCATACTTAGATTAAAAGGGTTTTTATCCTTAAAATCAGCTAATTCCATTAACTCTAATGTTTTATTCACTCTCCTTTTTCTCTCTGATTCTTCTATTTTTTCACTTTTCAATGAGAAAGTAACCTCATCATAACAAGAATTTGTAATAAATTGGTGTTCTGGGTATTGAAAGACATAGCCAATTTTTTCAGAGAGTTCATTAATTGAGGAGTTATTTATATCTAAATTTGCAACTATACCCTCACCTGAGTTAGGCTTATTTAATCCGATAAGAAGACTTGAAAGTGTTGTTTTTCCTGATCCATTTTTACCCATTAAAGCAACCATCTCGCCTTTATTAATATTAAAAGTTACATTTTTTACAGCTTTCTTTCCTGTTGGGTATGTAAAATTGAGTCCTTTAACGTCAATTACTTTTTCTTCATGACTTTTTACTTCTGATTTTGTATATGATTCTTTCTCAAGACTTTTAATAAACTCAATTTCTACTTTCTTTTTTGGCTTTAAACTCAATTCCTCTCTTAGATTTTCAATAAATTTATCTTTCTTTTTTAAAATGGATTTTACTGCTTCCTTGACTGTTAAGGGGAAAGGATTAATCTTGAAACCCTTTTTATTCAACCTTACTGCTAACTGTGTTATTTCAGGAATTCTAACCCCTACATTTTCAAGAATATAATCACCATATTTTTCCAAAATATATCTTGGATCTCCATCATAAATAATTGTTCTGTCATTCATTATAATAAGCCTGTCAGCTCTATGTAATAAACTACTTACTTCGTGCTCTATTAACAGTACAGTTAATTTTTTTTCACTATTTAATTTTTCTATTACTTTTATTATTCTTCTTGCACCAATTGGATCAAGATTTGAAGTAGGTTCATCTAAAATCACCATTTTGGGATTCATGGCTAATACTGAAGCTATAGCTACTCTTTGTTTTTCTCCACCCGATAAATTATAAATACTGCTTTTTTCCTTAAGTGATAAACTAACAAATTTTAAGTATTTATCTAATCTTCTTAAGATCTCATCTCTTTGAACCAATAGATTTTCAGGACCAAAAGAGATCTCATCTTTAACAATCAGATTACACAACTGGCTATCTGGATTCTGAAAGGTGATACCCACCTTAGTGCTTAGTTCATAAACCTCACATTCTTGTGTGTTTAAACCATCAAGTTCTATTTTGCCTTCAAGTTTACCACCTAAAACATTTGGTATGATTCCATTTATACATAGTGCTAATGTGCTTTTTCCACATCCACTCGGACCCATAAGGACTATAAATTCACCCTCATCTATCTCAAGGTTAATATCACTTATAGCAGGTTTATCTTCTCCCTGATAGGTATATGAAAGATTTGATACTTTTAAAAATTTGCCCAAAAACCCTACCTTTAAAATTCAATCGCTTATTAGAGATTCTTAAAATCTTATTTCTTTTTAATTTCTTAAGCTTATATATTCTTAATTTCTAAATAATATGAACTCCTAAAGTTAAAAACCATGTTAATTAAATTAAAATTAACTGGTATAGACCCATTTTCAAGAGATATTTACTAAAATGCAATTTTCAGACTAAAGATTAATCAATAATAATATAAAATGTTTGTAGTTAATTCCAGAAAAATATTAAAGGGATTTCTTATAGGAGAAATTATACATTATCTGTCTTTAATAACAGTATAAAAAATTAAAAAAAGGTATTTATAGGTTTCCTTCATTTATTAATTTAGAAATAACTAACTAACACTCTTTACTTTATAGAGAATAGACTTAAATGGTTAATTCAGATAGGGCTTTATTTGAAATATTGGGTGAATTTGAATAATTGGAGTTGGAGTCCCTGGTCGGATTTGAACCGACGACAACAGGATTAGGAATCCTGTGCTCTATCCAACTGAGCTACAGGGACTATAAGAATATTGAAATTAAAAATATAATAATTTTTAAAAATAAAAAAATATTTTATAAAATTAATAGAAAATTACTAATTTTTAAAACTCATTGATATTTTATTATAAACAGTTCATCTGGTAAAGAATCATTTAGTCATTATAAAGCTAAATCATTTTCTTAATTATTGATATATAAAAATATAATAATAATTTAGATAGAAAATAATATAGAATTACTAATTTATAAATCTATATATAATTTTATTAGGACGATGTTTTATTATCTGTTATTATTATTTAATTTAAAGATTTAATATTATATTTATCCTGATAACACATTTTGTTAAACTTAAAATTTAAATGTTAAAAGAGGGAGTTACATTGAAAAAAGAAAGTACAAAATTTGCTGATGAGGTCATAGCCACAATATCAGCTGGTGCAGTGATGCGAGTACCCGGGGTTCACAGAATTCATGGAGCAATAATAAGTGATTTGGTAAGAATGGTAAGAAAAACGCCACCTACTTCAGGAATCAAAGTTACAAGAAGAGATGGAAATTTAGTTGATATAGACATTCACTTAGTAGTTGATTACTTAAGCTCTATTCCTGAAATTGGAAAAAGAGTAAAAGAGGAAGTAAAGAGTTTCATTGAAAAATTAACTTCAGTTAAGGTTGAAAATATAAAAATATATATTGATGATGTACATTTTTAGAAATTCTCTTACTCTAGAAGTGAAAAAGGGATATTGAATACAAATTCAATTTGTGTTGTAAAGATTTTATAATTAACTTATAATATTTTGATTAAAATAAATTATTCTGAATATTTTTTAAGTCAATATTAACAGATATTAGTTTTAAGGGGGAGGAAAAGATTATGGCTGAAGTTTTACTAGACAAAGTCTGGAAGAGATTTGGAGATGTCATAGCAGTTCAGGAATTTAGTGCAGATATTTCAGATAAGGAGTTTCTAATTTTACTAGGTCCATCTGGATGTGGAAAGTCAACAACTTTAAGAATGATTGCCGGTCTTGAAGAGATTGATGAAGGGATTATTAAAATAGGTGATAGGGTTGTAAATGATATACCTCCAAAGGATAGAGATATTGCAATGGTTTTTCAAAACTATGCTCTATATCCTCATATGGATGTTTACAATAATATGGCTTTTGGATTAAAGCTTAGAAAAGAACCAAAAGCAGAGGTTGATAAAAAAGTAAAAGAAGCAGCAAAGATATTAAGAATTGAAGAGTTGCTAAAGAGAAAACCAAAAGCACTGTCTGGAGGACAAAGGCAAAGAGTAGCTATGGGTAGAGCTATAGTTAGAAACCCCAAGGTATTTTTAATGGATGAACCACTATCAAACTTAGATGCAAAATTAAGAGTTCAAATGAGAACAGAGATTGCAATACTGCATGAGAGAGTTGCTACTACTTTTGTGTATGTAACTCATGATCAGACTGAAGCGATGACCATGGGTGACAGAATAGTTATTATGAAAGATGGATTAATTATGCAGATAGGGACTCCACAAGAGGTTTATGATAGTCCAGTTAATCTTTTTGTAGCAGGATTCATAGGCTCTCCTTCGATGAACTTCATGGACGTGATAGTTACAGATAATTACTATTTAAGAAAAGGAGATTTTCAATTAAAAGCTCCTGAGAAAGCTTGCAAAATTATTGATGAATCAAACTTAAAAGGAAAAGAAGTAATCATGGGAATTAGACCAGAGAATTTGGAGGATTCAGAATTTGCATTAGTCAAAACTGAAGAAAACACTTTTAAAGCAGACATAGATGTTGTTGAGCCTATGGGAAATGAAGTTTTTGTTTACTTCACTAAAGAGGGTGTTGACTTTACTGCAAGAGTAAATGCTAAGACAAGAGCTGGGGTAGGTCAACCATTAGATATTACTGCTGATCTTTCCAACATGCACATATTTGATAAGGAAATAGATAAAGTATATATATAAATGCTATACTTTAAAAAATTTTGCTCTTCATTCAGCACTTTTAATAAGAGAAGAAAATCTTTTATTCATAAGTTTTAAGTGAGTACCTTCCCAGTAATACTTATCACAGTTTGAGCAATAAGCAAAATTTGTTGTAGATTTATATACATATACCGGAACTTTCCCTTTTACTTTTTCTTTATCTACTTTTTCAAGAATATGATTACACTCTATACATCTGATAAGATTTATCTTTAATTCTAAATTAAGCTCTTTCACAAGCTGTTCTAACTGTTTTAAAACTTTATCATCACTGATAAATAAGAATTTTACTATTCCATATTTAAAAGGACTTCTTCTTATCATTTTGTAGTCCCTTGTTAGGACAATTCTACTCTCTTTTTCTGCCTTGTTTACTATATCTTTATCAGATATTTTTTGAAAATATAAAACATCATAATCAAAAATTCTGAGATATCTGGCAAGTTTACCTAACATAATATCTGCTATGAATTTTGGTTTTTCAACCTTATTATTATTTATATTATTTTCTTTAATTTCTAATTTATATTTTTTCAAATTCTTACAAGTTTTGTTACTTAATTTTTAATACTTTTAAAAATCATTTATATTTATTTTAAAAATGTTTTTATTAGATTTAATAATAACCTTTGAGTTTTTTACTTTCAACTACTTTAATCACCAATGAATTTAGATCTCTATGAAATCTTAATTAACCAAAGTATAATCTTAATATCTTACCCCCACCAAATATAATTTTTATAGTAAATTTACATTAGACTATAACATTTAATATTTCAATTATCACATCTTTACAAACAATGTTAATATAAGCTATTTTATGCTTCTTAATTGATAGTTATTTATTATACTGATCCATGATAATTTATAAAAAAGTTAATTTTCTTCCGTTGGTATCTCAAAATTATTGATGTTATCAAATAATTCCAATTTCAAAGTAATATATCAAATTTCTAATTTGTATAATTGTGATAAAATTTTTTATTAGAAAAACTGAAAATTTTTAAAAAGGAGAGTTATGGATTTAGAAGGTTATAGAAAAAAAGCAGAAAATTTTATAAGTGAAATGGAAAAACAATACTATCTTCATTTTTCTGGGCAAAAAGATGAATACAATATTTCAGAAATCTATGAAAAATATAAAGACCTTTTTACAAAAAAAGTAATTGAAGAAATAGATGATATCAGGAAAGAAATGAAAGGTGAGGAGAGAAAAAGACTGAATTTTTTATATCGTTTTTGTATGGAAGAATATATTGGTCAGCGAGTCAAAAAGTTAAAAGAAACAATTGCACAAGATGAGTCTAAAGCAAAAATAATGATAGATGATGAAGAAACTTCATTTAGAAACTCTGAAGTGATTATTTCAAATGAACCGGAGCAAGAAAAAAGAGCAGAAATCGAATCTAAAAGAATTGAAAAAATTAAAAAATTCAATAAAAAATACCAGGAAAAATGGAGTAAATTTCATTTATTATCCAAGGAGTTAGGATATGATAATTATTCTCAACTTTGCTCGAGTTTGATGAACATTAATTCTGAAGAATTATCAAATTTGATGAGAAATTTTTTAAATAAAACAAATGAACTTTACCAGATTATAATGGACAAGGAACTGAGAGAAAAAATTGGGTTACCTCTTAAAAAAACTAAACATTATGATATTGGATACTTCAGTAGAGGAAGAAGTTATGATCATCTATTTTCAAAAGAAGATCTAATAAACTCATTTGGTAGAACATGTTATAAGTTGGGTATAGATTTGGAGAATCAAAAAAATATATACATTGATGTAGAGGAACGAGAGAAAAAATCACCGAGAGCTTTTTGCTGTACGGTAAAAATTCCTGATGAAATTTATCTGGTTATAATGCCAAGAGGTGGAGTAGATGATTATAAATCATTTTTCCATGAAGGGGGTCATACTCAACATTTTGCAAATGTTGGAAAGAAATTACCTTTCGAGTTTAAGTATTTAGGAGATAATTCTGTAACAGAGGGATATGCTTTTTTATTTTCTTATCTTCTTATCTCACCAACCTGGCTGGAAGACTTCTTAAGAATAGAAGATGCTAATAAAATTATAAGTTTTTTACTTACTAACAAATTCTATATGCTTCGAAGATATTCAGGGAAGATTATCTATGAAACTATATTTCATGATGGAAGTCCAATTGAAGGAAAGGGTGAGTTCTATAAAGAGATCTTATCTTCTGCATGTATGGTTGAATATGCCCAGGAAAAATATTTATCCGATTTGGATGAGGGATTTTATGTATCAAATTATCTAAGAGCATGGCTTTTTGAGGCTCAACTAAGGCAGTATTTTGAAGAAAAATATGGACCAAAATGGTATGCTAGTAAAAAAATTGGAGATCTTTTAAGAGAAATGTGGTATTACGGTCAAAAATATAATGTTGAAGAAATTTTAGATCAGTTAGGATTAGGAGAATTATCAATAGAGCCGTTAATAAATCAATTTCAAAAATTAAAATAAATAAAGGTGAATTAAAAAAATATTGTAGGGCAAGGCTTTAGCTTGCTATAAAATAAATAAACGATGCAACCCTAAAGAGTTGCCCCACAAAAAAAATAAAGAATATCAAGAATATATTTTATTTTTATAATTTTTATGGAAGTAGTTTGATATAATTATCTTTTGTTACTGTAAAATATTTTTACTATAGTTATTTTGTGGTTACAAAGTAAAAAATGATCAGTTACCCTATTCTGAGGGAAGAAACTTTCAAGTAATTGATGTTGTAATATGTTAAGAGAAATTATAAGAGGAGGTTAATTGTGCAAAAGCATGAACTTGTGAAAAAGATAAGGGACATTCCAGGATTTCCAAAAGATGGAATAATTTTTAAGGATATAACACCACTACTTTTAGATCCTGAATCTCACAGAAAAGCTATTGATTTAATGGTAGACTACTATAAGGATAAAAAGGTTACATCAATAATTTCTGCAGAAGCGAGAGGATTTATCTTTGGAGGTACTTTAGCTTATAAATTAGGTGTTGGATTCATACCAGCTCGTAAACCAGGAAAACTTCCTTATAAAACAGTTAGACAGGAGTATGAACTTGAATATGGAACTGATGCGTTAGAGATACATGAAGATGCCATAAAATTTGGAGACAGGGTACTTATTGTTGATGATGTTATAGCAACTGGAGGAACTACAGCAGCCCAAGCAAAGTTAGTTGAAAAGATGGGTGGAGAAGTTGTTGGTTTTTGTTTCCTGGTTGAATTAGCTTTCTTAAATCCGAGGGATGCATTAAAGGATTATGATGTATTTTCGCTCATTATATGTGATAAATAAAGTAAAACAATAAGAAAAGTAAAGGATAACTAAAAAATAATCCAAACTATTTTTAGATTTGGATTAAATTAAAGATCACAAATGTAAGTGTGATTTTACAATAAGAAAATTATTAATAATAATTGTGTAATTCTTGTGATTATAAGTGTAAAGATTGATACTGAGTGTAGCAACGGAATAATTAGATATATAAAATATAAAATTAAGATTTATTTAATGATGTGATTTTGATTTTGGTAAAAATATTAAACATACAAAAAAATAAGTTTACCACAAAAGCATTAGCTATTCTGCTAATGTTTTTTTAGTCATTTCATCTTTCAATAATATATGTTTTGCTCAGGAAAATGAGGAAGAAATTGATATTGCAAAGATTATTATTATTTCCGGAAAAGTTATATTATTCTTTTTAAAATATCTAAAAATATTTATATGAAGGTGAAAAGGAAATGAGTGCATACAGAAAGATAGTATGTGCAACAAGAGGTGGAAAAGCATCGAAAAAAACTGAGGAAAGAGCAATTGAAATAGCAAAAGCGACAGGTGCTAAACTTACATTTATTCACATTGTAAATACAGATTTAAACTTTTTAAAAAGTAGTACTGGAAAGATAGTATTGGATACTGTTCAAGATGATTTGAGGGAATGTGGTCGACTAATATTAAATATAGCCCAAAATAGAGCAAAAAAAGCTGGAATTAGTGCCAAAATTGAAATAAGAGAAGGAATCATTTCAGAACAGATAGAGGATTTTTTAGAAAAGCGTAAGGATATAAATTTATTAGTAATTGGATGTACTACTGAGGAAGGAAAATCATCCGTAGGAGAAGCAAGAAAACTGGCAGAAAGAATTAGAAAAGATTTGGGCATAGATGTATTATTACTTGAGGATTAATTCATTTTAAGAATTATAAGAAGCTAATCTTTAAAGATTGAATTCCCAATAATTTCAAGACATTAAAAACAAGATTTTGTTCATAAATTAATAAATATATATTTTTGAAAAGTCTTTTATTAAATTAATTAAATAAGCTTCCAATATATTTCAGATCATTTTTATAAAAATAATTATTTTTAAATTATTTTATATATGAGGTGATTATTTATGGTTAAGAAGGGTAATAAAGCAGAGAATAAAGAGAAAAAGAAGAAAGAAGAGAAAAGAAAAATTAAAAAAGAAAAAGAGGAGAAAGGGAAAAAAACTGAAGAAGAAAGGAAAAAGAAAGAGGAAGAATTATTAAAGAAACTAAAGGAGCAGATGGAAAAAATTACAGTAAAAGATATTGTAATTCAGATGATGACTAGCATATCAAGCTTGGGTTATCAAAAATTGGGGCTTCCTGAAGCACAAAATAAGAAATATTTTGATTTAAAACAGGCAAAATTAGCTATTGATGCATTAGCTGCCCTTGTTAGTGCTTGTGAGAGGAATCTCTCTCATGAAGAGTATATAGCTTATAAAAATACCCTTTCCAATCTACAAATAGCATATGCAAGCAAATCTAAATAACAATTTTGCAAATCTTTCTAAACTATTAATTTCATAGTTATAAAATTAAGTTAAAAATATTTAATCAGGTTATGTAATGATTTAATTAATAAATTTAAAAAATTTTAATGTTTTTTATAAAAAATGTGATAATATAAATTGCGAAAAAATTGGAATTGGATTAGTATTGTTAAAAAATGTGTAGCAATTACCTCACAAAAGAAAGGAGGGATGAGAAAATCATATTTCCTTTTTATTACCTAACTAAAACAAGCATAAAAATTCAGAACTTTATATATAGATGTAAAAGTAATATATATAGAGAAATAAAGTATTAGTGCTTGTTTATTAGGTAGTTTATTAATTTACTTTAATTACTTGTCATTTAAAACTTTAAAAAGGAGGAAGTAAAGTGACTAAAAAGCGTATATTTGTAATGGGATTGATCATAAGCCTGTTGACAATGAGTATGATAACCTCCTGTGCCCCAAAAGAAGCAGAATTAGGTACAGAAGAGAATCCACTCATATTGGCTTTTGTTCCCTCTGGTGATACCCCAGAAATAATCGAAAGCGCTGAAACTATAGTTAAGCTTCTTTCAGATAAGACAGGGTATGTAATAGAGGGTAATGTGGCAACAAGTTACTCAGCAGTCATCGAAGCAATGGGTACTGGTAAGGCGCATATGGGTACTTTAGCCACTTTCGCCTACATATTAGCACACGAGAAGTATGGTGTTGACTGTGCACTGGTCTCCGTACGTTATGGAAGTCCATATTATAAAGGTCAATTAATTGCAGGAGCAGACACAGGTATTACCTCAATAAAGGACCTGAAAGGTAAAACTATGTGCTGGGTAGATGCAGCTTCAACCTCTGGTTACATTATTCCAAGAGTAATGCTTAAAGCAGAGGGAGTAGATCCAGACACTGACTTAGCTCAGCAGATAGAGGCTGGTTCCCATGATGCAGTAGCTTTGTCAGTTTATCAAGGTGACTGTGATGCAGGAGCGACATATATTGATGCTCGAGATAATATCATTGAGGAATATCCTGATACTAAGGAAAAAGTAATAGTTTTTGCAGAATCGCCAGAGATTCCTAACGATGGTCTCCAGTTCATTAAGGATTTTCCATCCGATATGAGAGATAAAATTGTAAAAGCTTTTATTGAAATTATGGATACTGATGAAGGTATAGAAGCAATGGGAGATGCTTATGGATGGGCTGAAGTAATTGAGAAGGATGATTCCTTCTATGATGAATTCCGAAGAGTCCTTGATGCCTCTGGCATTGATGTTGAGGAGTTGGCTAAGTAAATAAGGAATACCCTAATTAACACTTGGCAATTATGTTAAAATAGAGAAGGGGACTTGTCTCTCCCCTTCTCTATTTTTTTTAAGTAAGGAGAACAACTTTGCTACAAATTGAGAATTTATCAAAGATTTATGATGATGGCACCATTGCTCTAAAGGATGTGAGTTTTGAAGTACCAGATGGTGAATTCCTTGTGGTATTGGGACTCAGCGGGGCAGGTAAATCCACTCTACTCAGGTGTATTAACCGCCTTATTGAACCCACAGAGGGCAGGATTATTTGGAATGGAAAAGACATAACAGCTGTATCAAGGGATGAATTAAGGCAGATAAGATGCCACATTGGGATGATTTTTCAAGAGTTTAATCTTGTGGAGCGATCCTCAGTTATTACCAATGTATTATCAGGGAGGTTGGGTTATGTAAAACCATGGCTAAGTATCCTTAATCGTTTCCCAAAAAAGGAAATAGATAGAGCATTAAAAAACTTGGAACGTGTGGGCATAGCTGACTTAGCTAATAAACGTGCAGATGAGTTGAGTGGTGGGCAGAGACAAAGAGTAGGTATTGCTCGAGCTTTGATGCAGGAACCACACTTGATGCTCGCTGATGAACCAGTTGCTAGCTTAGATCCAGTTCTATCTCATTCAATCCTGAGATACCTGGAACAACTCAATAAGGAGGATGGGATAACAGTTGTCTGTAGTCTGCACTTTCTGGATTTGGTACGCCGTTATGCTTCACATGTTGTTGGATTGAAAGATGGACAGGTGGTTTTTAAGGGACTTCCTGAAGAGATTACTGACCAGCGCTTCAAAGAAATTTATGGTAAAGAAGCTGAGCGAATAACAGTTACTTAGGAGGACGATATAAAAAATAAAAAATCAAGTATATTAAGTTCAATATTGTCCCTGATTATTCCCGGTCTTGGGCAAGCATACGCTGGATATCCATCACGTGGAGTGGCATTATTTATAATAACATTATCTACTTTACTTATGGTGATTTGGAGGAAGAATGATCTTATCTATACTGGCATAGCAATAACTTGGATATGGAATGTGTGGGACGCTTATAACCTGGCGCGGGGGAGAAGACTTTCCTTTGTGATTCCTCTATTCACAATTGCTATAATCATTTATATAATAGGATGGGGAGTTACTGAAATTAATATCACACGTCTTTTTACAGATATTGCAGATGTCAAACCATTAGTTACCAGTCTTCTAAAACCAGCTGTTCTTGAACGTGATATCGAAGAACTGGTAGGTGAAGTCCTGTTTGAATTGCCATGTTCAGATTCCCCTCCTTCAAAAGGTATATCTGTAGAGGGTGAACCATACCTAATTTTTTTGGATAAGACGTGTGGTGAACCAGGTGATACATTTACTATTGAAGGTGGTAACTTTTGGCCTTCAACAAAAGGTTATATATGGTGGTCAAATTTTGCTGGTGAGATGGAGTTTCGAATTCGGCATGAAGGTGATTATCTTAAATTCGAAACTGATGAAGAAGGAAGGATTTCACCCATAACTGTCACTGCACAGGAACCATTCGCTGAGGCTAAAGGCAAAGGATCACAACTATGGCGCGTTCAAGCGCGCATGAAGCGCGAAGTAGGATCGCTACATCCTAGTCGTACTTTTTTCCTGGTAGTAGAGAAGATGATAGAAACAGTATTTTTAGCCCTGATGGCTACAACAATAGCTATTTTTATTGCAATACCTATAAGTTTCTTAGCAGCCCGTAACCTGATGAGTGTTAACCCCATCAGTATGACAGTTTATTATATCGTACGTACTATACTTAATATTTTGCGTTCTGTCGAACCCTTGATAATGGCTATAATTTTTGTAGTCTGGGTGGGATTAGGACCCTTCGCAGGAGTTCTGGCTCTGGCTGTACACTCTATTGCAGCGTTGGGTAAACTTTACTCAGAGGTTGTCGAGTCTATAGATCCTGGTCCCATCGAAGCAGTAACATCTACTGGTGCTAACCGTCTACAGACTATAGTCTATGCAGTTATACCCCAGATCGTACCACCTTATTTAGCTTTTACTATCTATCGCTGGGATATA
>Ga0209978_10000641_pt1 | contig 13609 bp, 12 predicted proteins | sample BentaG_FD_182805 | JGI IMG/M metagenome (GOLD analysis project Ga0209978, IMG submission 182805) | Deep subsurface microbial communities from South Atlantic Ocean to uncover new lineages of life (NeLLi) - Benguela_00093 metaG (SPAdes)... | ecosystem: Environmental > Aquatic > Marine > Oceanic >...
TGTTATTAGTGTATTGAACCAAAACCTTTATATTTAATGTTACGCCGCCAAATAAAGGCGAACTGAAATGGGGTATCGCTTTATTGAACGCCTTTCCTGAGAAAATACGTATTTTTGACACCACTTTGAGAGATGGAGAACAAACTCCCGGAGTTTCTTTAACCCCTGAAAACAAGCTTAGAATTGCCAAAAGCTTAGACAAGCTTGGAGTAGACGTTATTGAAGCTGGCTTCGCCGCGGTTTCTAAGGGAGAAATGGAAGCAGTAAAACTCATCGCCAACGAAGGACTCAAAGCAGAAGTCTGTTGCTTCGTTAGGGGGGTAAAGAAAGACATAGATATTGCATTAAAATGTGACGCTCAAAGCGTACATCTGGTTATTCCCACCTCAGACATACACCTTCAATACAAATTGAAGAAAACCAGAGAGGATGTCCTAAAACTCGTAGAAGAATCCGTTCAATACGCCAAAGACCACGGCCTCATCGTTGAACTCTCAGCTGAAGACGCCACCAGAACCGAATTCAACTTTGTCAAAGAATTTTTTGCTAAAGGAATCTCCGTAGGCGCGGACAGAATTTGTCCATGTGACACAGTTGGGGTTTTGACTCCTGAAAAATCTTACAAATTCTTCTCAGACATGAGGAAAGCCTTTAAAAACATAATTATTAGCGCTCACTGCCACGATGATTTTGGAATGGGTGTGGCAAATTCTATAGCATCGTTGAGGGCTGGTGCCAACCAAGTTCATGCAACAATTAATGGGTTGGGAGAGAGAGCTGGAAACGCTGCTTTAGAAGAGATTGCTGTTGCTCTGAAGCTTATTTACGGCGTGGAGCTACCGATAAAAACTGAACTCTTATATTCCACGTCAACGTTGGTGGCTCGATTAACCGGAGTTCCGGTCCAACCAAACAAGGCGATTGTGGGCGAAAACGCCTTTACCCACGAGGCAGGTATCCACACACACGCCATACTGTCGCATCCATCAACGTATGAGCCGATCTCTCCTGAACTGGTGGGAGTCACCAGACGAATAGTGGCTGGCAAACACTCAGGTTCTCATGGCATTAAGTCATCCTTAGAAAAGATGGGATTGCATCCAACTAACGAACAGCTCAAAGAGGTTTCCATGCGGGTGAAAAACTTAGGAGATAAAGGCAAGAAAGTCACCGATGCTGATCTAATGGCGGTTGCAGAGGCTGTTATGGGTTTACCTCAAGCTCGCCCAATAAAGCTTGAGGAACTAACCGTTGTCACTGGAGACCGAGTTACCTCAACCGCATCGGTGCGACTTAAACTTAACAATAAAGTGGTCTCAGAAGCAGCCACTGGAGTGGGCCCCGTAGACGCCGCAATAAACGCTGTGAGGAAAGCTGTTCTAGTCGTTGAGCCCATTCATCTAGTGCAGTATCACGTCAAAGCTATCACAGGCGGCACCGACGCCATGGTAGAGGTGATCGTTCATCTACGTAAGGGAGACAGAACAGCGACCGCCATGGGAGTTCGAGAAGACATAGTTATGGCGAGCATTGAAGCTGTAATTAGCGGCATGAATGTGTTGATGACCAACTACAACAGACGTGGCGATAAGCCAGCAGAAAAATCGTGACAGAATAAGATTTAAAGCCAAAACGTTTTTAAGTTAAAATCTAGTGTGATGAAGGAGAATCCGTTCCGATGGAGGACAAAAAACGTGAGGGATCACTTCCTCGTACATTAGCTTCCCCAAAATTTTCTCTAGACAAGTTAGTGAACGGACTGTCGCACGGTTTTGTTTCAAATTTCTATATAAACATCGTTATGGTTACAGAATATGCCTTAAAGGAGGAACATGAGAAATGACCAAAATGTCAGGTGCTCAAGCCGTTATAGAAGCACTGAAGCGGCAAAAAGTAGAAGCGATTTTCGGTATAGTTGGAGGAGCGGTCCTTCCAATATACGATGTTCTATACGAAACTCCCGAGATAAGACACATCCTTGCTCGACATGAACAGTGTGCAGCCCACGCAGCCGACGGATACGCCCGTGCAAGCGGACGGCCAGGAGTCTGCATGGCCACGTCAGGGCCAGGAGCAACAAACTTAGTCACTGGTATTGCCAACGCCTACATGGACTCTTCACCTGTCATCGCTTTAACAGGTCAAGTCAACGCCTTTGCCGTCAACTCATCTTATATGATAGGCAGAGACGCCTTCCAAGAAGCTGACATAATCGGAATCACCACCCCAATCACAAAATACAACTATCAACCGAAGAAAGCTTCAGAAATCCCGAAAATAGTAAAACAAGCCTTTCACATAGCTACAACAGGCAAACCTGGGCCAGTCTTGATTGACCTTCCCAAGAATGTGCAGACAGAAACTGCTGAAATGAGGTTTAATGATAATGTTAAAATTCGAGGCTACAAACCCAAGACACGTCCTCATCCACTTCAGGTCAAAAACGCCGTTGAACTCCTCCTCAACGCTGAGCGCCCTATAATTCTGGCTGGTGGAGGAGTAATTATCTCAAACGCCTCACCAGAGCTTTTGGCACTGGCTGAACTCTTGATGGCACCCGTAGCAACTCCTCTCATGGGAAAGGGATGCTTCCCAGAAAACCATCCTCTGTCTCTGGGAAACTTAGGCATGCATGGAACTCGTGTTGCGACCAAGCTGATCTTAGAGGCTGACGTTCTTTTGGCGGTGGGAACAAGATTCTCAGACAGAACCACTGGAAAACTGGACGAGTTTTGTCCTGACGCAAAAATCATCCACATCGACATAGACTCGGCGGAAATCGGGAAAAACGTAGACGTTGACATACCAATTGTAGCCGACGCGAAAAAAACCCTCAAGGCGATCTACCAATTGTTGACCAACAAGTTACAGAAGAGAGAAAGTTCTCAATGGTTTAAGAGAGTTCAAGAATTCAAGGAGCAAGTTAACGATGAAATATCTGTCGGCGAAAAAGACCTGAAACCTCCGCGGCTGATGAAGGAGCTTCGAAAAATCTTGCCTAATGATGCCATCGTAGCAACCGAGGTTGGACAAAACCAGATGTGGGCAGCTCTTTATTTCATGGCGTACAAACCTAGAACTTTCATCAGCTCAGGCGGACTCGGAACCATGGGCTTCGGCTTCCCAGCATCCATCGGAGCCAAAGTAGCTTGCCCTGACAGACCAGTAGTAGACATCGCCGGAGACGGAAGCTTCAGGATGACTGAACAAGAACTCGGTAGCTCAGTGAAGGAGAAAATTCCGGTTACGGTAATAGTGCTGAACAACTCAATGTTGGGAATGGTTGCCCAATGGCAACGACTCTTTTACGACAGAAGGTACTCCGCAGTGGAGTTAGGAAGTACCCCTGACTTCGTTAAATTAGCTGAGGCCTACGGTGCAGAGGGCATCCGCGTTGGCTCGGTCAAAGAGTTTTCGAAGGCTGTGAAAAAAGCGATAAAGAGTGAGGTTACTACAGTCATAGATGTTCCAATTGGGCCTGAGGAAAACGTGTTTCCAATGGTTCCTGCTGGAGCTGGTCTTAAAGGCCTGATTGAAAGTGAGGAGGAATTGTAGAAAATGGATAAAAAAAACACTATAATAGCCGCTATCGTTGAACATAAGCCCGGTGTACTCTACAACGTTGCAAACATGTTTAGACGCAGAAACTTCAACATAGAAAGCATCGCAGTGGGACCTACAGAGCAGAGCGACCTCGCCAGAATGACCATAACCGTCAAGGGAGACGAAAAACTCATCGAACAAATAATCAAACAACTGAACAAGCTGATAGATGTGATTAAGGTAAGTAGACTGGACCCAACCAGCATCGTTAGCAGAGAGATGGCCCTCGTCAAAATAACCGCTCCCGGCGCCAAAACCAGATCAGACCTCATCAACTACGCTGACATTTTCAGAGCCCGCGTAGTAGACGTTTCATCCGAATCCTTAATGGTGGAGATTACAGGCGGCGCAGATAAGATAGACGCCTTCATCGACCTTATGAAACCATTTGGAGTAAAAGAAGTAGCTAGAACTGGCATAACAGCCCTCTCCAGAGGAGTGAAGTCAGTTAGGATAGAGGAATAAAGAGGTGAATTGAAATTGGTGAAAGTATACTACGACGCGGACGTTAGCCTAGATCCGTTGAAAAAGAAAACCATCGCAGTGATAGGCTACGGCAGCCAAGGACACGCCCAAGCTCAAAACATGAGAGAATCTGGCTTAAACGTTATACTCGGTTTAAGACCTGAAGGCCCCTCGTGGAACAAAGCGAAAAACGACGGCTTCAAAGTCTATCCAGTATCAGAGGCAGCAGAGAAAGGCGACATCGTTCACATTTTGATTCCAGACCCAGCGCAAGCTGCTGTTTACAAAAACCTTATTGCCCCACATATGAAAAGCGGAAAGACTTTGGGTTTTGCCCACGGTTTCAACATCCACTTTAAACAAGTCGTCCCCCCAAACCATGTCGATGTCATAATGCTTGCTCCGAAAGGACCTGGACACATGGTTAGAGAAACGTACCTCAACGGCTTCGGAGTGCCAGCCTTGATTGCAGTTCACCAAAACCCTTCTGGGCAAGCAAAGAAAAACGCTCTTGCCCTGGCTAAGGGCGTTGGGTGCACTCGTGCTGGTGTCCTAGAGACAACGTTCAGGGAGGAAACTGAAAGCGACTTGATTGGTGAACAAACAGTGCTGGTCGGCGGATTGATGGAGCTCATCAAAAAGGGCTTTGAAGTTCTTGTTGAAGCTGGGTATCAGCCGGAACTGGCCTACTTTGAGGCTTGTAATGAGGCGAAGTTGATAATGGACCTAATTTATCAGAGAGGCCTCATAGGGATGCTCAGAGGAGTTTCAGATACTGCTAAGTATGGAGGCTTAACTGTTGGATCCAAAGTTATTGATGACCATGTAAAGGAAAACATGAGAAAAGCGGTTAAGTTGGTTCAAAGCGGCAAGTTCGCTAAAGAATGGATAAAAGAGGGCAAAGAAGGCTTCAAAACCCTAAATGCCCTAATGAAAGAAATCGAAGAACATCAAATCGAGAAAGTAGGCAAATTCATCAGAAAAACAGCTGGAATCGAGAAGTAGCTAGGATAGAAGTTGAAGCGCACCATGAACATTACTGAAAAAATCTTGGCTAAGGCTTCTGGAAAAAAAGAAGTTAGCCCCGAGGAAATTGTGGAAGCCAAAGTCGACGTGGCAATGATGCACGACCTAACTGGTCCATTAACCGTTGAATCTTTTCAAAAAATCGGAGTAAAAAAAGTCTGGAACAACAAGCGAATAGTTATCATACTGGACCATCAGGTTCCAGCAGAATCTGTTAGGTCAGCTGAACTACATGGGATGATGAGGAATTTTGCGAAGGAGCAGCAAATAGAGAACTTCTACGATGTTGGGAAGGGCGGAATATGTCATCAAGTTATGCCTGAGAAAGGATACGTCCGACCAGGCAACCTAATCGTAGGCGCAGACTCTCACACATGCACCTACGGCGCCCTCGGAGCCTTTGCAACAGGCATCGGCTCAACAGAGATGGCTGCTGTCTTAACAACTGGCACTCTCTGGTTCAAAGTGCCAAGCGTCATCAAAATAAACATAGCTGGAAGTTTTCAGAAGTTTGTTACCCCAAAAGACTTAATCTTACATATAATTGGCCAAATGAAAGCTGATGGAGCCATCTACAAAGGAGTTGAGTTTGCTGGTCCTACAGTGAGGAACATGAGCGTTGACGGTCGATTGACCATGTGCAACATGGTTGTTGAGATGGGCGCTAAAAACGGCATCATTGAGCCGGATGAAACAACGTTAAACTACGTTAAGGGCAGAACCAATGAACCTTTTAACCCCGTAAAAAGCGATTCTGACGCCGCCTACGAAGATGTTCTGAACCTACACATCGCAGACCTGGAACCACAAGTTTCCTGCTCCCCATCAGTGGACAACGTTAAGCCAATATCCGAATTAGAGGAGATATCCATAGACCAAGCGTTTCTAGGCTCCTGCACCAACGGACGCCTAGAAGACCTGCGACTGGCAGCTGAAGTTATGAAGGGGAGAAAGATAAAGGAAGACGTAAGAATGATAGTGATCCCCGCCTCCCAAGAAGTATACCACCAAGCATTAAAGGAGGGACTTCTCGAAATATTTGCGAAAACCGGAGCTTATGTTAGCAGCTCCACGTGTGGACCGTGCCTCGGCGGGCACATGGGGCTTCTAGCGCCTGGAGAGATCTGCGTAAGCGCTTCCAACAGAAACTTCATTGGAAGGATGGGAAGTCCTAAAGCCCATGTGTATTTAGCTTCTCCCATAACTGTTGCCGCTTCAGCTTTAACCGGCAAAATCGCTGATCCCCGATCACTGGAGGACTAAACTAATGGTCACTGGAAAAGCAGTAAAGTTCGGAGACAACATAGACACCGATGTTATTTTACCGGGAAAACATCTTGTTCTAACAGACCCAGTGGAACTGGCCAAACATGCTATGGCGGGATTAGACCCAACTTTTCCACAGAAGGTTCAGAACGGCGCAATCATCGTTGCTGGAAGAAACTTTGGCTGCGGCTCCAGCAGAGAACAGGCGCCAATAGCATTGAAACACGCTGGCGTCAAATGCGTACTCGCGGAGTCTTTTGCCCGCATTTTTTACAGAAACGCCATAAACATCGGCTTGCCAGTGCTTGAATGCTCTGGAGTTTCAAGCAAAGTTGGAGACGGCGACGAGTTAGCAGTGAACTTAGAGGCTGGGGTGATTGAAAATCGGTCGAAGAACTCAACCTTTCAGGCAACTAAGCTTCCAGCGTTTATTATGGAAATACTGAATGATGGCGGCTTAATAGAACATTTGAGGAAGAACTTGAAATGACCGGTTATCAGATAGCTCTAATTAAAGGCGACGGAATTGGACCCGAACTCACTGAAACAACATTGAAAGTTCTGGAAGCCGTTCAAAACAAGTTTGATCTAAGCTTAAACATTGTTGAGGTGGAGGCTGGCGACAAGTGCTTCAAAAAGAGAGGTGTAGCTCTTCCAGAAGACACCGTGGAGACCATAAAGAGTTCTGATGTATGCTTGAAGGGTCCGGTAGGCGAAACAGCAGCTGATGTCATCGTGAAGTTGAGGCTTATGTTTGATTTGTACGCTAACATTCGGCCAGTAAAGGCTTATCCCTCAGTTCCCTCCATGAGACCTGACATAGACTTCGTGTTCGTGAGGGAGAACACGGAAGGCGTTTACAGAGGTCTAGAATTCTTTTTGAGTCCTGATGTCACTGTTTGCTTGAGAGTAATAACGAGGAAGGGAAGCGAACGAATAGCGAAGAAAGCCTTTGAGGTGGCTAGAAGACGAAACAAAAAGAAAAGAGTCACAGCAGTTCACAAGGCAAACGTTATGAGAATAACATGCGGTCTCTTCGCAGAAACTTGCAGAAAAATAGCCAAACAGTATCCAGACATAACCTTTGACGAACAATACGTTGATGCCACCGCCATGCGCATAATTAAGGCGCCACAAGACTTCGATGTCATTGTGACCACCAACATGTTTGGCGACATCCTATCAGACGAAGCCGCTCAGCTCGTCGGAGGACTAGGCATGGCTCCAGGAGCAAATATTGGAGATGATTTTGCTCTGTTTGAGCCGGTTCACGGTTCTGCTCCAACCAGGGTTGGAAAACACACGGCTAACCCATGCTCCATGATTCTCGCCTCAAAGATGATGTTTGACTGGCTAGGTGAACAACACGGTGATTCTAAATGTGTAGCCGCGGCTGAGGCAATAGAAAACGCCGTGGTTGCAACACTGAATAAAGGAGTAACTATTCCTGATTTTGGTGGAAAAGCCAAAACCATGGAAGTGGGAGAGGCCATCGCGGAAGAAATCATGGGGAAAAGTTTGGGATAATGAAAATATCGTTTGGAGGATGAAAGTTTGAAATCTAAAAACGCAAAACACATTCAGATATTTGACACTACCCTTAGAGACGGGGAGCAAACTCCAGGCGTGGCTTTAACTCCTGAGGAGAAAATAGAGATAGCCCATCAGCTCGACAAGTTAGGTGTAGACGCGATTGAAGCTGGCACCCCAATAACCTCGAAGGGCGAGAGGGAAGCAGTTAAGGAAATAGCTAAAATCGGATTGAACGCAGAGATATGCGGTCTAGCCCGCACCATTAAAGAGGATATTGACGCGGCTATCGAATGTAATGTTGATTCGGTTCACATTTTTATCTCAACCTCAGAAGTCCAGATGAAACATGCTTTGGGCATGAAACCTGAACAGGTTTTAGCGAGAGCTGTAGAATCTGTAGAATACATCAAAGACCACGGGTTGATATGTGAGTTTTCACCCATGGACGCCACCAGAACAGACTTGAATTTCCTAAAGAGGATATGTGGCGCCGCTGAAAAGGCTGGAGCCGACCGAATAAACATTCCCGACACTGTTGGAGTGATGACTCCAGTAACCATGCGTAAACTCATTGAGGAAATTAAGAACACGGTGAAAGTGCCTATCAGCGTGCATTGCCACAACGACTTCGGCATGGCTGTGGCGAACTCGTTGGCTGGAGTGGAGGGTGGAGCCTCTCAAGTACATGTGGCTGTGAATGGGTTGGGTGAAAGAGCTGGGAACGCGGCTTTAGAGGAAGTTGTGGTGGCGCTTCACCTAATTCATAACTTGAAAACAGGGATAAACACCAAACTAATCTATGGAACTTCACAGTTGGTACGCAGATTAACAGGGATTTCAATTCAGCCAAACAAGGCTATTGTTGGAGAAAACGCTTTTGTCCACGAATCTGGCATCCACACCCGCGGAGTTACAGTTGTTCCCTCAACTTTTGAGCCGATTAAGCCGGAGCTTGTGGGTAGGAGAAGAAGACTGGTGGCTGGTAAACACGCGGGCACTCGCGGCATCAAAACGGAACTGGAAGACGTAGGAATACACCCGAGCAATGAACAGTTAAAAGACATTGTTAGAAGAGTCAAAGAACTGGGAGACAAGGGCAAAATCGTGACAGACACCGATTTGCTGGCTATAACCCGATCTGTTATGGGAAGAGTGGTCAAAGAAGAGAAAATCGTTGACCTAGTGGACTTGGCTGTAGTAACAGGAATCAACGTCATACCTACCGCCTCGGTGAAATTAGTGTTAGATGGGAAAGAGTATGTGGCTGCTGAAACCGGCTTGGGTCCCGTAGACGCCGCGATTAAGGCGATGCAAAAGCTCACTGGTAGCTTGGTGAACGTCCGATTAAAGGAGTATCGACTGGAGGCCCTAACCGGCGGGTCAGACGCCATAGCTGAAGTGATGATAAAGGTTGAGGACAAGGATGGAAACGTCATGTCAGCGAGGGCTGCCCGTGAAGACATTGTTATGGCCAGTGTCGAAGCAATGATAGATGGCATCAACAAAGTTTTGTTGAGAAGACGGAGAAGAAAGTAAAAGCGTGGTGGTGCCAGTGAAAGTTGCCTTTCAAGGTGAAATAGGAGCGTACAGTGAAAGTGCTGTTTACTCCTACTTCAACTCTTCAGTTCAAGTGAAACCCTGCAGAAACCTATCAGACGTTTTCGAAAGCGTGGAAAATGGAGAAACTTTGTACGGAATGGTTCCCATCGAAAACTCGATAGAAGGAAGCGTAAATCAAACCTACGACCTGTTTTCTACCCACGACCTCAAAGTGTGCGGCGAAACAATCCTCAAAATCGTTCACTGTCTCATAACCAACCCCAAAACAAGTTTAAACTCAATCAAAATTGTTTACTCCCACCCGCAAGCTCTAGCCCAGTGCAGAGGCTTCTTAGAAAGCTTAGGTTGCGACTTAATTCCCACCTATGACACTGCAGGTAGCGTAAAAATGATGAAGGAAAAGAAGCTGATGGATGCTGGTGCAGTTGCCAGCGAAAGAGCGGCAAAAATCTATGGAATGAAAGTTTTAGTGAAAGGAATAGCGGATAACCCAAACAACTACACCAGATTCTTTGTCATATCCAAAAATGATTCGCCTCCTTCCGGTAAAGACAAAACTTCCATCATCTTTTCTCTTAAACACCGTCCAGGAGCGTTATATTATGCTCTTGAAGAGTTTGCCGTGAGGAACATAAACTTAACAAAAATTGAGTCAAGACCAACCAAACAAGAGCCTTGGGAATACAATTTCTACTTGGATTTTGAAGGCCATAGAAACGAGGAAATATGTCAAGAAGCGTTGAAAGCTCTTGAAAAGAAGTCAGCTTTCTTAAAGGTTCTCGGCTCCTACCCGAGAGCAGCCAAAACCTTTTAGACCGAAACATGAAAATGACTGTTCGCCACAAGTAAACTTTAGAAAAAGAGAGTGCACTAAAGGGTGTTTATTGAATGGCAACCAACTTAGCCGTAATCACTGCTACAGGTAAAGATAAACCCGGATTAATCGCAGAAATAACCAACGCCATAGCTCGTGCAAACGTAAACATCCTTGATATTGAAGCTTTTAGCATGAGGGGACTCTTCGCCATTTTCATGATAGTGGATTGCCGCGCCGCTGTTATATCGGTTGAAGCCCTTAAAGCTCAATTGATAGATATTGGAAGTGAAATAGGCTTAGATGTAACCTTGGAATCATACGTTGCGGGTAGACAAAAGGGTGAAAAGAAACCTGTGTTACTGACTACTATTGGAAAAGACAGACCCGGCATCGTTGCAAAAGTTTCAAAGTTTTTGTCTGAGAAAAAAGTGAACATAGAGAGGATAAGGATGATTGCTTCTGGAGAGCTAAACGCCATGGAAATCTTAACAGACATCAGCGACCTCTCCTCTAACTTTGAAGATTTCAGAAGCGGACTTGAAGACGCATGTAGCGAAGTTGGGCAAGACGTGGTCGTTCAAGAAGAAGATGTGTTTCAAAGACCAAAGAGACTAATAGTCTTCGACGTAGACAGCACGCTAATCGACATTGAAGTCATCGATGAGCTTGCGAAAGCCGCGGGCGTGAGCGAGAAAGTAAAGGGAATCACGCAAAAAGCAATGAACGGTGAAATTGATTTCAAACAAGCCCTGAGAGAACGTGCAATGTTGTTAAAAGGCTTGAAGACTGAGGTTCTCAAAACCATAGCGGACAACTTGGAAATAACGCCGAACGCGGAAGAGCTGATAAGCACGCTCAAACTGTTAGGGTTCAAAACCGCCTTGGTCTCTGGAGGCTTCAAATACTTCGTTAACAGAATCAAAGAGAAACTTGGCATCGACTATGCGTATGCTAACAAACTCGTGATTAAAGATGGCGAGTTGACAGGTGAGGTGGAAGAACCAATAATCGACAGCAAACGGAAAGGCGAAATAATTCGCGAATTAGCTAAGAAAGAAAAACTGCTAGTAGAGGAAATCGTTGCGGTTGGAGACGGCGCCAACGACCGATTCATGCTCCAAAGTTCAGGTTTAGGAATAGCGCTTAACGCCAAAGACATCCTTAAAAAAGTGGCTGACGGCGTGATAACAAAGGAAAACCTAACAGGCATACTCTACTGCCTAGGAGCTCCAGAAAAGAAACTCAGAGAGGTTTTTCCTAAAAATTCTAAAAGAAAGACTACTTAGCTGCCATGAACAGTGGCATGAACAGTTCTCCTCTTTCTAAAAACCCGAAACCACCCTTTTTCGCAGACTCTTCATCAAAACATTTCACATTATCAGCTTTAATGAGTGGAGAGCAGATTATAAACGGAACAGGATCCCTTGTATGAGTTTTAACCCTTATCGGTGTGGCGTGATCTGGCAAAACCGCGATTGTGCATTCCTGATCTAAACCTTTCATCAGTCTTCCAATCAGTCGTTTATCTAAATCTTCTATTGTCTTAATTTTTTGTTCGTAGTCCCCGAAGTGGCCAGCTTCGTCTGGAGCCTCCACGTGAATCAAAACCATGTCATAATTTTTTAGAGCCTCAAGCGCATAGTCAGCTTTTCCTTCATAGTTTGTGTCGTAAAATCCAGTGGCGCCTGGAACGTTGATGACTTTCATTCCAGCGTTTATTCCTACGCCCTTAACTACATCAACCGCTGATATAACTGCCCCACTTATGCCATACCTTTCCTGTAATGTTGGCATGCTCAGTTTCTTGCCTTGACCCCAAGGCCAAATCATGTTTCCAGGTCTCTTGCCACGGCTAACTCTGTTGACATTCACTGGATGATTCTCTAAAATCTTTTTTGAACTCAAAATCATCTTGTTTAACGTAGCAACGGTGAATTCGGCTGCTAATGTCTTGGCTTTTGGTAAAGTCTCAGATATTTTAACGCCAATAGTATCATGGGGTGGAGTACACAAAACTTCATCTGAGTATGGCCCGTTCCTAAAAACCAACAGATGTCTGTAGCTAACGCCAGCGTAGAAATCAATTTCATTCGGTTTCCCAAGTTTCTCTCCTACATGTTTCATTAGCTCGTTGGCCTCTTCACTTGTTATGTGATCAGCAGAATAATCAACTAAAACATCATTTTCCTCTGTGATCAGGTTGCACCTGAAAGCTATGTCATCTTTGTCTAGGTGGACGCCTCTGCTGGCGGCTTCGAGGGGACCCCTACCCGTATACCATTTTTTAGGGTTGTATCCTAAAATAGAAAGGTTTGCAACGTCAGAGCCGGCTCCCATGTCTTCTGGAATCGTTTTTAAGGTTCCGCTACGTCCCTTAGCCGCAAGTTCGTCAATGTGGGGTTTGTTAGCAACCTGTAGAGGGGTTTTTCCGTTTAGGGCGTCAACTGGATAGTCAGCCATTCCGTCACCGATTATGAGTAGATATTTCATCTGAACTCACTAAGAACTTTTTTCAGGGGTGTTCAAAAACAAGAGAGGTTCTAACAATGTCTTTTTGCATATTTGACTGTTTCATCTATGCTTTGAAATCCATACTTAATTTCTTTAAAGCTTTGTCTCAGCGCCATCGTGTCCTCTCTCACGTCGTGGAGCGGTCTCTTCCCCTTTATCACATCCACCATCAGGCCGCATAAATGTTTGATGTCATTCTCTTTAAACCCTCTTCTAGTTACGTCTTGGAACCCAATTCTGAGCCCTGAAGGGTTTTCCTTGTCTTTTTGGTCATCGTATGGCAGTAGGTTCTTGTTAACGATGATGTTTGCTTCTTCGAGGTTTTCAGCTACCTTTTTACCGCCACCGTATTCTCGAACGTCCACGGCGATTTGATGCGATCTTGTGAATCCATTTTTTTCTCCTAAGACTTTCACTCCGTTTTCAAAAAGACACTCTCCTGCAACCCTCGCGTTTTTGACTGTTTGTTTTGCAAGTTCTACACCGAACACTTTCATTTCTAGCGCAGTTAACCCCATAACGGGTAGTCTTGCCAAGTGGGTGTTTGATGTGGTTAACGGAAAAATGGAGCGTTGAACACTTTTTATTCCCACTTTCATTCTTTTATCTTCTAAATTTGCAATGACAACTCCCCCTTGGGGCCCTGGAAATGTTTTGTGGGTTGAAGCGGTTATGAAGTCTGCGCCTTCTTTGAGGGGGTTTTGAAATTGTCCGCCAGCTATTAATCCTAAAACATGTGCGCCATCATAAACAGTGTAGGCGCCAACTTCTCTGGCAACCTCACACAACTCCTTTAATGGATGGGGAAACAGAAATAGGCTTCCGCCA
>Ga0209978_10000642_pt1 | contig 13604 bp, 13 predicted proteins | sample BentaG_FD_182805 | JGI IMG/M metagenome (GOLD analysis project Ga0209978, IMG submission 182805) | Deep subsurface microbial communities from South Atlantic Ocean to uncover new lineages of life (NeLLi) - Benguela_00093 metaG (SPAdes)... | ecosystem: Environmental > Aquatic > Marine > Oceanic >...
TAAAAAAGCTGGAAAGGCAAAGGAGAAGAAAACGAAGGCAGAAAAAGAAACGGTTTCGGAAATAACAGAAGAAGAAGAAAAAGAAAAAGAGCAAACATTCTGCCCGTATTGTGGTGAGGATATAGACGTGGGGATTAGTAAGTGTCCATACTGCCATTCGTCCTTAAAGACATCATTTTAAAATCATATCTTCCTATCTTATCAATCACATAATATTTAAATAGCAAAACTATACAAATAAACTAAAATAAAAATATTATAATAAAAATTAGAAAATCTAATACAATTAGAGGAAATTAAAATGCCACGTAAAGCGCGAAGAGCACCAACAAGAGATGCTGATCCTTTAGACCAGTATAGTACCTGGGATTTACGCATTGCTAAAACTATTTATTATTGGATAATTATTGCTTCAGCAGTTACAATTCTTGGTATCTGGTTAACAATTATAGGATGGCTGGTTGAGACGGGTAGATGGGACCAAGTAGCGGCATTGGGGATAGGTGTTGTTGCTCTTATTATTGTTGGGATTATAGTACTCCATCTTTTCTTACTTGTTCTTTTCTACGTGCTATTTAGAGGCGGGATATTAAAGCTTTGCCAAAGATTATTCAAAGATAGAGTATTGGCTAAAAAATACGAAGATTACACTACGCTCAGACTTTTAATAGCAGTGACATTGGTAGGTGTCTATATATTTCTTATCACCCTTTTGGTCGTTATTTTACCCTCGTTCTTCTGGGAATTAATAGCAACTCTCTGGGCTTATGTTTTTACTTTTAATCTTGGAGAATGGGTACTCTTTATTGGGATAATATTATTTATAATAGTAATGCTAGTCTACATAGGATTTGCACTTTGGAACCATGGAGTATTCACAGTACTTAAACGCGTTAAACGAATAGAAGAGGAATACGAAGTCGAAGAGGAAATAAAAAGAGAAGAATTAAAAGGGGCAGACGACGAAACTCTTCATACTGTATACGAAAAACAAACGGGTAAAAAAGCAATCTATCGCGGAAAAGAAACGAAAGGATATATCTCTTGGAAAAAAAGTATGCTTTAAAAATTAAGAAATAAAAAAATTTTATATTCATTTTATTATTTTATTTTTTGTACAAAATTCTGTTATCTATCAAATTAAGAACAAGAACAGTCTTATACATAATCATCCAAAGATTTCTTTCCAACAAAATTCGGTTGGTGACACAGTACTACTAGCTACTAGCCGAACGAAAACAACTTCTTTTATAAATTGTGATTGCATTATAATATTCAAACTATATTTGATGATAACAATGGCAATTACTTTTAGTTATTTTTCGGGTATTGACGACATTATTCCTTTCCTGACAGAATTAGTTGGAGGGTCTTTTATCGCATTAGTTTATTTGATGGTCGTTTTCTCCTCGAAAAAACAACCTCGAGATAATCGATCTTCACAAATCTTAATGATTGCTGGCATAATTGGAATATCGCTAACCGTTCTTGGCGTTGCTCTACCCCGAGCGTATTGCTCGATATGTGATCTTTCTGAAAGATCAATAGTTGGGACATATAATCTTTCTATTACAACTGCGTCTTTAATCCCAATGCTCCTTTGTTTAGGTGTTTCTTTAATTCTGGTTAGTAATCTAAATAAAGAAAACGATGGGAAGATATTAACTGCTTCGGGATTTTTATGGATGGCGGCTTTCATTGGATACATTATCGAACCCCTTGCTTCAGCTTTAGCGCAAATGACAATAACGAACTTGTACATGTGGTCCAATTTAAGTATATTAGCGTATCTAGTGATTCCCGCAGCTATACTATTAATAGTGCATGGAGCAAAATACAAAAATGTATATTTCGTTTTAGCAGGAACTTTATATATTATTTCGTGGTTGGTCGCGTTGTTCCTTCCATGGTTGGCGTTTTCTTATCTTTTACCTATACTCTTTTAGTTAAAAAATTAAGAAATAAAAAATTTTAATTGATTGAATAAATTTTTTTAAAACCATTCTTTATTTTGTTCTATCCACGCTTTGATCGAATTAACCATTCTTGAGTAGTCGAACGCATCGACTTGGTCGTCTGAATAATTGTCCCCATGGACAAGTTTCTGATTGTAAGTCCTGGGGATACTCCTCCCGAACCGTGAGTCGTTAGATTGGCCTTCAATTTCGTCGAGTAGATAATCATAATTTAGCATAATATCTAATGGGTCTTTTGCTTCCCTAATTTTACGTATCAAATCAAGGATTTTACTACTATTTTGCGGGATTTGGTTTATTTTCATTCTTGAAGTTTTAAAGCTTATTATTTTTTACTCAAACCCTATTTCAAATAGTTCTTAATAAATAAAAAAAAGTAAAAAAAAAAGTATTTGTAAATTTGTAGAAGTTTATTATGTTTTAGAAGCATTTGTCCTTAATATCTTCCCATTCAGCAAAGTAGGGTTACTTAGTCAACCTGTTCCCGAAAAGTTAACGTCTCATCATCCGGGGGTTGCGGAAGAGGTCCATTTCAGATTTGGGAGGTTTGTAGTCCGATGTACCCGTTGATTTCATCTTTTTGTACAATCTCTTGACTACTTTTCTTGCCTCGTCCATGAAGTTACATGCAATTCCGAACAATGTCATGTATCTCAAAAAAATCTTATCTTTTGCGTAATCTTCGTCGTAAATCTCGATTTCGTATTCCTTCTGAATTGGATGTCCATCGACTCGTGCAATTAATTTCTTTCCGATATACAGTTTATAATTTCTACCGGGACCAACTACTCCTTTTGCTAAGACCATTTGAAGTTTATCGCCTTTTTCTTCAGGTAGGAGCGGGAAAGTCCAACGAGTGCCGAAGAGTCTCCATCCTCTGACGAAACGAATTAAAACTTTCAACCCGGGGATTTGTGCATAGAACACAGGTGCGGCGGTCTTAATCTCGAAACTTTGAATGAGGGAATGAGTTACGCTTAACTCAAGACCACCTTTAAAATTACCACCCTTAGCTTTTGAATCCATCGTCTCTTCCATTATAGTAAAGTATCTACATACTAGTCTTTTCTGTTCAATCTTGCCTTCTTCCCATTGTTCTTTGTTAAACGCAATGATGTGTTTCTTTTCGTCATCCTCTTCAATAACACCCTCGATATCGAAGTTTTTCGAAAACCAACGTGTTTTTGCCGTATATTTTAGTTGTTGGTGAATTCCTATCTCTTCGTCGTGTAACCTTGTCCTCCAAAAATTAACTTTAAGTTTTTTGTGGACTATTTTTTTCGAAGGTTTGGGAGCATCGGGTAATTTAGCTGCGGTTGCTTTTGTAGCCTTCTTTTTCTTTGCTGGAACCGTTCTTGCTTTCTCCTTTGCTTTCCTTGTTTTATTATCTTCTTCTGGATCATTTTCCATAAATAATCACTTTTCTGTTTTCTGTTAATTATTAGATTTAAAAATAAATTTCTTAGTAATAATAATATGATATGCGGTTAAAAATTTTATTCACATAACTCAAATAAAATATATTACGCCGAGAAAAAATCAGAAAAAAAAGTGAACTTAAGGTTCGAATGTAATTTCACAGCGGTCAGAGTCACAGAATTTCTCGCCAATCGCTCTATCCTTAGTCTCATCCAAGAACAAGGGTTTAATTTTAGATGTCATCTCTTCGAATCTCTCTTTAGTAATTTCTTCGTAGGGTGCTTGTTTATATCCATGCTCTTTTATTGGGAGGAAACTCGCGCTTTTCAACTTATCTTCAAAACACTCAAGAACGTGTTTAATTTGATCTGCCTCTTCAGGTTGAAACGTAATTGTAATAGATACTTGGTTGTCAGACCAATATTTCTGATAATCGGCGGCGTTTTCTGCTTGCTCCCATATCGACACTTCGTTTTTAGATCGCTCAAAAAACCTTTCATGGACAGGAAACTCGACTACTACCGTATTGGGAGAATAAGAATCGTCCTCGACGAAATAACCTGCTTTTTTAATTAGTTCGATTAAGTCAGAATTTTTCGAAATACGAATCCTTCTGATGTAATACTCAGAATGAGGGTAATGAATTCCAGGAGGAACGCCAGGAAGTAAGCTTACTGTCCCACTAGGCTTAACAGTGGTGATTTTGATGCTCCTAGGGATACAGAGCCAGCCAGAATATTGTTCGTCTAAATTTTGTAAATAGTTATATCCTTTCTCGCACCAATCTAACATAGTCCTCCTTCCATTTTTTACAAACGCTTCTATTATTCCTGTTTGTGATACTCCCATCCGTCTATTTTTGAGCATGACAGCGTTAGTTTCTTGCCAATGCGTGTTTACAAGCGTTACAGATTTAGAGTATAAATAAGCAAACTTTAAAGTTTCTTGAAATTCTTCGTACGAATCGTGGCGTGAAGGAAACGTCTCTACAAGGCAACAAAGTTCGAAGGATTCTAGAGTCTGTTCTCCACAAGGGTTAACGCCAGCAGCTTTTTTATCCTTATAATCTGGTTCATCTCCCATTCGAGAATACGCTTTTGCGTTATCCAGCCAAAAGATTCCAGGCTCTCCGTTTACAGCAATTTGATCAGCAATAAAGGAATAATCTAATCCTTTATAAGCAAAAATACTATTATTACTTGCCCACCTATGGGAGTAAAGCTTCTCTTCGTCTTGTTTAGACGTAATAAAATCAAGGTCTGTAGCGTCTCCTAGAGCTATCTCAGCGCTTCGTCTAACGTTTCCCGCAACAACGCATTTTCCTATTAAGTTCATTATATCTAATATGTCAATTGACGATATTTTTTGACCAACTCGAGCTTCTAATATTTTTTGAATATCTATTAGCATATCTTTTAAAGGAGCTGGACCACTAGCGATTCCTCCAAAACCTCTAATAGGGTCTCCAGCGGGTCTTATTAAACTAAAATCAAACTCTGGAACGGGTTTTCCCAAGAAGAATGCATCTAAGACAATTTTTAGAGATTCTACCCAGCCTTCCCTACTATCAGGTAACTGAAAAGTAAGAGATTCCTCTTTCGGTTTTTTTATGGTTATCTTCCCTGCCCCTTTTGTATCAAAACCTACGCCAACACCTAACATTAAAGCATCCATAACGAATTCAAAAGCTTTCGAGTATTTTACGTCAATATCCTCTGTGGATGCAAAACCGCAATTATTCAACGACATAGAGCCGTGCCGAGCAATGAATTCAGTTCCCATCATCCAAAGTCCTCTCCCGGGTGGCAAAAATTTAAAATTCCATATTTTTTCAAGCATTTTTTGAGCGGATCGTTGCGCTTTGGAGTCGCTCCAGGGTAAACTCAGCTTTATACAATGTTCTTTTTGAATTGAATAGCAACCTTCCACGACTCTTCTGATTGTTTCCCAAAATTCTTCTTTCCTCCCTTCTTTCTCAATAAATCTCGAGTAAGTTCTCTTATATGTGATATGACCTAAAGGGCCCCAATCCGGTTGCTTTCCTTTAAAATTGACCATAAAATCCTCGTCCAACTTGAAGGATATGTTTTCCAGATTAATGGCTCGCGCAAATAAGTTGCGATATTTGTTTAATCCTCGTTGGGTTAACTCAACGCATACCAATTCCCTAATATAATTGGTGGTGATTTCCTCGTATCCAAGTCCAATAATTATACGAAGAACGTCTTCAGTTACTTTTTCAGCAATGTGTATATCAAGCCCAGTTTCTTTATTCAAGATATAGGCTATATTGGATACATCGAACTCTTTCTTTTCACCCTTTGAGTTTATAACATATTTAGGATACAAATCTACTAACGAAAACGAATTATCAGTCATTTTTTTACCCGTGAATTGCCATAAAGATTAATACAATAATTTTATCGGCTTTTTTAATAAATACCAATTTTAAACTGCCTTAACCTAATTTTTAATTTAAGAATTAATCTAATATAAAGATATTGTTTGAAATTTATTAAGCTATTGATGAACCTCGTAGTTTTAAGCGTTGGGTTAATTTGCTATATCCATGTTCCTAATAGTAATTCGCGCTTTAATTTTTACCGCTTCATTTGTATAAGATTTTTTTCAGTTTAAGTCGAAATTACGTCGATATTGTTATGTTAATAATTAGCTGATGATTTTTAAACAAAAATTGATTGCTCGATTTATGATTTTTTACCAGCACTAAGAAAAAAAAATTAAGAAGAAAGAAAATTATATAAAAAAATGAATTTTATCCTCACTTTTTATGTCCAAGCTTATCATAAATAAATAATAAACGAGGTCCAATCCATTCATTCAGTGGTCCCGCGTTTAATTGTATTGCCCAACTAAAAAGCTTCCCTGCCACAATGAGATCTTCGACAGGGACGTTCCCATCCCCAAAATGTTTATCTCCTATAGAAACAAATTTTGCAATAAGGATTTCTATTGCTGCGCTTGCGAGATAGTCTTCAGAAGATTCTGGATATAAACTCTTGACGAGATCACTAATATTTTCATGGCCTGATTCCTTAACTCTACGATTTAGGCACCATTCTGCATTACGTTGAACCTCTGAACTGGCATCGTTTTTCAAAGCGCGTAAAAAAATAGGAATGAGATAGTCAGTTTCTTTTATAATATTATTTAAAACGCCAATAGATATTGATCTTATTCGTTCGTTATTATCTTCTTCTATCATTTTTATTAATAGGGGAACTGCAAAATTCGCTTTATCCTCCAAAGCGCCTAGGGTTTCAAGAATGACGATTCGGACAGGATCTCTCTGATCCTCTTCTAATATTTTCATCAAAACGGGTAAAATATTAACACCCATCCCTTTTAGCAATTGTTTTGCATTAAACGATACCGTGAAATCAGGATCAATTGCTTGTTCCATGAGATTTCTCACTTTTCCTTCACTAAAATCATCACCAATTGATTTTTTTACAGTCTCTTGGTATTCTTTAATGAGTTTTATAGTATTAGAAAAATCATCATCTGATGTTGGTTCTTTTGACATTGATAAATCATCTCAAATTTTCGAGTAAAATATCTTTTATAGTTATATTATACATAATTATTTTTAAATAATTACAACATTTGGTCTAACAATACCTCATAACCCATATCAAAAAAAAAGAATTTTGTAATTAATGAGAGAGAGATAATCATACTACAAGACTTTAGAATTTTCTTATCTAGAATTAATGGAATTTAGGAGAAATAAAGAGAAGAAGTAGCATATTTCATATCGTTTTATTTGTATAATTATTTTTTAGATTAAACATTAAAAGAAAAATACTGAAATTAAGTAGAGTATTATCTATAATAACTAGTTTAAATTTGATTTGGTAAGCTTAAGTAGCAAATCTAAATGGAATCAATAAAAAAAGAAAGTTGTATAAAAGTGCTAGATGAAATTGAGGTAACTGAAGGAGACGAGCCTGTTACGGAAGTTCCAAAACAAAAAATCAAACTCCAGTTTCATTGGTACTTAAGTATTTTCTATGTGATTTATCATTTATCTTACGTCGTCTCTGGAATCATTTTTATGACCTACATAATTTATATATTTCTTCCAAACGTCTTGTTAGTAGATAATCTCATAAATTTATTTACAAATCTTTATTCATTATTGGCTTTTATGGCTTTACCTTTAGTTATTATTGTTAGTTATTTATCTCGCTTATTTATTGTAGGTTTAATAACTCGAATTTTCTGGAGATTTACTGAGAAAAGAAGTCCGACGAAGGATGGCGTAATTCCACGAAATATCCCTTCCAAAACCATTAATTACTATCATATAAGATCATTTATGCTAAAATACGGTAAAAACTCGTTTATGAAAGGAGTTTTTCCTTGGTTAGCCAATTGGTTTTTTAATTTTGTAGGTGCGAGCGTTATTGAAAAAGGCTCTACATTAGAAGAATCAGTTGTTACAGATAAGCGCCTAAATATTGGAGAGAATTGCTATGTCGGTGTTAATTCAGCATTAGCATCTCACGTTGTAGAAGGAACTTTTGGCAACATCATTTACTTTACAGTGAAAATAGGAGATAATTCTACGTTCGGCGGTTTTAACATAGTTGGGCCTGGATCTGAGCTAAGCGATAATTCATATCTTTTCCCAATGGCAGCTGCGACAAAACATAATAAGACTAAAGGGAATAATTATTACTACGGTATGCCATTACGTCGTATATTTAAGAAGAAAATCATGAACTACTTAAAAGTGAGCGAAGACGATTTAGAACGAGCTGAGGGATTAAGAGTTAAACAAGAAAATGAAAAATTAAAAAGACAAGTAAAAGTTTCAAATGAGGAGGTGTAATAGGTGTGTTAGGTGATACAGTTGACTCTGGTGACGATATTTATAGGCAAAACGTTCAATTCCAGTATCATAAATATTTAGGTATCTTCCTTTGTATCTATATTGGTTCCTATCTACTACCAGCAATCGGTTCTATGTTTTACCTTTTTTTAATATTCAAACCTTTCTTTTTAGGTGTAAGTGATTTTATTGTGATGCTTACTAGTTTTGATTCTTTACTAATTTTTTTAACTTTTCCCCTAGTTATTATAGGTGATTATCTTGTTCACTTATTCTTCTTAGGGGTATTCACGCGAGTTTTTTGGCGATATACGGAAAAGAAAAGTCCGACGAAAGATGGTATAATACCGCGTAATATTTCTTCTAAAACGCTAAATTATTATCATTATAGAAGCTTCATGATTAAATATGGTAAGAACTCGTTTATGAAAGGAATATTTCCATGGTTTTCAAATTGGTTTTTTAATTTTGTAGGTGCGAGCGTTATTGAAAAAGGCTCTACGTTTGAGGAAACCGTGAGCAGCGACAGGAACGTACACGTAAAAAGAAATGTCTATTTAGGGGTTAATTCTGTTTTAGCAGCACATCTTGTGGATGGCATCTTTGGCAACATCAGTTACTTTAAAGTGAAAGTAGGAGATAATTCTACGCTCGGCGGTTTTAACATAATTGCGCCTGGATGTGAGTTAAGAGACAATTCCTACCTATTACCAATGGCAGCCGCGACAAAACATAACACGACAAAAGGAAACAGCTACTATTATGGCATGCCCCTGCGACGTATATTCAAGAAAAAGGTTATGGAATATTTGAAAATTTCTGAAGAGGACTTAAAACGCGCCGAAGAATTAAGAATTAAACAAGAAAGTGAGAAGTTAGATAGGATAAAAAAAGAAGAAAAGAAGAAAGAGAGAGATTTAAGAAAAAAAGGTGAAAAAGTAATTGAATGAAAAAATAGAGAATGAAAAGAAAGATATAGAAAATGAAGAAGACGATTCTGAGTTTATTATTGACTTTACTACAAGCTCAGCAATAAATAGAGTAAGTCTTAAATTCTTAGTGGTCTATATTCCAATATTTTGGTTTAGTGGTATTGTGATCGCAACGCTTTGGTATGGTTATACAGTCAGTCCATGGCCTTGGATAATAAAATTGTCATTTCTGCCTTTGCTATTATTTTTTTTCACGCTTCTATTCATCTTAAGTTGTTTCTTTTTTAGCAAACTTCTGTTAATTTTCATAAACCTTATTCACTTACCTAAAGAGGGAATATTTAGAACTGAAAAAGGAGACACAGACTTTGAGTTTTGGAGGCTTAGAACCGAGATAAAAAAGATCACATTATGGTTAATACGAAATTGGCCTTTACCTTGGATTGATGTTATCGCTTTTCGCTGGTTTGGAATAAATATGGATTTTTCAAGCCATTTAAACGACGCGTGGTGTGACGCGGAATTCATTTCCTTTGGAAAAAACGTTACAGTTGGACAGGGGGCTGTTATTATGAGTTCTATGGTGGTAGGTAATTATTTAATAATTAAAAAAATCACATTTGACGATTATGCCCTTGTTGGAGGCCAGAGTACTATCGCACCTGGAACTCATTTTGGAAAAGACACTGTACTAGGAGCAGTATCAGTTACAACTCTTAATCAAAAATTAGAAGACGGCTGGATCTACTCAGGCATACCAGCGAGGAAATTAAAACCCAACAAATACGCTGAAATGCGAAGAGATATTATTCAAAAAGTAGATGTCGATGAGAGAGCAAAAATCGAAACTGAGCACGAAGTTAATATTGATGACGATAAAAAGCATCTAATTAAAAACAATAATGGAGGCGATAACAAGTGAGTATACCTAACTCAATGAGAGTCGGTCCTTTCTGTGCAAGTGTGTTAGTTAAGAAAAAATATTTGATTTTGTATATTTTTTTAATATGGATAAGTTTACTTCCCGCAATATTAGAGATCTGGTGGTACTGGCAGATGTTGTGGGTCGAAGAGAGACCACTTCATTTTTACGTATTTTTGCCTCTTTTCTTGCTTGTCATTTATGTTTCTACGGTATTTTCAGCTATAATTTTTACTAAACTTTTGTTGCTAATAATTAGCATCTTTCATAAGCCAAGAGAAGGTACGTTTCTAAGGGATGCTGCAGATAAGGACTATAGATATTGGAGTCTTCGAAATACTATTAAAAAATGGCCAACTTGGCTTGCCCATAAATTTCCATTTCCATTTTTGGATAATATTTGTTTTAAGCTGCTTGGTGTTAAAACGAAATTCTCCAATTCTCTCTTCGAAGGTTGGGTAGATACAGAGTTTATGGAATTCGGTAAAAATGTAGTTATTGGACAAGGTGCTATCGTTCAGTCTTCGGTTATTATAGGGAACTTTTTAATTATTAGAAAAACAGTTATCGAGGAGAATGTGCGAGTTGGAGCACACGTAATAATTATGCCAGGAACTCACATAGGAAAAAACTGTATTTTGAACACTTGGTCGTCTACCATGGTTGGACAAGAATTAAAAGAAGGGTGGATATACAATGGATCTCCAGCAAAAGAGTTTAAGAAAAATAGATTTTTTGAAGACATCCCCATTGAAAAACTTACTAAAACTATTGGAGATATGGATGGGTTATTAAAGAAATACGACGAACAACGCGTTGCTAGAGTTCTTAAAGAGCGGAAATCCCTTAAAAGAAAGGACAAAGAAGAAAAAACTAAAAAAGAAAATGGGTAAAAATGAAAGTTGGCTATGTACAAACTTCTCCAATCATTAACGAAATAACTCAAAACTTTGAACAAGTTGAAAGTTTACTTGGAAATACTAAAGCAGATTTGGTTATTTTACCCGAACTCTTCGCAACAGGATACACATTTATATCTAAGGAAGAAGTAGAATCTCTTGCTGAAAATACTGAAGGAAAAACTGCCGAATTTTTAATGAAGATAGCCAAAAGAACAGGTGCAGTGGTTGTAGGCGGATTCATAGAAAAAGATGGTAATCAAATCTTTAATTCGTCTATGATCGTATCTGATAGCGAAGTTCTTGGTACATATAGAAAACTTCACCTTTATTACAAAGAAAAATTATGGTTTTCTCCGGGAAATAAACCTTTAAAAATATACGAAGTAAAAAACGCAAAAATTGGAATCATGATTTGTTTTGATTGGTTCTTCCCTGAGACAATGCGGAGCTTAAATCTTCTTGGAGCAGATATTATAGCTCATCCCGCTAATTTAGTTCTTCCGTATTGCCAGAGAGCAATGATAACCCGATGTTTGATCAATCGCGTTTTCGCTATAACTTCTAATAGAATTGGTAATGAAGCGAGAGGAGAAGATAATTTTACATTTACGGGGAGAAGCCAAATTACCTCTTATAATGGTGACATACTATCATCTGCGCCAAAAGATAAACCACATATTGATTTTGTTAAAATAGATGTAGAGAAGGCTAGGGATAAAAATATTAACATATATAACAATGTTATAAAAGACAGAAGAACGGAGTTTTACTTATGAAAGCTGCTGTATTCGATGGTCAAAAAATATCAGTTAAAGAAGTCCCGATACCAAAACTTGGAGATTCTCAAGTTTTAATTCAAATAAAAGCGTCGGGAATATGTGGGACCGATATAGCTATAGTAAAAGGGGATTTACCAACGTCAACTCCGATCATTTTAGGTCACGAGTTTGCAGGTGAAGTTATAGAAGTCGGTAAGAAAATTGACTCAAATTGGGAAGGAAAACATGTCACATCCGAAATTAATACTAACATCGATTTCAGCTGTTACTACTGCCAACGAAAGATTTTTTCCCAATGCTTATCTCGCAAAGCCTTAGGTATAGATATTGATGGCTCCTTCGCTGAATACATAGTTCTTGAGCCATATTTGCTTCACGAAATACCGAGAAAGATTTCTTACAAGGAAGCAACGTTTATAGAACCTTTAGCAGCAGCGTATCAAACGTTTGAAATGATGCCATTAGCAGATGAAGACAAAGTTATCGCAATCTATGGGCTTGGAAAATTAGGTTTATTACTAACCCAAGTCGCCTTAGTTAAAGGATTGGATGTAATAGCAGTTGATGGTTCAAATGTAAAGCTTTCTATGGCTGAAAAGTATGGTGCAAAGCAACTAATTAACCGTTTTGAAGTAGAAAACATAAGTGATGAAATTAAAGGTTCAACTAATAATCTTGGAGCAGATATTGTCGTAGATACTACAGGCAATCCAGAAGCTCTTATAGATATCGTTGCTTCGTGTAAAACACGAGGTAAAATCCACATTAAAAGTACTCATGGATTAAGAACTCCAATCAATCTTACTGATATAGTAGTTCGAGAAATTACCGTTTACAGTAGTAGATGTGGCCCATTTGATAAAGCAATTGAGGGATTAAGCTCTGGAGATATTAAAGTTAAAAGTTTAGTTTCCAAAATGTATGACTTAGAAAAAATTAGAGAAGCGTTTGCTGCTTACGATGAAAATCCAGATTTTATAAAAGCAGTTATCATAATTTAGTAAAAAATACCTGTTTTTCTAAAAATCTAACGATCTTTTTACATGTTTTTACGAGAGAGTCTTGATCAGGATAAAATAATTCCGGTCTCGGGCACTCTTGGTCTAAAACACATATTTTTTTATCAGAATCGTATATTAAAGGATAAAAACGACATCCTTGTGGTCTTACTGCATAAATTTTACACGATTTAGTTGTAGGATCAAAGAAAACGCAAAATCCGTCTACATTTTCTAATTGAAACAATCCATCTGCTGTTTTTTCAACAAAATTGGTTATTCGCAAGTTCTTAGGAGCATTATTTTTAATACGGACAACATCCCGAGCAGAAAGGATCATCTCTGTTTCACGACAACAATTACCGCAATCTACACATTTGTTCTTCATAGTTAATTTAGCGTTTCTGCTTTAAATTCATATTTAAAAAGGAAAAAACAAATTTTTTTAAACTATAAAAGTAATCTTTTATCTTAATTATAACTTAATCGTGTATTATTTTTTGACTTGATAAATCATGGTTGTAGAGGCTAAAGCAGAGGTATCTACTGATTCTGAGGATTCTGAAGAAGAACCGGTTATAGAAGAGTTGAATATGCAATACGGCCTTTATATGTTTCTCTTTTTTGTTATTTACTATATATCGTGGATCGGCCCAGGCTTTATCTTTATGGCGTATTTCATGATGGTGTTTCGCGAATATTTTTTAGACGCTCCCACTTTTATAGCTATTTTTACGGAACTAAATCCGCTTCTGGCTTTGCTATTAATGCCTTTAGTGATAATTGTATGTTATTTAATACACCTTTTGTTATTAGGG
>Ga0209978_10000644_pt1 | contig 13598 bp, 15 predicted proteins | sample BentaG_FD_182805 | JGI IMG/M metagenome (GOLD analysis project Ga0209978, IMG submission 182805) | Deep subsurface microbial communities from South Atlantic Ocean to uncover new lineages of life (NeLLi) - Benguela_00093 metaG (SPAdes)... | ecosystem: Environmental > Aquatic > Marine > Oceanic >...
GCGAGTATCCGTAGAAGATGCACTGGACTATGTGCTGGGCTATACCTGCTTTAACGATGTTACCGCTCGTGACCTCCAGGGCCGGGACGGGCAGTGGACTCGAGCCAAGGGTTTTGATACCTTCGCCGCTGTTGGACCCTGTATTGAGACAGAACTTGACCCGGGGAATATTATTCTGGAGACCTATCTAAACGGGGAGCTCAAACAGCAGGGCAGTACCAGCGACCTTATCTACGCTGTCCCGGAACTGGTAAATTTTATATCCAGTGTGATGACCCTGCTGCCGGGTGATATTATCGCCACCGGCACTCCCAGTGGTATTGGTCCGATGTTTCCCGGCGATACGGTGGAGATAAAGATAAAGCCGATAGGTATATTGAGAAACTATGTCGTCAAAAACAGCGACTAAGGTATAAGGTCGTAGAACTCAATAGGAGTTAAAGGACACGATTTTATCTATTGGCTCCCTGCCGTGTTCTGGACCCAGCTTTTCCCTATCGTAGTAGCCCAGCGCTATCAAAATATCTATCTTTTTACGCTGGGGTATGTTCAATACTGATTTTACCGCTCGTTCATTAAACCAGCCTATCCAGCAAGTGCCGAGACCCAGTTCCTCCGCCTGGAGTACAAAGTGCTCACCAGCTATGCCTATATCTATTAGGTAGTATTTTGTGCTGCGAAACATTCTACCGATTCTGGTCAAAAACTTGGACTTTTCGGAGATGATAACAACTATAACCGGCGCCGTTTTACAGAAGGAATTTATGAAATATATGCCTCTGAAAGCAGCATCGCATAACTTATTCTTTAACTGCTTATCATCCACGACTATGAATCTCCACGGTTGTGAATTGGAGGCGGAGGGAGCTAGCCTTGCCGCCTCAAGGCACATCATTATCTTTTCTCGCTCAACAGGTTTATCCAGAAAATCCCTAACGCTTTTTCTGTATTTTATCAGGTCTAGAAGAGCCATAATCTTGCTTCTCTGCTTAATTTCGACAGCTATATTCTGTTAACCAATCCTAGTTCTGACAGGTATCTTTGTCAATATGGTGACCTCACCCCTCTCCTTCAAAGGAGGGGGGGAAGTTATTTTTGAAGAGGTGGAGCCCTTTCAACCCACTTTTTCCTTTGCTATTCGGAAAATTTTGGTGTAAAATCTCAACATATAGATGGAAAGAAGGAGGAAGCACTGATGAAGGTAGGGAAAATACATCATTATTTGGCTTATGCAGCGGCGGCAGTGGCTGCGCTCAGCGTAATTCTGGCTGTAATCTCCAGGCTCGCAGGGGCAACCATAGTGATTACGCAAGGCTCATACATGACCTTTGCTACCGTTGCCATCCTGTTCGCTATCTTTTTCCTGGTCGAAGGAGCAGTATACGCTGCTAAAAAAGCTAAATAGAACCCCTTACCCCTCCCTCGCCTTCTTTTGCAGTTCGTAGAGTTTGGTGAGAGCCTCCAGTGGGGTGAGGGAATCTATGTCTAGCTTCTCCAGTTCCTCTAAAAGCGGCGGTTTTTGTCCGAAGAATGATAGCTGCTGGGCTGGCTCTTGCTTACGGCGCCGCCCTTTGGCCACTGTTCTCGTTCGACTGCTATCCTCCTCCAGCTCTTCTAATACCTCCTGGGCACGGTGCACCACCGATTTAGGCAGCCCAGCTAGCTGAGCCACATGAATGCCGTAGCTCTTATCAACGCCGCCGGGCACAATCTTGCGCAGGAAGATAACCTCTCCCCCTTCCTCGGTTACCGCCACATTAAAATTCTTTACCCGGGGCAGGAAGCTGGCTAGCCCTACCATTTCATGATAGTGGGTGGCAAACAGCGTTTTTGCCCCAAGCCCCGAATAGTTATGGATATATTCAGCCACGGCGCGGGCAATGGAAAGTCCATCGTAGGTGCTGGTGCCCCGTCCAATCTCATCAAGGATAATTAACGAGCGCGGTGTGGCATTATTCAAGATATTGGCTGTTTCCACCATCTCAATCATAAAGGTGGATTGCCCTGCCGCCAGGTCCTCCCTGGCACCAACCCGGGTAAAGATGCGGTCAACTACGCCAATAGTGGCTGAGTCTGCCGGCACGAAGCTGCCAATCTGTGCCAGGAGCACAATCAGGGCTACCTGTTTTAGGTAGGTTGACTTTCCCGCCATATTGGGGCCGGTAAGGATGATAAGCTGGGCGTCATCATTAGACAGGTAGGTATCATTGGGCACAAAGTCACTATCAATCAGACTTCTCTCTACTACCGGGTGGCGTCCCTGACTAATAACTATCTCATCATCCGTAGTCAGCTCAGGGCGGGCATAGCTGTAACGCACGGCTACCTCAGCCAGACTGGAGAAGGCATCTATATTGGCTAGAGCATTGGCTACAGCCAAAATGCGCTCGCTGGCGGTGGCTACCTGACGACACACCCGGTGAAAGATATTGGTCTCAAGCTCGCTAATCCGGTCACGAGCATTTAGAATCAGCGACTCATACTCTTTTAGTTCCGGGGTGAAGAAGCGCTCACCACCGACCAAAGTCTGCTTCCTGATATAGTGCTCGGGTATTTGGGGGAGATTAGGTTTAGATACCTCAATATAGTAACCAAAGACCTTGTTATAGCCTACCTTTAGCGATTTAATCCCGGTTTTTTCTTGCTCCTGGCGCTCCAGATTAGCCAGGTATTGCTTGGCGTTCTGAGATACCAGCCGCAGGCTATCCAGTTCCTCGGAGAAACCTTTTCTTATTACGTTACCTTCACCCAGGCTGGAGGATGGTTCGTCAGCTATTGCCTCCCCAATCAAGTCAACAACATCCTGGCGTGGTTTAAGCTCGTCCTTCAGCCAGTTTATCGGGCTGTTACTGCTGCCACCCTCAATTATTTCTATCAGCTTGGGTATTGCTTCCAGGCCACGCCGTAAGGCGACTAGCTCGCGCGGGGTGGCTATATTGCCCCTCACCCGGTTAATCAGCCGCTCAAGGTCAGCTGTCTTACTCAGCAAAGAGATGGTCTGATTACGAGCCAGCGTATTATCGTGGAACCAGCTAAGGGCATCCTGTCGCTTGACCAGCTCAGTTATATCAAGGAGGGGCTGACCCAACCATCTCTTTAACAGTCTGTCCCCCATGGCTGTTTTGGTCAGGTCAATAATTGACAGGAGTGAGCCCTCGGTGGTTCCGGAGCGGGCACTGCGGAAAAGCTCAAGGTTACTTTGGGTCTCGATGTCCAGCGCCATAAATGAGTCAGTAGAGTAGGTAGAAAGCCGTGTCAGTTGTCCCAGAGCCCCTTTCTGCGTCTCCTGAATATAGTGAATAATAGCGCCGGCGGCCCTTATCGCCAGGGGTAGATGGGCACAACCATAGCCGTCAAGGGTAGCTGCCCCAAAGTGGTCAAGCAGCGTTTGACGTGCTATCTCCAGCTCAAGCCGGTAATCGTCAAGGCGAGTTACCGGGGCAGATAATTTCCAATCTGGTAGTTCGGCACTGCTGGCAGTAATAATTTCTGAGGGTCTGAGCCGCTCCAGTTCCGGGAGCGCCCGCGGGAGAGATAGCTGGGTAGTGGCAAATTCGCTGGTTGTTATATCAACATAGGCTATGCCGGCTTCTTCATCATCTAAAACCAGGCTGATTAAATAATTATTTGCCTTACTGTCAAGAAGGCTGGGCTCAACTATGGTGCCCGGTGTTACCACTCGGATGACTTCGCGCTCAACCAGACCCTTGGTCTCACCGGGCTGAGTTATCTGCTCGCAGATAGCTACCTTATAACCACGATTGACCAATCTGGCCAGGTAGTTATCAAGGGCATGATAGGGGATGCCAGCCAGCGGCACCCGATTCCCTTTGCCCATCTCTCTGGAGGTGAGGACAATATTAAGCTCCTTAGAGGCAATCTTGGCGTCCTCGTCAAAGGTCTCGTAGAAATCTCCCAGGCGGAAGAAGACAATAGCCTGGGGATACCTTCGCTTGATTCTGAGGTATTGCTGCCGGATAGGGGCTGTGCCTTCTCGCATAACTAACCTATTCTACTAGAATTTTGGGCAAAAAGAAAAGAGATTTTCTAATCTACCTCACTTCGTTGACAGCCAGCGAGCAGCGGTTTAACATAGCCACAGTGATTGTTCAAGCGACGAAGGCTCATGGCTCCACAATTCTTTGGCCGAGAGATTAAGGTTACCGTAAGTGGCGAGGTTAAGGTTCCCGCTTCCTTTCGACTTGGCGAGCAGGAATATGTCATCTCAGAGATAATTGAAGCCTGGCCTGACCATGGTTTCGGTCAAAGCCCTTTGCGCCGCAAGAGATGGTGGCAGCGCCACCATCGCAACTACTACCGCGTCAAGACCACCCAGGGCGAGGTCTTCGAAATCTACTACGACCGAGGCACCAGCCTCAAGCACCCCGAGCGCAGAAAGTGGTTCCTTTACCGCCAGCTTTAGCTCTTCTTAAGACAACCCTTCCAGTATTCCTTTTATATCGGGGACTTCTTCGGTGAGCTGGTCCAAGGAGACCTCTTCCCCGTTTATGCGGAAAGCTCTTTTGGCTTGAGGGGAGACCACTACCACACTGACTGGCTGCTTAGTGCCAAAAAACGAAAGACGCCTCTTACTCTGCCAGCAATTTAGCCGAGCCTTTACTATCGGAACTAGAGTTACTCCGGCAACGGCAAAGGGAGCCTCAATTCTTATTTCTTCCTTTTCCATTTACTCAGAACCAGTATTTTCACCACCCTTAACGCCGCCAGTGAAAAGACAAGCCTCATAAAAGGCCCGACCAGTTTAATAGGCCGCAATCTTAATACCCCGTGGAGATGGCCCTCGAAAACAGTCTCATCATAAAAGGAGGGCTGCACTCTTATCTGGTATTGGGAGGGGAGGCTCAGGAAGGATGTAGTTGACCCGATTAAGGCGAAGAGAAGTCCGGTATCGGCCGGGTCGTCCAGTCCCAGCCGGCAATTCAGGGCTAACTCTCTAATCTTAAACTGGCCGAGGACGTCCCTCACCAGGGTCGTGATTCTTCTCGGTAACCCCTTGGTTCTCAGGATTTTTAGTATCGTGCTGAAGTCTGGGGCTCTTTTCTTTTTCAGCTTCTCTTCAGGTTTTTTCTTTTCTCTGCTTACTTCCTTGCTGATTAGCCCGAAGAGCCATACCAGCCTCAGCCTGAACTTTGGTCTGCCAGACGCGTCCATGCTAAGTGCCGCATCAAGCGGCACGCAGAGGACAAGGATGATGAGTCCAACTAGGCCAGCTAGTGTAGCGATAACCCACAACTGTTTTTACTCTTCCTGTTTCCTTTCCCACCATTTTTCCATACATTTTTCCAGCAGATTGGGTATCGTTTCGCCCAACCTTTCTATGGTGGTTGCTATACCGCCCATGATTGGCTCTATCCTCACGCCCTCCTTATCAATGATAATCACAGCGATAGGCTTTACCCAGGCGCCGCCTCCGGTGCCACCCCCAGTACCCTCTCCTTTTTGTTTAGCCTCTCCTTTACCCGAACCACCTCCGGCGCCAAAACCAAAACCAACACTTATCAGGGGCACCAGGGTCTTATCTTCAATAGTAATTGGCTCCCCGACTACGGTTCTGGTAGTAAGCACCTTTTCAATTTCCTCGAGAGTGGTCTTGACCAGGCTCTCCACTATTTCCATGACTACTTACCTCCTTGACCCTTATTGTTGACCTTTAGTTATAGAGATTGAGCTTTACCGATACAATAGTAATACCCTGAGCAGGGCAAGTCAATAATCCTGTTTATCTACCTCACCCCTCGAAGAGTCTTCGACCTTTATCCCCCTCTCCTTCAAAGGAGAGGGGGAATGATTTATAGAAGAGAGGCTTCGCCTCTCTTAGACACTCTTCTAAGAATAATAATATGGGCAATGTTTGTAATATACATGTGATACAATAGGTAGAAATCGACAAGGTATTGAAAGTCGCAGGGTACCAATCAAGCTTTGTGGAGGTAGAGATGCAAGTAACAAAGATGAGCGAAGTTCCCAAAGAGCCTTATATTAATCCCCTATTCACCGGGCCAGATATAACGGTACAAGCGCTTGTACCTGATAGTAAAGACTATAACATAAACATCGTGAACTTCGGCAAGGCAGTGAGGAACAAGTTTCATACCCACGATGTTGACCAGGTCTTGATAGTCACTGCTGGAGCGGGCATTGTGGCTACAGGCAAAGGTGAGAGGGTGGTAACAGTGGGTGATGTTATCTTGATTCCTGCGGGCGAAAAGCACTGGCATGGCGCAACCAAGGACTCGGAGTTTTCCCACATTTTCGTAACAAGAACAGGCAGCAGCACGATGCAGCTAGAGGACTAGTCCAGACTCGTCGCTATTATTAACCAGCGGCTAAAACAAACATACATTGAGATAAGACGACTAGTTACTTGTGTCCGTTCTTGGCCACTCTTACCGCGCAGGCCTTGAATTCGGGTATTTTAGCCACCGGGTCGAGAGCTGGATTGGTAAGCTGGTTGATTGGGCTTTCGGCAAAGTGGAAGTCCATTGTGACCACCCCTGTCGGTGAAGCCTCGGTCACTTTGGCCTTAGCTGTAATCTCTCCCCTCCGGGAGGTGACCTTTACCATCTCGCCATCAGCAATACCTAACGCTGAAGCATCGCTGGGGTTTATCTCCACCAGTTCCTCTCCACGGATTACATTGAGCCCCTTCACCTTTCGGGTCATGGTGCCGGTATGGAAGTGATACAGGCTTCGCTCACTGGTCAGAATCAGGGGATACTCGTTATCGGGAAGTTCCATAGGTGGCTTATATTTCAGGGGCGTAAACCGGCCCTTCCCCCGGGGGGATTGTTGGCTATGGAGAATAGGAGTTCCCGGATGCTCCTGAGTAGGGCAGGGCCACTGCAAGCCACCATCCTCCAGGCGACTGTAGTTAATACCTCCGTAGCTGGGGGTGAGGCTGGCAATCTCGTCCATTAGATACTCCTGAAATGGGTTATCTCTAAGCCAGGCTCCCCTTGGAGGACAAGGCTAGTCTTTTCAGTTTAGATTCTGACTTTTTCTCTGGTGGTGTTGGAACTGGTGAAATTTCACACCTAAGGTCACACTGGAGGCACCGTTCTGCCTCACCAATACTTCCAGCTTCATCAAAACCAAACTCTACTTGAGCAAAGCCTTTAACTCGTTGTTCCACAGCTAGAAGTGGGGTTGACACGCGATTTCTATCAGCGAAACCCTCTTCACGCCCCAAATATGGGCTAGGCTTCTCAGTGTCAACCAGCGTTTCATCAATTTCTCCGCTGCCACCAAGGTATTTATCTATTGCGCTGGCCGCTTTTCTAGCAGCATCGATAGCTTCAATAACTGAGGTAGTTCCTGTCACTGCGTCACCAGCAGCAAAAACACCCTCTTTACCAGTAGCTAGAGTAGTTGAATCAACCTCTAGGAAGCGCCGCCTAACAAGCTTTATATCGCTAATTCCTTCCACCAGTTCAAGTTCAGGCACCTGACCAACAGCGAAGATGACTGTATCTGCTGGTATGATATGCTCTGAGCCAGCGATAGTATCAAGACGAAGCCTACCGTTTGCCTCAAACGCAAAAGAGCGCACGTCAAGGCATTCAACTCCGCTAACATGCCCATTATCGCCGACAATCCTGAGAAAGGTATGTGAACAATGAATGACAATGCCTTCTTCCTCACCTTCTTCAATCTCATTGGCAGTAGCTAGCATGCCGCCACTGGGCTCCAGACAGGCTAAATGGACTTCAGTGGCACCTAATCTTAGGCTGGTGCGGGCACAATCAAAGGCAACATTACCACCTCCCAACACCACAACCCGTTTCCCTATTTTAACCTCTTTCCCCAAGCGCACATCCCTTAACAGTGAAGTATTGATTAGCACCCCTTCAAGATCAGCCCCGGGAAGGGGTAGACTTATACCCCGGTGAGCACCAACAGCCAACAAAACAGCATCGTATCCTTCTTCCAGAAGCCTTATCTAGCGACTCAACCCTTGTATTTGTTTTAATCAAAACACCGGCGTTCTTTATCTCCTCAATTTCGGCATCGAGCACTTCCGAGGGCAGACGATACTCAGGAATACCTACTCGTAGCATACCCCCAACTACCGGTAGGGACTCAAAGACGGTTACGCCATGTCCAAGCTTAGCCAGATAGTATGCCGCGGTTAGCCCAGCTGGACCTGAGCCTACAATGGCTACCCGCTTATCAGTAGCAGGAGCAAACTTCGCTCTCTGTTTCCACAATCCGGTATCGTGCTCAGCGGCAAAGCGTTTTAATACCCTTATTGCTATTGGCTCATTTAGCTCAGCATGTCGGCACTTATCCTCACAAAAATGCAGGCAGACATAACCAAGGACTGCTGGGAATGGGGCTTTTTCCCTAATCACAGCTACCGCTTCAGCAAATTTTCCTTCCTTTATCAGACGAATATAGCGGGGAACATCTATGCCGGCAGGACAAGCACTTCGGCATGGGACAAGCTTTTCTTCACGCTCTTCGGGCTTGATATCTCTATCTGTTATGGCGCCGGTAGGACAGACCTCAGCACACGCCCCACAGAACGCACATGCTGACTCATTAAAAGTAGGCATCCTACTTCCAACCGTGACCTTACCATTTTGGAAGACATAGCCAAGAGCATCTACCCCGCGTATTTCCCGGCAGATCCTGACACATCGGAGGCAACCAATACATACATTGTAGTCTCGGTCAAATAGAGGGGTCTCTGTATCAACAGGTATCTCTTTAGGGGCATAGGGGAGTATTACTTCCCCTACTCCAATATAGTCAGTCATCTTTTGTAATTCACAATACCCATTCTTGGGACAAAGCAAACAACGTTCAGTCACTACTACACTACGCAAACATATATCGAAGGGTTGGCACCGCTGCTTGCGGTCACAGCCTAGACATAAATTGGGGTGTTCAATAAGAATAAGTTGTAGATTATCACGCCGTTTCTGTTGAACTTGTGGTGTGTCAGTATGAACTACCATTCCCTCGGTGACTTCGGTAGTGCAAGCGTTGGGTAGACCTTCCATACCCTCAATTTCCACTACACAGAGTTGACACCCCTCAAACTCTACCGCTGAATTGTCATTTTTAATTAGCTCGGTACCACGATAGACAAATTCACTAGCTTGCACCTCTCTTGATGAAGGCAAATCTGGGTGAGAACATAGGGCAGGGATATATAGCCCAGCCTCTTTAGCGGCTTCTAATACTGTCATCCCTTCGCTGGCTTCAACCTGCTTGTCATTAATGGTTAAAGTAATCATTCCACATCTGACCTCATTAAATAATCTTTAGGGCTTATCTGAGCCCTCTGCATTTCCTTTTGCTTTTGATGCAGCTACCGGGATTGGTTCGCTGGGAACATCTAGTGTCTCTCCAGAAACTTTCACCACCGCGCCGAATCGTTCAGGACAAACACTAAGGCAAGTACCGCATTTGCTACACTTATCTTGGTCAATAACATGCAGGGCATTCATAGAACTTTATCGTATGTTGTGGTTGCCGTTCAAATCGAAACTGGGTATAAAAGCTAGCCACACCATAAATCTCGTTCTGAGATAGACCTAAAAATTTGGCTATCTCTGAGATTGCTTCCTCAGGAAGATAGCCTATTTCCTCTTGCACTTTCTGTAGAACGGGGATTAAAGCTCCTCTCTGCCCACGGTAAGGAGCCAGAACCGGTAACAATCGCTCGTGCAAACTCAACCTCCAAAGTGAATTCAAGAATCAGTTTATAATTTACCATCAAACAGTGTATAATACAAGCCTTGGTAGTTGCCTAATTATCATTAAGGGTATAAGATGTAGGACGTATGCTATGGTGAAAGCCGTGCTATTTAATAGCATATGAAGCTTACGATTAAGCAATAACGTGTGAAAGGGGATTGATATGCAGCGCTAATTATCAAAATAGAGTTGATAAGCCTTGATTACGTCTATCGGGGCGCTCAGAAAGTGTACAGGTTTGGCAATAAAAGCCTAACCTAAATTTATTAAAGTAATCTACTGGGGTGAAAAGAATGGGTATAGCATTAGTGCACATCGGATTTAATAACATAATAGTAATGAATAGAGTTATTGCCATAGCTTCGCCGAACTCGGCACCTACCAAACGCACCATCCACGAAGGGAGAAACAAAGGGCTACTAATTGATATGACCAATGGCAGAAGAACCAAGGCGGCTATCATCATTGATAGCGGGCATATTATTTTGGCTGCCCTAGCCCCGGAAACTATTGCTGGCAGGTTACAGGCAAGTCGAACGGAAAGCTCCACGGAGCGAGGAAGCTCATTGCTAGGACTAGAGCAAAGCGATGAAAAAGGCGACTGATAGCAGTCAGCTCCCGTTCAACCCGCCAATAAAACCGTTGTTCATAATTATCTCCGGTCCCTCGGGAGTAGGCAAGGATGCGGTTTTAGCCAGGATGAAGGAATTGGGCTACCCTCTTAAATACATTACTACCCTGACCACACGACCTCGGCGACCTAATGAGAGAGATAATATAGACTACCACTTCGTCTCAATGGAGAGATTCCAGGAGATGATTGAAAATAATGATTTATTAGAGTGGGCGAAGGTCTATGGCAATTGGTATGGCGTACCTAAGGAGGAAGTCAAACAAGCACTAGACAAGGGGCAGGATATAATAGTAAAGGTTGACATTCAGGGAGCAGCTACTATTAAAAAAATCCTGCCTCAGGCGATATTTATCTTTCTCATGCCGCCATCAATGGAGGAGCTTCTCGTTAGACTCAAGCAACGCCATACCGAATTACCCTCTGACTTGGACTTACGGCTGGAGACCGCCGAGGGAGAAATGAAACAGCTTCCTCTGTTTGACTATATAGTAGTCAACAGGTGGGATGAAATTGACCTGGCAGTAGCAGGAATTAAGGCTATTATTACTGCCGAAAAATGCCGGGTAACTCCCCGGGAAATCGCTTTGTAAGTTAATAAAATACTAGTTTAAGTAACCCGGCAAACAAAAAACCCAGTCCACCGCAGATAGGGAAGGTTAATATCCAGGCAGTAATAATATTACCGGCTACCCCCCAGCGCACTGCCGAAAGCCGCCTGGTAGCCCCCACCCCCATGATAGATGAACTGATGCAATGGGTAGTGCTTACCGGAATGCCGAACTGCGAAGCTATCTCAATAACGGTAGCCGCTGAGGCTTGAGCGGCAAAGCCGTGAACTGGCCGCAGGGTGGTAATCTTCATTCCTACTGTTCTAATAACCCGCCAGCCTCCAACAGCGGTGCCCGAGCTGATGGCTAAGGCTGATAAAACTATTACCCACCACAAATCACCATACGGAAGTTGGTCCCACAGACCAGTGTCATTATGGAAAATCACCAGTGCCATGGTGATAACACCTATGGGCATCTGACCATCATTTTTACCATGGCTATAAGCCATAAAGGCGGCAGAAAGAATTTGCAAATTGCTGAAAATACTTCGTATCCTGGCTGGAGCGGTTCTCCGTAACACCCAGAATAGAATAACCATCAGCACAAAGCCACCGGTAAAGCCCAGCAAAGGAGCTATACCTACTGCCAGCAAGGTCTGTGACAAACGGTAACCCCATCCCCATATCACCGCCCCGGTACCAGCCAGAGCTATCCCGGCTGACGCTAGTCCAGCAATAAAGCCATGGCTTATGCTTACCGGCAGACCATAGTAGGTAGCTAAGGTAGTCCAGATAATGACTGCGGCCAAAGCGGCAATCACTGGCGCATAGCTGAACTCTGAGATGACTTCCTTAGTTAAAATTTCTCTACCAATGGTCATGGCAACGGCTGTGCCAGTAGCGGCGCCAGCCAGGTTAAAGAAGGCAGCCATTATTATGGCATTTCGGGGGGAAAGAACACGGGTGCCAATCACCGTAGCGATGGCATTGGCAGCATCGTTGAAGCCATTAGCCACACCAAAACCAATAGCCAGAGCAACAATCAATATGAGGAGGCCGAGAGATGACTCAGGCATGCTTGAGGGCTACCCCTTCCAGGACGTTAGCCACATCCTCACACCTATCGGTGGCGCTCTCCATATGTTCGTAAATCTCACGCCACTTGATAATCTCAGCAATATCCGTAGTGTCAGTAAACAGCTCAGCCATAGCTGAGCGGAATACCCGGTCAGCCTCGTTCTCCAGCCGGTTAATCTCCACACATCGCTCAAGAATCTGCCTTAACTGAGCACGGTGACGCAGTTGAGGCATGGCTCTTTCTACCTCAGCAGTCGCCTGGACTATGGTATCAGATAGCTCCTTGGCCCTCTGGCCGGGACGGTCTACCTTATATATAAACATGGCATCAGCCGCAGCGTGGATAAAGTCGGTCACATCATCCAAGGTATGAGATAAGAGAGCTATATCCTCCCTGTCAAATGGAGTGACAAAGGTGCGGTGTAACTGCTCCATAACCTTATGGGTAATCCTATCCCCTTCGTGTTCCAGCTTGGTTATTTCGCTTACCTTTTCCTCAACATTCTCCCAGGTATCAACCAACTGTTTTAGTTTCTGAGCTGTTTTTACCATATTCTGGGCACCCGCCTCAAAAAGGTCAAAGAACTTCTCTTCCCGGGGGATAAAAGGAAGCCTGAACACTGCTAATCCTCCTTTGCCGCAAAGGGCACACTAAAGTAACGCCGACTAGAGATTGGGAGTGAGAAAAGCAAGGTTTACCATATTACTTCCACTGTGAGTTTAGATGAGGTATATCTGATTGTCAAGCTTAACCGGATGTTATTGCAGTCTACACTCTTTAGTCTGACTTCATGTCATTGGTAGAAGCGCAATCTCCAGAAACACCCCACCGCCGAGATTGCTTCGGCACCCTTGGTGACTCGCAATGACAAGGGATGAAGCTATGTGTCACCAATCATATGAACAAGTGCAGCACCTTGCTTGCCCGGTACTGCTTGGTTATAATGGTAACAGGGCTGAATAGAACAGGTGCCAACCAAGCCAGGCTTGGTTAGATGCATACCGGGCAGTACGGTTTTTGATTCTAAGCTGGAAGAGGAGAAGGTGTTTCGCCACGGGGGGCCTGAACAGTATTCACTGGGGAGATTGCTAGCACGACGAGAGTTCTTGAAGGGCATTACATTGCTGGGAGGACTGGTGTTGTTAGCCTCCTTCGTGCCCTCCTGCCTGCGGAGAGGTGAGCCGACGCCCGAGCCTGCTGAGGAGGAAATTATGCCTGCTGAGGAGGAAATTATGGCTAGCAAAATAGGTTTAGTATGTACCCGAAACCGGACGGAAGGCGTGCGCAGGGCTCTTGCTTTGCTCCAGTCCAACCCGGTGCGGGGGAAGGCAGTCGTTCTCAAGCCCAATTTTAATTCGGCTGACCCTTTCCCGGGCTCCACGCACAACGATACCTTACGTGCCCTGGTCCTCGCCATTCAGGAGATGGGGGCTAATCGGATCACATTAGCCGAGCGCAGCGGGCCCGGGGATTCCACCCGCCAGGTGATGGAAAAGAAGGGCATCTTCAACCTGGCTGAGGAGCTGGGCTTTGACATAGTCAACCTTCAAGAGCTTGGGCCAGAGGGGTGGGCTCACCTGCATCCCAAGGATAGCCACTGGAAGGATGGC
>Ga0209978_10000645_pt1 | contig 13584 bp, 11 predicted proteins | sample BentaG_FD_182805 | JGI IMG/M metagenome (GOLD analysis project Ga0209978, IMG submission 182805) | Deep subsurface microbial communities from South Atlantic Ocean to uncover new lineages of life (NeLLi) - Benguela_00093 metaG (SPAdes)... | ecosystem: Environmental > Aquatic > Marine > Oceanic >...
ATGCGAGGCTCGCTGGATCGGTCCCCGAGAACTAGACAAGCTTCCGGTAACCAAGAGCACAAGAGCATTCCTGAAGGAAAAGATCAAATTCGACTAGAGAGCGTCTCCCTTTCTTTCCGGTCATCGCAAACTACAGGGGCACATACTCAGCTGCGAAACAACACTGCCTGTCCACAGAAGGCAAGAGTTCGTGGCAATAGGTTACGCGGGCACCGCCAGATCTGCAAATAGATCTTGAACCGGTGAATACCTCCTGTTTGTGGTTGGTTCATTTTTGTTGACCTTGCAGCTTGCCGGGGCATGGACTTTGCTATATATTTATAGACGGAATTGTCTTACCGGATGACATTTCAGCCAAATTTCTACTGGTGGATGCCTTTTAGTGAGAGCAAAATCTCTGATCACCCCTCTTACCCTCAAACCTCATGCTCTCATGCGAGGATAGGGGCTGACTCCTTTGAGGTTAGAACCCCTTAAATCAGCCGTTCGTGTCATGGGCCCTTTCGTCTCATTGACACCGGGGAGCAAGGATGATATTAAAAGAGTAACGGCCTTTTGAGCCAATTAAAGGAGAGAAGCATGAAAGAAAAAAAGACAGGCCCTGAAACTGATAGATATGCAGATTTTTTAGATGACCTCAGCCACTTCTCGGCAAAGGATGAGGAAAAATATCTTGCGGATAGAGCTGGTTACGCTTTTTCTGAGAAAGAGATTATTTTAAAGGTTGGCGAGAACGTCAAGCAGATAAGAGAGAGAAAGGGATTAAGCCTCGAGGACATTTCTCAAAGAACGGGATTAAAGGTCGAACTCTTGACGGAAATAGAAAAAGGGGAAATATCTCCCCCCCTGGGAACCATTATCAAACTGGCAAAGGCCCTTGACATGAAAATGGGTTACTTCATTTCTGGTGCTGAGGATCTCCCTTACACGATTGTGCGCAAAAATGACCGAAAGCTTGTATCTAGATATGACGCCAAAACAAGCGATAAGTACGGGTACGAATTTTCATCTCTGGCCCCTTATAAGAAGAATAGGCATATGGAACCCTTAATTGTAAAGCTGGAGCCATCACATATTGAAGAGGAGCGGTCAACCCATGATGGTCAGGAATTTATCTATGTTCTTGAGGGAACTATGGAGGTTCGCCTCGGGGAAGACGCTCACCTTCTTGAAACAGGTGATGCGATATATTACGACTCTACTGTTCCACACCTCGTAAAGTGTCACGGCAAACATACCACAACGATATTAGCTGTGCTGTATACTGAATCATAAGAGTAAACGCCTAATTGGTGAAATAATGATTGCATTCGATCTGCGATGTTCTAATGGACATGGCTTTGAAGGGTGGTTTAAGGACCTTGAATCATTCGACGAGCAGGATTCCAAGGGAATGATTACCTGCCCCTTTTGTAAGAGCAACAAAATAACCAGGGTATTCTCTCCGGTAGCAATAAAGAGCACGAAAGGAGAGGAAAAGCCAGAAGAGGGTAAGCCTGATTACAAAAAACTGGCCATGGGCATAATGGAGTATATAAAGGACAATTTTGAAGACGTGGGTACTGCTTTCACTAAGGAGGCCCTGAAAATACATTACGGCGTAGCAAAAAAGAGGGATATCAGGGGATCGGCTACAGGAGAAGAAGAAAAAACACTCAAAGAAGAGGGGATCAAATTCTTCAAGTTCCCTTTCATTAAGCCTAAAGATGAGGATAATTAATGGTCCCCACCCCATCAAAACCATCGGCATATATGAGATCTTTTCACAATATCCCCGGACCTCGTTACTCGTTTCGAGCCGACAACTTCAAACTTTAGGCCCGTCTGCCTCGCAAGGCCTTGGCGAGCGGGCAGGCACTTTAGGCACTTTCATTACTATGGGTATGATTGATATTACCGGTAAGAAGACTATTGTGAGAGAGGCACGAGCTTCTGGGCGAATAATCCTCTCCCCGGAAACAGTCCAAAAGGTAAGAGACGATAAGATTAAGAAAGGAGACCCCCGACCAGTTGCTGAAATAGCGGGCATGAATGCAGCTAAAGAAACCTCTCGCTTGATTCCCCACTGCCATCAGATCCCACTCAATACTGTGGACCTCAATTTTTCTCTGGGAAAGGATTTTATTGAGGCCAGCTGTTTCGTAAAGGCCGAAGCTATGACTGGGGTAGAGATGGAGGCCCTCGTAGGTGTCTCAATAGCCCTTGCTACTATCTGGGATATGGTTAAATATCTTGAGAAAGATGAGGGCGGTCAATATCCATCCACTCGGATTTCGGATATCAGGGTCCTTGAAAAGGTCAAAAGACCCGTATCCCAACCTGATGCATCTTAAAAGAATATAAGGGTTACGATAATAAAAACAGGAAAGAGAAAGATAATCGAGTATTTTAACATATACCCAAAGAAACTCGGCATGGGTGTGCCTGCCTCTTCCGCGATTGACCTCACCATAAAATTAGGTGCATTTCCGATGTAGGTATTGGCGCCAAAGAAAACAGCACCTGCAGAAACAGCCATTAGGTATATCGGGTTTTCAGCAATCAACCTTGAGACAGCCATCCCTTCTGGCATACCTGGGTAGAACTTCCCGAGAGCACTCGTGAAAAAGGTTAAATAGGTAGGAGCATTATCCAGGAAACTTGAAAGGATCCCCGTAACCCAGAAATAGTGAACGGGTTCTTTTACAGCACCTGTAAGGAAGGCAAGTGCACCCTTGCTCCCTGCCAGAAGGAGAAGGAGACAGGGGGTCATGGTTACAAATATTCCTGCAAATAGATAGGCCACCTCCTTAATGGGAAACCAGGTAAACTCGTTATCCTCCCGTATCTGAGAAGAGGTAAATATCAACGAAAGCACGCCCATGAGGATAATAAAACCGTCTCTCCCCCACTCTTGAACGTTTCTGGCCACACCTAACGTACTTACCTCCCCCCAATTCACCAATCCGCTAAAGATGACCGAGCCAACAACCCCAGCCAAGAATATAAAATTATAGCTTCCGACTAACCCCAAAGGTGCTTTTTCTCCTTCATCCATCTGGCCGCTTTCGGTATGCCCTTCTTTCCGGTAATAATAGAGATCGAGTAAAAAATACATGACCAGCAAGATCACGGCAGTCAATACCATGTGAGGCAAGAGGCGAAAGGTCCAGAAAAAGGGAACGCCGTGCAAGAAACCCAGGAATAGTGGAGGATCGCCCACCGGTGTGAGTGCTCCGCCAATGTTTGCCACAAGAAAGATGAAAAAAACCACCATGAACGCCCTGTTTTTTCGATAATTATTAGCCCTCAAAAACGGTCTGATAAGTAGCATGGCGGCTCCGGTTGTCCCCATCCATGATGCGAGAACAGTTCCTATGACAATTATGACGGTATTCACTAAAGGTGTTCCCCGTAAACTCCCCTTAAGCAAAATACCCCCGGAGATAGTAAAAAGACTCCACAGGAGGATAATAAAGGGGACATAATCCGCTATGAGGATATGAAGAAAACTGTGAAGCGCTACTCCCTTATAGGCAGTTAACAGAGGGATTGCTATGGCAATAGCCCAAAAGGCCGAGACCTTTCCAAAATGATGGTGCCAGAATCCGGGAACAAAAAGAGGCAACAAGGCGATTGAAAGCAATATCCCGATAAATGGAATAGTGCTGTAAAGAGAGAGAATTTCACCTAAATTGATGTGTTCGGAACCCCCCTCAGGGGAATGTCCTGCTGCAAAGACGGGAAAGGAAAGGGCAAAAAAAACGAGCAAAAGCAAAATCAAACTTTTCCATTTCATTAATGCGCCTCACAGAGAATTAACGATTTTCCAATTAGACAATTGTCGCATCGTCTACGCTTCCCGGTTAATCCCTCTGTCCAGAACCAGAGTATATCCTGCACTAGATCGTATCTCGAAGTCGGTGGAAGTATAGGCGGGGGGACACATTGAGTCAAGAAAAAATTGCCACTGAGATCTTCATTTACACGATAAACACCGAATTTTGAAAAATCGGATAGACCTCCATTTGTCTTTGTGATATACGGAATAAAAAAAGGAGGAGGTTTGAAGATGCGAGACCTAAAATTTTTTAAAACTTTCATGGCACCGTTCTTGGTTATGCTTTTCCTGATAGCCATCACCGCCTGTGCCACCAGCACCCTCTCCGAACAGACAACAGCTCCTGAACAATCCCAAGCCGTTCAACAAGGTGTGGAACCACAAGCTGCTCTTTATTACGATTTTAAGGATGTGCCTGTTCCAAAGGAAATGGAGATTCAAAGGGAGAGGTCCTTTGTCTTCCAAACAACCGAATTTGCCTCTGGATTGCTCACCTTTTCCGGGAAGGTTGAATCAAATTCTCTCATCAGCTTCTTTAGGATTAGATTACTCGAGGACGGTTGGCGTTTCTTGAGCTCCATTACATCGCCCAAGACTATCATGTTCTTTCAGAAAGAAAACCGCTTTTGCGTCATCACCATAATCAGCAAAACCTTTACTACCGAAGCAGAAATCCTCGTTGCACAAGGCTTCCAGACTATCTAGCCGTCTATATGAAGTAAGATCTTTGAATTTATGTCAAGTTTTGTAATACCACTAAGGACTAAAGGATAATTGGGATCGTAGAACGGTTGCGGTTGCGCAGCTCGAAACGGTTAACGGTTAACGTCATACGAAACCAGCCCGCCATAAGTCTGGCGGGCCAGCAGCGCAACCGTATAACCTTAGACGAAACCAACATCGCTTCGTCTCAATTAATGGAATATCATTTTTCTCCACTCGTCGGTTTGCCCGTCCCGGGCCGGTACGGGCCGGGACGGGCAAAGCCTCACTAGTCCAGTGGGTATCAAGTGCGGAAACTTGGTAGGAGGGGCAGCAGTCAATTACCCCTGTTTTTGATAACCGCATAGTCCGGGAAATCTAAGTGCAGTCGCTCGGATCGCCACCAATTTTAGCCAGCCCATGGCTCAGCGCTGGTAAGATAACAGACAGGTTTTCCTTTGCACCATCAGGACTTCCGGGTAAATTTATTATGAGACTGCTTCCCCTGACCCCGACAATTGCCCGGGAAAGCATAGCATGAGGGGTTTTTTTCAGACTCGCAGCCCTCATGGCCTCGGCCATACCAGGTACCTGATACTTAATCACCCTGAGCATGGCCTCAGGAGTTACATCAGTTGGGCTGACCCCAGTTCCCCCGGTCGTCACAATGAGTCTGAGTCCATCTTTGTCAACCCAGGTAATCAAACGCTCTGCAATCTTTTCCTGATCGTCAGGGACAATACCCTGTTTTTCAACAGGGTACCCGGCCTTGGCTAGCAAATCAGCAACCACAGCGCCAGATTCATTCTTTCTCTGTCCCCTGGATCCTTTATCACTAATAGTTAATACCCCAGCCTTTATCATCAATCGGCAACCTCTAGCTTGTCCCTCCTTTAGAGGCAGCTATTATCTTCTCTGCTAGTTGTACTGGAACCTCTTCATAGTGTGAATGCTCCATCTGGAAACTGCCCCTGCCACCAGTCATCGATGTTAGATCAAAGGAATATCTTAAAACCTCAGCAAGAGGCACCTCAGCCTTTATAATCTGATGCTTCCCCTCGGTATCCATCCCCAGGACTTTACCCCTCCTGCCGTTAATATCACCTATGACGTCTCCCATTACATCTTCCGGGACTCTGATCTCTATGCTCACAATCGGTTCAAGAAGAATAGGTGTAGCCTCCTGAACAGCCTTTTTGAAACACATGGAGGCAGCAATCTTAAAGGCCATCTCAGAGGAGTCGACCTCATGGGATTTTCCATCATAAAAACGGATCTTTAAGTCCACAACAGGGTGTCCTGCCAGAACACCACTCCTCATAGCCTCCACTATTCCCTTCTCAACGGCTGGGACAAAATTCCTGGGCACATTCATACCACTCAATGCCTCTTTAAACACAAACCCTTCCCCCCTTTCCAAAGGGAAAATATCAAAATGTACCTCGGCAAACTGACCCCGCCCCCCGGTCTGTTTTTTATGCCGGTAGATTATTTTTTCTTTGGCACCTCTAATCGTCTCCCTGTAGGGAACCTTTGGGGTTTTCAGGCTGATCTCCACACCAAATTTTCTCTTTAGTTTATCCCTTGTATTCTCCAGGTGAATCTGACCTGTTCCTGACAGGATAATCTCTGAGGTTGATTGATCTCTATCCACTTTGAGGGTAGGGTCTTCCTCCATCAATTTGGCCAGAGAAGAGTATACCTTGTCCTCATTCTCTTTTTCAGTGGCTTCTATGGCGAAAGAGATGGTTGGCGAAAATGGCTGAGCTGGATCAAACACGACTGGATTATCCCCAATGCAAAAGGTATCACCTGTTGCGGTCTCTTTGAGCTTGGCTACAGCTGCTATATCGCCAGCACCAGCTGTTTTGATTGGTGTTTGCTTTTTGCCTTCAATTGATAGCAACTGACCTAATCTTTCTTTTACCCCTTTTGTTGAATTAAAGACCGTAGATTCTGAGCCGATCTTTCCAGACATAACCTTAAACAGATTGAGTCTGCCTGCAAAAGGGTCTGCCAGGGTCTTGAAAACGAGAGCTGAAAAAGGGGCATCATCAACGGCATCAAATTCCACGTTTTCATCACTGTGAATCTTATGCCCTTTAACCTTTCCTCTCTCACTCGGAAAAGGCAAGACCTGGTCAATAATGTCCAAGAGGTGTTTTACACCGATATTAAGGAGAGCAGATCCAGGAATAACTGGCACAACCATGCCGGATTTCACGCCCTCTATAAAGATTTCTTCTATCTCTTTCGGGGTAATTTCTTGTCCATCAAGATATTTTTCCATAATATCATCATTGACCTCGACGATATTTTCCATCATTTTCTCACGCCATGTATTCACTGTCTCGGCCATTGGACCTGGGATATCACCATCCTTGGACGAACCGCTCCCATCATTCTTGTAGAGATAGGCCTGTAGTGTAATCAAGCTTACTATGCCACTAAAGTCACTTTCGGCTCCGATTGGGAGATATATGGGCGTTACATTTATAGAGAATATATCCTCTATTTCCTTCAAGATTTTATAGAAATCAGCCCGTTCCCGGTCCAGTTTGTTGATAAATATCACCCGAGGCAAACTATATTCCCCGGCAAATCCCCAGACCTTTTCGGTGCCCACTCTGATGCCGTCAACGGCATCAACAACAACAACCGTCCCTTCGGCCGCCTGGAGACATATCTTGGTATCGGAAATGAAATCATTTTCTCCCGGTGTATCTATCAGGTTGAACCTCCCATTTTTCCAATTGTAAGGGTGGAAGGCTGTGCCCAGGGTAACTTTTCTCTTTATCTCTTCCGGTTCAAAATCCATGGTGGAGGTACCATCATCTACCCTTCCCAACCGGTTGACCGATTTAGCACTATACAGTATGGCCTCTGCCAGTGATGTCTTTCCACATCCACTATGCCCTACCAAAGCCACATTTCTAATTTGATCTACTTTTTTTGTCATATGATCCTCGTGATTATTTAGTAACGTTCAAAAGTGTTGCCATGAATCATAGTGAGGGGCCCTCCACGTTCTAAAGGAGGTCATGGCTGTTTTTAAAAGGCGATATCTCAAAAAAAATTCCACCGGGTCTTGCAGTGGTCAAATATGTGGGGTTTACATCTCGGAAGCCCTGGGAGTCTCCGTCTAGTTCATCTAAACCCCACATATTTGGCCACCTGCCGTTAGGCCGATAGATAGCGCCTTGAGAAAATTGGCATGACCTCATAGACGTGACTATGTACAGGTTCTCTAACCAAAATATCCTTGAGTTAGCACTTTTGAACGATACAGATTATTTAGGTACAGTAACCACCTAACATCTAGCCGTAAACAAGATCCACAGCAAGGGACACTGAGGATGAATGATACTTAACTTACCCTAATAGGGAAAAATGTCAAGATAAGAATAGCAGAAAACGATAGACCCAAGCCCTATCCATCTCCGTCGTTGACAGTGTACGGCTCATTGTTTAAAATAGAGTTCATTCTGTGGAAGACTGACTTGTTCTACAGCAAGAAAGGAGCAGTACAACAGTGCCCTATACAATAGCCATGGCCGGAAAAGGAGGAACAGGCAAAACCACACTTGCTGGATTCTTGATCAAATATTTGGTCCAAAAGGGGAAAACCCCTGTACTAGCGGTCGACGCCGATTCAAATACCAACCTGAACGAAGTGCTTGGCGTTTCCTTAACAGACACACTGGGCACCAGTCGGGAGGAAATGAAAGACGGGGTGGTTCAACAGGGGATGACCAAACAGATGTTTATGGAGATAAAGCTGGCAGAAGCAGTGGTTGAAGGGGAAGGGTTTGACCTTATTGCCATGGGCAGGCCGGAAGGCCCTGGATGTTACTGCGCTGCTAATACCCTGTTGACTATGTATTTGGGAAAGCTCATAAATAATTATCCCTTTGTGGTTATGGATAATGAAGCCGGCATGGAACATATAAGCCGGTTGACAACAAACAATGTTAACCTTCTTCTCGTGGTTTCTGATACCTCCATACGGGGAATCGAAACTGCTGGCCGGATTAATTCTTTAGTAGATGAATTGAAGGTAAGGGCAGAGAAAAGGTGTTTGATAATCAATCAGGCACGGGAGGGTATAACTGATTCCTTGCAAAAGGCAATTACCAAAAATGGACTGAATCTGGCTGGTACCATTCCAAAAGATGATCTCCTCTATGATTTTGACATGGCTGGTAATCCTACCGTTACTTTGCCGGATGACAATCCGGCCCTTTCCGCTGCCTTTACTATTTTCGATGAAATAATCGAGGCTAATGAGTAGATAGAAGCAATGATAACGATATTGGTAACTGGTGGATGCGGTTTTATTGGCAGTAATTTTATTAGATACGTTCTCAGAAATCGCACCGAAACTCAGGTTGTAAACCTCGATAAGCTTACCTACGCCGGAAACCTCGCCAACCTATCCGACGTGGTGAGGGAATATGCACCGTCACGTTACCGATTTATAAAAGGTGATATCCGTGATAAACAGATCGTCGAAGATATCTTTAGGGGATCTAATATTGATTGGGTCATAAATTTTGCCGCTGAATCCCATGTGGACAGAAGCATAGTTGAACCGGCGGAATTCCTCAATACCAACATACTTGGAACCTTTACGCTCCTTGAGACCGCAAAAAAATACTGGTTCGATCATGCTTCAGAGGTGACCAAGAAGCGCTTTGTTCAAATCTCCACCGATGAGGTATATGGATCGCTTAACGATACCGGCCTCTTCACAGAAACAACTCCCTATGATCCATCCAGCCCTTATTCAGCAAGTAAGGCAGCCTCTGATCATCTTGTAAATGCCTTTCACAGAACGTACTCTTTACCGACGATTATCACGAATTCTTCCAATAACTATGGCCCTTATCAGTTTCCTGAAAAGCTGATTCCCCTGATCATCAGCAATGCCACAAAAGGAAAAATGCTCCCTGTATACGGCGACGGAAAAAACGTGAGGGACTGGCTCTATGTCGATGACCACTGCTCGGCCATCTTGGCCACACTCGAAAGAGGGCTGGTCGGTGAAAGATATAACATCGGTGCGAATTGTGAAAAACAAAATATAGACATTGTTACTATGATCTGTGACTATCTCGACAAAAGACTCGGTTTGCTTAATGCTAAACCAAGGAGAGAGCTGATAGAATATGTCCCTGACAGGCTTGGGCATGATCGAAGATATGCAATTGACGCCTCCAAAATAAGAGATGAGGTCCACTGGGAGCCTTCAGTTGCCTTTGAGCGGGGTATAGCAGAGACTATTGAGTGGTATCTGGATAACAGGGCTTGGGTACAAGATATTGAAACAGGGCGATACCGAGAATATTATAGGGATGAGTAAATGACTAAGAAAGCTACGAAAGGAATTGTATTAGCAGGCGGCTCTGGCTCTCGTCTGTACCCTATCACTATATCGGTGAGCAAGCAATTGCTCCCCGTATGCGATAAGCCGATGATCTATTATCCACTCTCTGTCCTGATGCTTGCAGGCATCAGAGAGATACTAATCATCTCTACTCCCCAAGATATTCCAAACTTCAGGACCTTATTGGGTGATGGGCACCAGCTTGGTCTCTCTTTCACTTACGCAGCACAGCCAAGACCGGAGGGATTGGCTCAGGCCTTTATTATAGGAAAAGAATTTGTTGGTGATCATCCTTCCTGTCTCATCCTCGGGGACAACATCTTTTATGGACACGGCTTTTTAGATTCTCTGAGGAGAGCGGCAAACAATGAAAAAGGTGCCACCATATTTGGCTATTGGGTACGCGAGCCCGAAAGATATGGGGTTGTCGAGTTTGACGCAACGGGAAAGGCCATGAGCATTGAGGAAAAGCCAAAAATCCCGAAGTCAAACTACGCTGTAACTGGCCTTTACTTCTATGATAATCAGGTTTGCTCAATTGCCTCCGAACTCAAGCCATCCAAGAGGGGGGAGCTTGAAATCACTGATGTGAATATGACCTACCTGAGAAATAACCAATTGAAGGTTGAAACCCTAGGCCGAGGTATTGCATGGCTCGACACAGGCACCTATGAATCCATGATACAGGCTATTAACTTCATCCATGCTATTGAACAGCGACAGGGACTAAAGACCGCGTGCCTTGAAGAGATTGCCTACCGAATGGGATACATATCGGCGGATCAGCTAAAGATCCTTGCCATGCGTCTGAAAGAAAGCTCCTATGGCCAATACCTTTTGGAGATATTAGACGAAAAACCGGGAAGCACAGGGGCTCCGGGGAGCCATACTAATGATCTTTAGCCCATCTCCAATCCTTAAAGACGTCATCATTATAGAGCCGGATACCTTTCCTGACAAGAGGGGCTACTTCATGGAAACCTATCATCAAAAAAAATTCGCTGTTGGAGGTATCGATGTGGAGTTTGTTCAAGATAACCAGTCCATGTCCACAAAAGGAACACTACGGGGTCTCCATTACCAGATACAAAGGCCCCAAGGGAAGTTAGTCAGGGTCTTGTATGGCGAGGTATTTGATGTAGCCGTGGACATCAGGAGATCTTCGCAAAACTTTGGGAAATGGTTCGGGATACTATTATCTGCGAATAATAAAAGGGCTGTTTACATCCCTCCGAATTTTGCACACGGTTTTTGCGTGTTATCTGATCGGGCAGAGTTTCTCTATAAGTGTACTGATTTTTATGGACCAGAATATGAACGGACTATCAGGTGGGATGATCCGGAGTTGGCCATTGACTGGCCCATCAAAGACCCTATTCTCTCGGAAAAGGATGCCACCTCCCCATTCCTTAAACATGCTGAATTGCCTCTATGACATCGGACTGTTAACCCAAAAAACTATTGATGAGCAGGGTCACGTCATAGTGAAACCTAATCTATTGATTTTTAAGCTTCTTGCAGGGTATGGGCCAGGGGCATAATCCAAAAAAAAGACATCCATACCCTGGACTTTGACGTTACCCTGTATCGATGAGCAAAACGATGGTTCTTTCGCCTGTTTTCTGGTAAAAAGAGGTAAATAAGATTAACAAATTATCGGCTTTACCAATAATTTTTCGATGATGAGCAAAAGTTGTGACACGATGAATTACTTAACAAACAGCGATACCTTTGCACTATTCTGCGTCCAACAGGCATGACCTCATCAGAGCGAATGATAACTCTATATTGTTTATGCCAACACTTTTGAACGATACCAAGTTTTGGCAAACTCGTAAAAAGTGTTTTGTGAACGAGATTGAGCGTTTTGGGAGAGAAGCGCTTGAGATGTTCAGCGTTAAGAGATGCTAACTGTTTGAGGGCGTTATACCGAGTTTTAGTCCCGCTGAAGCGGGAAAGATCTTAAGTGCGCCCAAAATGCTCACGGATAGAGCAAAATCGACTTTTTGCGAATGCATTAAGATCTTAGCATAGAAAGAAAGTAGCACAATGGCTAAGGCATCGTCCGATTACCCTATCAAAAGGGAGATTTGGGGAGTAGTTTTTCTACTGTTAACCCTTATCGTTGCAGTAAGTCTTGTATCCTACAACCCCCAGGATTCACTTTTCTGGAAAAAGGCAGGGGCTCTTGACCATACAGAGAACCTTTTTGGGCCTATAGGTTCTCATTTGGCCGGGTGCCTCTTTCTGCTTCTTGGCCTTTCATCCTTCTGGCTCATAGCCATTCTCCTCTACCTCGCCATCTGCTTTTTTAGGGGTAGGTTTCCCTCTGGCCCAATCTGGATGTCGGTAAGCCTCGTTCTGCTGGTTCTGTCTTTTTCTGCATTGGTCTCCCTTTACAAACCAGATGGAATGCCTTACCGGGGCGCACTGATTAGCGGAGGGTTGGCAGGCTTGCATTGTGCCGGACTAGGAAAGAAGGTATTCAATTTTTTCGGGGCATATACACTTTTTCTCGCCATCTTTGTGATCTCCTTCATGTTCATCACCCGATTCTCCTTTGGTAAGCTCTTTGACGCAATCTGGGAGGTAGTTTCTACTATTACTGTTCATGCCAAGGAAACATGGCTCAAATTTATGGAGCGAAGAAAAAGAGCAAAAACAAGAAAAACCGTCGCAAAAAAGATTACTAAAGGCCGAGAGAGGAAGCTGACTATTGTTGAGCCCCCTTCCCAGAAACTGTCTAAACCAACCCAAGAATTTTTCCCTTTTATGAGTGTACCCGGCAAGTTCAAACTCCCCCCTTTCAAGCTCTTAGATGAAACCCCCAAACCATCAGACACCGAGGTGGAGAAAGAGAGCCTGAGAATGAATGCCCTCCGGCTCGAGGGGAAGCTCAGGGATTTCGGAGTGGACGGTGAGGTGGTGGAAATCGTACCAGGCCCGGTAATTACCATGTATGAATTCAAGCCGGCACCAGGTGTCAAGATAAGCAAGGTAGCCTCCTTAGCAGATGATCTTGCACTCAACCTGAGGGCATCAAATATCAGGATTGTAGCACCAATCCCCGGAAAATCAGCTATAGGAATAGAGATACCGAACAATAAGAGAAGGCTCGTGACCTTAAAGGAAATCCTATCCAGCCAAATCTTTCAGGACTCTCCCTACCGGCTGACCATTGCCTTAGGAATGGACATAATCGGTCAACCAGTGATCACTGATCTAAGCAAAATGCCACATCTTCTCGTTGCTGGTGCAACCGGAACAGGCAAAAGTGTATCCATTAATGCCATGATAAACAGTATCCTCTTTAAGAGCCCTCCGGAAATGGTCCGCTTTGTCATGGTTGACCCAAAAAGAATAGAACTTTCGCCGTACCAGGACATTCCCCATCTATTGCACCCGGTCGTCAGCAATCCAAAAGAGGCAACCAGTGCCCTGAGATGGGCTGTTGACGAAATGGAGAGACGGTATACCCTTCTCTCAGACAAAGGCGTGAGGAACATAGAGGCCTATAACCGCAAGATTAAGAAGGAAAGAGGTCCTGTTGAACCTGACATGGACAAAAAGACTGAGGAGCACCTCCCATACATTATCATTATTATTGATGAGCTTGCTGACCTTATGATGGTCTCCAGCAGGGAGGTCGAAGAGTCTCTGGCAAGACTGGCACAAA
>Ga0209978_10000646_pt1 | contig 13584 bp, 9 predicted proteins | sample BentaG_FD_182805 | JGI IMG/M metagenome (GOLD analysis project Ga0209978, IMG submission 182805) | Deep subsurface microbial communities from South Atlantic Ocean to uncover new lineages of life (NeLLi) - Benguela_00093 metaG (SPAdes)... | ecosystem: Environmental > Aquatic > Marine > Oceanic >...
GGCCCATCTCTCCACGAGGGTAGGAAATTGTGTGAAAAGCTTCGCCAATATCCTGTCTTTCCAGGTCTTGGTACTCATCTCTGTCTCCTCCACTTGACCTTTGCAACAACGGAATCCTATGGAATATAATGAAGCAAGGGGGGTGCCAAAATGGGAAAGGGTATGAAATGAGTTGATATCACTGACTAATTTGATATATGGGATTTCAATGATGCATTTATCTGGGCTCTCCTTTCGACAAAATGGGCGTGGCAAAAGAACGGTATATCGAAGATTCACCTTTTCTTTTCATGGGTTATGAAAGTTCGACAAGATTATGCTCCATCGACGATATTGTCGAGATAAATAAGGGGACACTTCCCATATTAGTTCCCGAGTTTCCCAGCTTTCATATGAAATATTTTTGTAACTCTTTGAAATTATATACTTCACGAGGGGACTCCCTTGCCGCTCCGCTTCAGTGCTTCCGAAGTGACCCTTTCGGGGTTCGCAGGTGGGGAATACCTACCCCTTCCAGCCGAGTTTGGGTACTGCCGTTATGCGGTGCCGTAGTGGTGCGGTCTAAAGGATGTAGTTTCGCTCATGGACAACGGTGTTCCCTTGAAACTCAGGAAACTTCACATAAATGAACGTGGACATACACGTAAATTTGGAGGATAATTTGATAAATTTGGGTTAAAGCCTTCTGGAGCGAGAAAGGAACATTCAAATGCCTTTCTTCAAGGTTAAAAGCCTGCAGCAACGGCTCATACTTTTCTTATTACTGCCTGTCGCATGTCTTCTCTTTTTGGTGGGCCTTTTGGGATTTATCTATGCGAGGCAGGTCATGCTGAATCAGTGGAGATAGGGTGTCGTCCTCAAGCTTCAGCGAGCTGCCCATTACATCGACATGCGCCTGGGGAGGCCGATCGAATGGATTGAAATGTTTCATAAGACCGGTGGGCAACGAGGTGAATACGCTTTACAAAATTGGATTCTGGGCCAATTGGAAGAGCTGGAGGGTGTTACCGAGGTTCATCTCCGGTGGGTAGATCAAGAGCCTGAAAGAAGAATGATGCCCGGGATGCATCCTCATATGGGCCATCAAAGCATGATGCGCTTTCAACGTGGGAGAATTGCCGAGGTTACCCCGCCTAAATACGATGCTCAGGCTGGACATGAAACAGTATCTCTTGTCTCGATTCTCAAAGATGAATCCGGCAAGGAAGTAGGCAACCTTGAGGTGGCGGTTCGTTTTGACTATCTGATGGAGGATATTATCAAACTGGGTTGGTGGCAAACCGATATGGCTTGTTTAGTGGATAACTCGGTAGTGTGTCTCACCGAATCCATGATGAAAGGACGTGGTCAGCTCGGAGAGACGAATGATCCGTTGGAGCTGGGTATCCTGAAGGCCATGAAAGAGAAGCCCTTTGGAACTTTACGGGGCCCTGGACATCCCCCGGATAAAGTCGCAGGTTTCTACAAGATTGAACAGGCCCCGTGGGCCATTGTGTTATTCGCGCCGGGGAGCAAAATTCTGGCCCCCATTGTTCGTTTTCGATTTTATTATGCCCTGGGCGGTATTCTTTGTATCATTTTAATCATTTTGTTGATCCGATCCGTTACAGGAAAAATGGTCCATTCCATCAAAGGAATTTCCCAGGCCGCTGAGAACGTTGCCCAAGGAGAGTATGGGGATCCGCTGCCCCAAAAGAGTCAGGATGAAATTGGACAGCTCATCGGTAGCTTCAACGCCATGGTCCAGGGTCTTAAGGAAAGGGATTTCATAAGCAACACCTTTGGACGATATGTGGATCAAGAAATCGCCAAAGAATTGATGCGCCAGCCCGAAGCAACAAGATTGGGGGGCGAGAAACGTGAAGTGGCGATTTTGATTTCGGATATTCGAGGCTTTACCCCCCTATCCGAGTCCTTGAGCCCAGAGGCGATTATCAGTATTCTGAATCACTATTTCTCCCATATGATCGAGGTCATAAAGAAACATCAAGGCATTATCGTTGATTTTTTTGGGGACGGCCTTCTGGTCTTTTTTGACCCATTGGATGGCCCGGTTGCACCCACGATCCATCGAGCCACTCGATGTGCCATGGAGATGCAAAATGAGATGGAGGCATTTAATGCAGAAGTGAGGAAAGAAGGTTTGCCCGAGCTTGAAATGGGAATTGGTCTGAACTCAGGTCAAGTCGTGGTCGGCAACATTGGGTCTGAAACCAGGGCCAAGTATGGGATTGTGGGATCAGCAGTGAATCTAACTCAACGCATTCAAGAGGTGGCCAGAGGCGGAGAAGTGGTCATTTCGGATTCCATATACTACTACGCAGCCGGGTATCTGGATATTAGGAAGTCTTTTGAAGTGCAGTTGAAAGGCCTTCAGGAAAGGACGAAACTTCATATACCCGACTCGAAGCCAATTCACTATTCCTAATTGAAGGATGCGAATCTAAGCATTGAGCACATGGTGGATTATGAAATCACCCTCGGAATCAACCAATAAGGTCATCGACGTCAAGGGACGCGATTGCGTCAGGAGGGAGGTGAAGGCGTTTATCGACAGGCTGGGATTGCAGTGGTTTTTGGAAGGGGATGACGATCACCTGAACTTCAAGATCAAAGACCGTTCCATCGAGCGCTGTGCCATGTGGTTATGCGAAGAAAAGGAATTGGTGGAAAGGGACTCAGGCGGGGGTGAAATCGACTTCTATCTGAAGATAAAGAACCCGGAGGAGCTCGAAAAGTACAAAAGGATGGTGAGAAGGGAGGTCCTCAGGTATGTCAAGAAAGCCCTGGAAAGGTAGTCCAACCAAACGAAACTCCAATGAAAACAATGCTTTCCCCGTGGGCAAATTTATGATACAGTATACGTGTTCAATGGACCTTTCCGATCTTCCATGGGAGGGATGGGATGCGTAATTTAACACTCATGACGGACCTGTACGAATTGACCATGGTTGGTGGATACTTCGTCACCGGGAAAAAGGACCAATGGGCCAACTTCGATTACTTCTTTCGGAGTGTGCCCGATGACGGTGGATTTTGCATTGCCGCAGGCCTCGAACAGGTGATCGATTACATCCAAAATATCGAATTCACGGAAGACGATATCGCCTATTTGGAAACGCTAGGCATATTTCCCGCGGATGTTCTCGAATACTTGAGGAACCTTCGGTTTACGGGCAATCTCCACGCGGTCCCCGAGGGAACGATCATCTTTCCCCACGAACCCATCATCCGGGTAGCCGCCCCACTCCCAGAGGCACAATTCATCGAATCCGCCCTGCTGAATATCATGAACTTTCAAACCCTGATCGCCACTAAATCGTCCCGGGTCTGCATTGCTGCGGAAGGGGATCCCGTCATCGAATTCGGCCTCAGGAGGGCCCACGGCCCTGATGCTGCCCTGGGGGCGGCACGGGCATCCTTTATCGGAGGCGCCATGGGTACCTCAAATACCCTAGCGGGAAGGATGTTGGGAATACCCGTCAGGGGAACGATCGCACACAGCTGGATAGAGTCCTTCCCCTCCGAACTGGAGGCCTTCCGGACCTATGCAAAAGTCTACCCCAAGGGCTGTCTCTTGCTGGTCGATACCTACAACACCCTCAGAAGCGGTGTCCCTAATGCCATCAAGGTTGGACGTGAATTGAGGGATACCGGTGAGGGTCAGCTGATAGGGATCAGGCTTGACAGCGGGGACCTCGCCTATCTCAGCAAGCACTCCAGGAGGATGTTGGATCAGAATGGCTTCGAAGAGACCAAGATCATCGCCTCCAGCGACCTCGACGAGTGGCTGATAGAGAGCCTGAAGAAACAGGATGCGAAAATCGATACCTGGGGGGTGGGAACAAGGCTCGTCACGTCCTATTCATGCCCCGCCCTTGGCGGGGTCTATAAGCTGACGGCCATCACTGAGAATGGAAAGATGGCCCCCAAGATTAAGCGGTCCGACAACCCGGAAAAGATCACCAACCCAGGGGTAAAGAAGCTGGTTCGATACTACGATGAATCGGGCATGATGAGAGGGGATGTCCTGTTCCTCGAGGACGAGAGTCCGGATCCCGGCAAACCCACCAGGGCGTTCCACCCGGTATTTCCCCATATCTATAAGACGTATCCCCCCCAATTCGACCGGGAGGAGTTGTTTGTCCCCATCTTCGTCAATGGCAAGCGTGTTTACGATACCCCTCCCCTCAGGACGATCCAGGAGAACGCGAAGAAGAACCTCGATCGCCTGGGCTCGGAGTTCAAGCGATTTCAAAACCCCCATCTCTACCATATCAGCCTGAGCGAAAAATTATTCAGGGTGAAGCAGGAACTGTTGATGAACGCCTATTAGGGACTGGAGTTCCCGGAGTCTCTAGAGAATACCCTTGCCCCTTCGCTTCAGTGTCTGGCGGTCTTTTGCCCAAATTCCCTTTCGCTCACTGAAAAGACTTTTGGACCATTCTAGAGTTCGCTTTACTACAAATCCAAAACTCGCCCTGCGGGCTCAGACATTGGATTTGCAACCGTTTCGCTTCACTAAGAATGGTTAGCCAAAATCCCTTAATGTTCGCTCCAGGGAACCAGGGCAACGACCGATTCCGAAACGAACTTGGGGGTTCGGAGCTAGTTATTTCTCATCCCTTCCAGCCGAGTTTGGGTACTGCCGTTATGCGGTGCTGCAGTGCTGCGGTTTGAAGGCTGGAATTACGCTCATGGACAACGGCGTTCTCTTATGAAAAAATAGAATTTCCTGTAGCCCTTTACTCTCCTCGCCTAATCTGCTATTTTTCGGACGCAATCTCCTCTATGTTAACCATCGCATAAATCTTCATGCACTGGTTACGGAACCGGCAGACGCTCCATATGCCCCTCATTCCCATCGTGATCGTCTATCTCTTGGGCTTGACGATAGGCGAGCATTTGGCCATTTCCCGGACCTTCTTATACATCGGTACCATCGCCTCCATTTTTCTTTCGGTTATCTCGACCCTCCGAAACTGGCCAACGCTGAGAACCGCCACCATTCTCATGCTGTTCTGGCTCCTGGGGATATTACTCATCCAGCTTCACCTTCGCCCCCACTTCCCCCCGAACCATATCTTCCATTACGCCGGGCAAGGGAGGGTCAATGTGGAAGGTCTCCTCTACCGGAGGCCCATCCCATCTCCCAGGAGGACAAAGCTCTACCTGAGGGTCGAGAGGATTTACCTTCCCGATGGCCTCATCAAAGCTCGGGGTAATGTCCTCATCTCCGTTAAGAAATACCAGGGAGATCTCCAGTATGGAGACCGAATTCGTTTCATAGCCAAACTCTCCCACCCGAGAAATTTTAATAATCCCGGGGCATTTAATTACCTGCGATTTCTGGCATGCAAGGGGATCTGGGTCACCGGATATCTGAAAAAAGATACGGTAATTGCCATCATAGCGCGGGGAAAGGGAAACGCCTTCTTTCAACTCATCGAGGCATGGAGGAATAGGATCCGAACTCTCCTCGATCAGAGCGTTCCCACGGAAACCCGCGGTATCATGAAGGCACTCATCCTGGGGGAGAGGGAGGAGATTCCAGAAGGGGTTAAGGAGGAATTCATCGTCGCCGGGGTGGCCCATATCATCGCGATTTCGGGCCTCCATATGGGTATTATCGCCCTGTTTATCTTTTCCCTCACCAAATGGGGCCTCCGGTGGTCCGAAACCATCACCCTTACCCTGAACATCCACAAGCTCTCGGCTGCGGCCACAATCCCACCGCTGGTCTTATACGTCTTTATTGCCGGAGCTCGAATCCCAACCATTCGAGCAGCCATTATGATCATCATCTACTTGATATCGATCCTCCTGGATAGACAGCGGAATCTGTACAATACCCTTGCAATAGCGGCTCTTGTCATTCTATTGGTCTCTCCGGCCTCTCTCTTCGACGTCTCCTTTCAACTCTCCTTTGTCGCCGTGCTGGCTATCCTATATCTCGTCCCCAGGTTCTCCGAGATCATTCCCAAGCCCCATCCCCTGTTGGTGAAAGAACCGAGCATCTACCGTACCTTCTCAGGCAAGTTAATAGACCTCGCCTTCATCTCATTGGCCGCCATGGTGGGAACCTGGCCTTTGGTGGCGTATTATTTCAACCGAATATCGTTCACCGGTTTTCTGAGCAACCTCATCATCGTCCCCCTGGTAGGCCTCATCGTCCCTTTGGGATTGATTACCTCCTTGGCTGTTTTAATTTGCCCACCCCTGAGTTCATTGTTGGCCACACTGGCCTCTATCCCTTCTTGGCTTGTCATCCGGATGGTGCACCTTTTTGCATTAATACCCCATGCCTCCCACTACGTGGTCAGGCCCACCCCTTTTGAAATAGGATTATGCTACCTTTTCATCCTCTACCTAACCAACATGAGGAGGATGAAACGACTTGTGCCCATCTCGATCCTCTTGTTCGCCGCCATTGCAGGGGACATATCCTACTGGTATATCCAGACCCACCTGATCAAGGGGTTGAGGGTTACCTTTATCGATGTTGGACAGGGGGACAGTATCCTGATCGAATTTCCCAGGGGGAAGAGGATGTTGGTCGACGGAGGCGGCTTTTATGACGATAGCTTCGACGTGGGAAGAAATGTTGTGGCCCCAGTGCTCTGGGAAAAAAAGATCGCAACCCTCCACTATCTCGTCCTCACCCATCCGCATCCGGACCATCTCAACGGCCTGAAATTCATCGCCAATTCCTTCGGGGTTGACGAGTTTTGGGAAAACGGAGGGGTGTGTTCCTCCCCATCTTGCATCAATCTCATGGAGATCATTAGGAGAAGGCGGATACACCGGGTCACGGTCCATGATGAATCACCCCCTCGATGGATCAATGGGGTAAAGGTGGAGGTGTTCAATCCATCCCGACCCGGAACGATGGATGGAAAAGATCCGTGGTCCCAAACCAATAACCGCTCCATCGTCCTAAAGATAACTTACAAGAATCATCGATTCCTCCTTACCGGGGATATCGAAGAGGAAACCGAGGCTCAGTTGGTTCATTCGGGGAAAGACCTAAGGGCCGACGTGTTGAAAGTCCCTCACCATGGGAGCCAATCATCCAGCACGAGGAAATTCCTCGAGGCCGTCAAACCTTCATACGCCACATTCACCGTGGGTTTTCGAAACATCTTCAACCTGCCTAACCGGAAAGTCCTCAATCGATATGAAGATCTCGGCTGTCGTATCTTGAGGACGGACACGGATGGCTCGGTCATGTTCGAAACCGATGGGGAAAACTTGAGGGTAACTGCTTTTTTAAGCCAACCCCTGGAAAATTGACTGTAATACCATGACCTTCACAGTAGATACTGGGGATGTTGGCCAAATTCCCTTCCAGCCGAGTTTGGGTACTGCCGTTATGCGGTGCTGCGGTTTGAAGGATAGAATTACGCTCAGGGACAACTGTTTTGTCCAGCAACTCAGGAAAATTCAGCTTATTGACCATTGCCGGTGCGCATGGTATAAATCGAAGTGTCTGATACTTCACCATATTATGTAACAATTTGTATCGACCCCATAACAAGGTGGGAAATTACTGACAAAGGGGTACGACGCAAGGCTCATGGGGGATAGCAGGTGATTTTATTGAGGATATACAAAACGGCTGCGAAGATTATCCTTCCTATCCTGGCTTTCATGATCATCCTCAGTGCTTGCGCCGGAATGGAGGGTAAAAAAAGCGCCACATCCTACTTTGATGAAGGTGCCTTGCTCGTCAAAAAGGGCAAATACGAAGAGGCAATCAAGAAATACAAGAAAGGCCTACGAAGAGAACCTCGCTCGGCAGTGGGATATAATTACATCGCGATGGCCTACAGGTACAAGTATGAACAGTTGAGGAGCCTCAAGTGGAGAGAGAAGGAGATCGAGGCCTTTAAAAAGGCCATTGAGCTGGACCCCAACTTTTACCTGCCGTATATTAACCTGGGAAAGACCTATTACGATATGGGAACCTTCAAGGAGGCGGCCCTCTATTTCAAGAAGGGCCTCGAGATTTTTCCGGAACATCCCAGCAGGGAATTCATCGAGCAGATGATCCAAGAGGGGGAAAGGGAGGGAAGCTGAAATGGAATTGAAGACGGTGAAACTGGATATTCCGGAGGGCCATAACATAATCTTGGGACAAACCCATTTCATCAAGACGGTAGAGGACCTATACGAGATTATGGTGTCCACGGTGCCCAATGCCAAATTCGGCATCGCTTTTTGCGAGGCCTCCGGGGCCTGTCTGTTGAGGCTGGAGGGGAATGACGAGGATCTCAAAAATACGGCGGAAACCATGGGCATGGAAATCGGGGCCGGCCACACCTTTGTGGTGGTGATGAAGGATGCCTTCCCCATCAATGTACTCAACGCCATTAAGATGTGCCAGGAAGTCTGCTCCATCTACTGCGCCACAGCCAACCTCGTCGAGGTGATCATCGCCGAAACGGACCAAGGCAGGGGAATTATGGGGGTAATCGATGGTTTCACTCCCAAAGGTGTGGAAAAAGAGGATGGGGTGGCCTGGCGAAAAGACCTCCTGAGGAAATTCAAGTATAAACTCTGAAGATTTGCGGTCCTGCAGTGCTGCGGTGCTGCAGTCATGCGGTCATGGAATTGCGGTTCTACGGTGCTGCAGTGCTGCGGTCAGGCGGGTAAGATAGTGGAGATTTTTTTAGGGGGCGTTACCCGATACTGAGGATTTCGGGATCGCCATCCGTCAGGGCAATGCTATGTTCGAAATGCGCCGATAACTTTCCATCGTCTGTAACGACGGTCCACTCATCCCCCAATCTGGTAACCTGCCAGGTTCCTGCATTTATCATCGGCTCCAAGGCAAAAATCATTCCCTGCCTCAGCCTTGGCCCTTGATGAGGAGGCCCGAAATTAGGGATTTGGGGATCCTCATGAAGGGACTTTCCGATCCCATGACCCACAAAATCCCTCACAACGGAAAAACCGTGTCCCTCTGCAAACGCCTGAATGGCATGGGAGATATCGGAGAGGCGATTCCCCACCTTAGCCTTTTCTATCCCAACGTACAAAGCCTTCTCCGTCACCTCAATCAGCCTCTTCGCCTCCTCGCTGACAGTGCCGACGGGAAGGGTACTGGCGGCGTCGCCATAATAGCCATCCAGCAATACCCCGACATCTAAACTGACGATGTCCCCTTCTTTCAACTTCCGGGGACCAGGTATGCCATGGACCACTTCCTCATTAACCGAAATACACATGCTTGCCGGAAACTCAGAGCGATAACCCATGGGCCTGTATCCTTTAAAAGCGGGGATCCCCCCGCGCCCTCTGATCAACCTTTCCGACTCCAGATCGAGCTCCTTGGTGGTGACGCCCGGCCTCACCATCTTCTTGATTTCGCGGAAAACAGAGGCAACGATCTGGTTGCTTCTCCTGAGACATTCGATTTCGCGCTTGGATTTTATGTTAATCATTGGCCCTCTGCCCGTGCCCTTAGTTGGTCAAATCGAGATCATGATATGAAACTCAGCCGCCCTTTGTCAACATCCGAAAATGGGACACTTCCCATATTAGTTCCCGAGTTTTCCAGCTTTCATAGGAAATATTTTTGTAACTCTTTGAAATTATATACTTCCCGAGGGGACTCCCTTGTCGCTTCGCTCCAGTGCTTGCGGTCTGTTGCCCAAATTCCCTTTCGCTCCCTGAAAAGAATGCTCGCTCCAGGGAACCCGGCCAACAACCGGTTCCGAAATGACCTGGGGGGTTCGAAGCCAGTTATTTCTCATCCCTTCCAGCCGAGTATGGGTACTACCATTATGCGGTGCTCCAGTGCTGGTTTGAAGGATGGAATTACGCTCAGGGACAAAGGTGTTCTTCTGAAACTCAGGAATTGCCACATTATTTGTATTGACTATTGAGGTTCAAGGGTTAAAATGACATGAACTCGATGAGGAAATTACTCTTACTTACCGCGGAGGACGTTCGCCTTCCATTATGATTTTTAAAAGCATCGCTTCAAGGCAGAGTCCCTGGTAAATCCGGTCTCTTTCTTCTTACTCAAGGCCCCGTGCGCAAACTCTCTATCATAATAGCCCTTATCTCAATTCCTTTAAGGAGAAAATGATGATTCCAAGATATACCCGCCCGGAAATGGGAAGAATCTGGACCAATGAGAATAAATTCAAAAAGTGGCTTCAAATCGAGATCCTGGCATGTGAGGCATTCTCGGAGATGGGGGAAATCCCCCATGAGGTGGTGAGGGAAATCAAAGAGAAGGCCCGGTTCAACGTCGAACGAATCGCGGAACTGGAAAAGGTGACCAAACACGATGTGGTCGCCTTCCTAACGGCAGTGGGCGAGAATGTGGGAGAGGCTTCGCGATATATTCATTTTGGCCTCACGTCTTCTGATATCTTGGATACGTCCCTGGCTTTGCTCTTAAAAGAGGCCTCGGAGCTGATTATCGAGGATATCCGTAACCTCCTTTCGGTCCTCAAAGACAAGGCCTTTAAATATAAGGATTCGATAATGATCGGCAGATCCCATGGAATTCACGCCGAGCCGATCACCTTTGGCTTAAAAATGGCCCTCTGGTATGATGAAATGCGTAGAAACCTGACCCGTATGGAAAGAGCGAAGGAGGCCATCAGCTACGGAAAAATCTCTGGCGCCGTGGGAACCTTTGCCAACGTCCCTCCCTTTGTGGAGGAATACGTCTGCCATAAGTGCGGTTTGAAACCCGCTCCAATCTCGACCCAAATTATTCAGAGGGACCATCATGCCGAGTTTTTCACCACACTGGCCATCATCGCCTCATCCATTGAGAAGTTCGCCGTGGAAATTCGCCACCTCCAGAGGACTGAGGTCCTCGAGGCCGAGGAATTCTTCACAAAGGGTCAAAAGGGATCCTCAGCCATGCCCCATAAGCGCAACCCCATCCTCTCGGAGAACCTCTGTGGTTTGGCTCGCATGGTGAGGGCAAACTCACTAGCCGCCCTCGAGAACATTCCCCTTTGGCATGAGAGGGATATCAGCCACTCCTCGGTGGAAAGGGTAATTGCCCCCGACAGCACCATCCTGTTGGACTATATGCTCCACAGGGCAACCAATATCATCGATAACCTCCTGGTTTACCCCGAAAACATGGTGAGGAATCTGAAAAAGACAAAGGGATTAATCTTCTCGGAGAGGCTCATGTTGGAATTGACCAAAAGGAAGATCTCTCGAGAAGATGCCTACTCCATGGTTCAAAGGAACGCCATGAGGGTCTGGGAGGAGGGGACCGATTTTAGGCAAGAGGTACTGAAAGACACCGAGATAACCGAAGTGCTCAGCCAGAAGGAAATCGAGGAGTGTTTCGACATCCATGGCCACCTTGGGCACGTGGAGGAGATCTTTAAACGGGTATTCGAAGAAGACGCCTAAACGGAAAATGGTTGAAAACTATCCTCATTTCGGCTACATTTGTTTTAGAGGGCTGCATTGAGGAGCCCCCATAAAGGTACGAGGGAATTGAGATGCCCAAAAAGGGTAATAAAAAGGAAAGGCTCAACTTGAGGGATTTCCTGGGGTTAGGCAATTCCCCGAGGCAGAGGAGACCATCGCCTCCCTCCAAGAAAACGCATTTTACCATTTGGTACATCGTCATAGCCTTCCTTTTGATCTTCCTCCTGCAGAACTACTTAACCAGCCAAAAGGTGAACGAAATCTCCTATAGCCAATTCAAGGAACTGGTCAGGGAAAACAGGATAGAGGATTTGGTGATAACCCAGGAGGTCATAAAGGGAAGGATAAAGGGCGGTGAGGGTATCGACCCTTCGGGCAAACCCTTCCAGACGGTTAGGGTGGAAGACCCGGAATTAATCAAGGAGCTGGATAAAAAGGGAATCCAATATAAGGGAAAGCACGTAAATAAATGGCTGACCGGTATCTTTGCCTGGGTCATTCCCATCATCTTCTTCTTAATCATATGGCGGTTGCTTTTCTCCAGGATGGGACCCGAGGCGGGAGCCCTCTCCTTCGGAAAAAGCAGGGCAAAGATCTTTGCCCAAAAGGAGAATAAAGTCACCTTTAAAGACGTAGCCGGGATCGATGAGGCTAAGGAGGAGTTGGAGGAAGTCATCGAATTCCTGAAGAACCCGGGGAAATTCCAAAGGTTGGGTGGGAAGATACCCAAGGGGGTATTGCTGGTTGGAGCTCCTGGAACTGGGAAGACATTATTGGGAAAGGCCGTGGCCGGTGAAGCCGATGTACCCTTCTTCAGCATTAGCGGATCCGATTTCGTGGAGATGTTCGTAGGGGTAGGAGCTGCCCGAGTGAGGGATCTTTTTGGCCAAGCTCAGCAGCGGGCTCCCTGTATCATCTTTATCGACGAGCTGGACGCACTCGGAAAGGCAAGGGGTGTCAACCCCCTGGGCAGGCACGACGAACAGGAGCAGACCCTCAATCAGTTGCTGGCGGAGATGGATGGGTTCGATCCCAATACCGGCGTCATAATCATGGCCGCAACCAACCGGCCAGAAATCTTAGACCCTGCCCTGCTCAGACCAGGAAGGTTCGACAGGCATGTCCTGGTGGATCGGCCCGATATCGTGGGCAGGGAGGAGATATTGAAAGTCCATATTCAGGGGGTGAAATTGGCCAAGGAGGTGGATCTGAGGGTAATCGCCGCACGGACTCCGGGTTTTGTCGGAGCAGATCTGGCCAATATCGTCAACGAAGCGGCCCTTTTGGCCGCCCGGAAAAACAAAGATCAGGTGGAGATGGATGACTTCGAAGAAGCCATCGACCGGGTCGTAGCTGGCCTGGAGAAGAAGAGAAAGGTGATGTCCAAAAAGGAGAGGGAGATCGTAGCCTACCACGAATCGGGGCACGCTTTGGTGGCCTCCATCCTCCCCAACGCCGATCCCGTTCACCGAATTTCCATCATTCCTCGGGGCATCTCAGCCCTCGGTTATACGCTTCAGCTCCCCACGGAAGACCGGTATCTGATGACCAAATCGGAGCTCCTGGACCGGTTGGCCGTGTTGTTGGGGGGAAGAATCGCCGAAGAGATCACTTTCGGGGAAATCTCCACCGGAGCCCACAACGACCTTCAGAGGGCAACGGATATCGCCACCAGCATGGTCAAGGAATACGGGATGAGCGAGAAACTGGGCTATGTTACCTTCGAAAAGGAGAAGAGGCCTCTCTTCCTCCAATCCCCCTTCCCATCCTCCAAGGATTATAGCGAGGAAACGGCCAAGGAGATCGACGAAGAGGTAAAACGCATCGTCGACGAGACCTGCGCCAGATCCAAGAGGATATTGGTTCAGAACCAGGCAAAATTAAAAAAGCTTGCCAACCTTCTCCTGGAAAAAGAGGTGGTTGACGAGGAGAACCTGAAAAAGATCCTGGGCAAAACCCTCGCGGAGGTTGAAAAACCTAAACGCAAATCGGCATAACTCTTGGTGGAAGACCTCCATCAGAAATCTTCTTTGTTCTTCACTATTGGAGCTTTGACCTCTTTCCAGTTTTGACGGCTTCGTAAAAAGTCCAACTGCCGTTCGACATGCTCACGGCCCTGAGCAAAGCCGAAGGGCGGCGTTACGCTTCATCTTTCGTCATTGCGGC
>Ga0209978_10000647_pt1 | contig 13582 bp, 10 predicted proteins | sample BentaG_FD_182805 | JGI IMG/M metagenome (GOLD analysis project Ga0209978, IMG submission 182805) | Deep subsurface microbial communities from South Atlantic Ocean to uncover new lineages of life (NeLLi) - Benguela_00093 metaG (SPAdes)... | ecosystem: Environmental > Aquatic > Marine > Oceanic >...
TCTATTGGGTCTAGTCCTGCGTTCTCAGCCAAAGTCGTCGGTATTGCTTCTAATGCTTCTGCAAAACGCATTACTGCTAGTTGCTCTCTTCCAGGTAAGGTTTCTGCGTAGTTTCTCAATATTCTTCCTGCTTCAAGTTCTGAAGCGCCTCCGCCCGCTACAATTCTTGGCTCTTTCACTACGTCTCTGATGACGCAGAGGGCGTCGTGTATTGAGCGTTCAGCTTCGTCTACGATGCGTTCTGTTCCGCCGCGTATTAGAATTGTTACTGAGCGGGGGTGCTTGCATCCTTCAATGAAGGTCATTTTATCGTCGCCTATCTTGCGTTCTTCCACGACTGCAGCGTAGCCAAGGTCTTTCTTAGTTATGCTATCTAAGTTGCTAACTATTTTTCCACCAGTGGCTTTGGTCAAACCTTCCATGTCTGACTTTTTGACCCGCCGCACCGCTAGAATATTCTTTCTCGTCATGAAATGTTGGGCTAAGTCGTCGATGCCCTTTTGGCAAATGACCACACTTGCGCCCACCTTCACGAGTTTGTTCACCATTGCTTTTATCATGTTCTCTTCTTGTTTAAGGAAAGCTTCCATTTGCTCGGGGCTTTCAATATTGATTTTTGCGTCAAATTCAGTTTTCTCAATCTCTAAAGCGGTGTCAAGCAACGCTATTTTCGCTTTTTCAACTAGTTTCGGCATTCCTGAGTGAACTATTTCTTTGTCAACTACGATGCCATTGATGAGCTTGGTGCCCCTAATGGATTCGCCCGGCTTCTTCTGGATTTTCACGTCGTCCAAGTCGACCTTATATTCTGTTCCAGTTTTTTCTGCCACGGAAAGAATAGCGTCCACCGCCAAGTCCGCAAGATAGTCACGGCTTTCTGATACGAGTTTACTTGCCATTGAAGTCATGGCTACTTTTTTAAGGAATTTCTTGTTTGTAGAGTCTACTTTGATAGCGATTTTCTCCAATGTTTCTAGAGCTTTTTCAGCTGCCTTTCTGTATCCGTCTATGATAACGGTGGGATGAACACTTTTGTTGATGAGATCTTCAGCTAGTGATAGGAGTTCGCCTGAGAAGACTACGGCTGTAGTTGTGCCGTCGCCGACCTCGTTGTCTTGGGTTTTAGCCACTTCCACCATCATTTTAGCTGCTGGATGTTGTATGTCCATTTCGTCTAAAACTGTGCGCCCGTCGCTTGTTATGGTGACGTCGCCGAAACTGTCAACGAGCATTTTGTCCATACCTTTTGGGCCGAGTGAGGATTTTACGGCTTCTGCGACAATTTTCGCTGCCATAATATTGGCGTGTTGAGCTTCTCTTCCTTTTGATCTTGAAGAGCCTTCACGGAGAATTAAAACGGGAGTTCCTGATAGTCCTACTGACAATTTTACATACACCTTCCTTCTTTTATTACGCGGAACAACAGAAACAGCTTAGCAATATAAATTTTTCTAAAGCCTGTCGCTGGCAGCCATCAATTTCATTTCAAATACTAAAGGTTGATGTGACAAGGATTAAGGACCTTTAGAAACCTTCATCAATCAATGCCATTCTCTCAAGATCAAGTGATCTCTTTTTCAATAATTGTTGCAATTTCAGCAGCAATGACGATGTTCTTTTTTAGCTCATCCATATCTGGTGAAATGTTTCTGTAAAGCTCTATCGCTCCGCGGTCTCTAGTCCTTATCAGAATCAGGTTAGTAGGATAGAAATAGTGACCAAATATATCTTTGCTTCGCAATGATTCTTCATTTGAACTAGGCAAGTGCTTAATGTGTATTTGAGTGAAAACTACTTTGTCTTCAAACTTTTGTGCTACTTCTGTTGCTAATTTGTTAAGCTTTGGTTTCTGTTTTTCACAGGCTGAGCACCCATCCCTAGCAATAGCGATAACATAGACTTTTCCGAGGTCTGGAGCTAAATATTCTAAGGGAGATTCACCTGTCTCTGAAATCTCCTTCTCAAGCTCAGCAAACTCAATCTTGCCAATTTTCACAGAGTCTTATTAGCCGAAAAAATATTTAAACAATCTGATAATGCTTTAACTTAGCTATGTTTTTGCTTCTCCAGAATGATAATTTCTATGTGAATCACCGCTGCTTTGACAAAACAAGTTTCAATGGTACACACTGAAATAGGAGCCAACGGATTTAAATCTTGAATTTTTCCTTAAATGGGTCTATGCGCAAAGATACTTATTACACAGAGAAGCTTTCAGCTAATAAGCTTCTTAGCTGTTATGAGATGGCTCCTCCAAGGATTAAACAGTATCTTGACGCAGAGGTCCAATTCGTCATTTCTAGCTTTTATGGTGCAGATTTGGTTCTTGAACTTGGATGTGGTTATGGTAGAGTTATGAAAGCGGTATCACAGTTTGTTTCACATATTGTTGGAAATGATATCTCCAAGGAAAGTTTAGAACTTGCAAGGTCATATATGGGAAGTCATGAAAACTATAGCGTGTTTCTGATGGATGCATCTCAAATGTCATTTCGTTCATGCATTTTTGATGCTGTGTTTTGCATTCAAAACGGTATATCCGCACTTGGGGTTAACGAGAGACAGCTCATCGCCGAATCGGTAAGAGTGACAAAAGACGATGGAACTATTCTCTTTTCTAGTTATTCTCCAAAAATATGGGAAGCTCGTCTGGAATGGTTTAGACAGCAATCACGGGTTGGTCTTATAGGCGAGATAGATGAGGAAAAGACCTGCGACGGAACTATTATGTGCGAGGACGGTTTTAAGGCTACTACTGTAAGCAACGACCAATTCGCCAGGTTATTTGATGAATTCGGATTGAATGTGTCTATCATTGAAGTTGACGAATCTAGCATTTTCTGTAAATTTATTAAAGGGAAGTAGTTTGTGCTTGGATTGCACATAACATACGCATATTCCCTAGTTTGCGGCTTTTTGAGTTCAAAGAGAGATTTGGAAGTTTATGAAATCTCTAATTGATTTATAAATTTGAGAATTAATTGAATCTAGTGTACTTGCTGCAAAAAATATGTGAGTGTTAAAAAAAGAGAAGGGAGGAACTATGGACCAGTGGCTAGTATGTCCTCTTCTGGCGGCAGCGTTTTGATTAGTCCATGTTTCATGAGGAGGTGGGTTGACTCTCTTGCGTTCTTGATGATTGCTACAGCTCTTTCCCACAGTTCTTGTTTGGAGGGTTTGATACGTGCGACACCTTCTTTTATGCTTTGTAGTGCGCAAGCAACTGCCTCACGAGGGTAGACTTCCCACTCTTCCATGCGTGGGGCAATGTCGTTTTCGTTTATGCCTCTCTCTTCAGCGAACTGGGCTAGCTCGTTGGCTGCGGCTACGCACATGTCGTCTGTTACTGTGGTGGCTTTGACATCTAGGACGCCGCGGAATATAGCTGGAAAGCCTAAGCTGTTATTGATTTGGTTGGGGAAGTCGCTGCGTCCTGTGCCTATTATTCGTGCGCCTGCTTCTTTTGCTTCCCATGGCCAGATTTCTGGGATGGGGTTAGCGCAGGCGAAGACTATGCTGTTTGTGGCCATTTGGCTTATCCATTCTTTCTTGATGGTGCCTGGGCCTGGTTTGCTGGCGGCCACCATCGCGTCTGCGCCTTTGAGGGCTGCTGCCATGTCGCCTGTTCTGCCTTCTGCGTTGGTTTTTTGGGTTAGATCGTATTTCCACGGGTTTTCTTCTTTTATTTTTTCTAGGTCGGGCCTTCCGGGGTGGAGGATGCCTTTGGAGTCGACGAGAATAATATTTCCTGGTTTGAATCCAGCGCGGAAGAGGACGTAGGCGGTACGGGTGTTGGCCGAACCGACGCCTATGAGGGTGATGAGGGCTTCGGAGGGTTTTTTGCCTACGATCTTCAGCGCATTAAGCAAGCCTGCTAGGATGACTGTTGCGGTGCCTTGTTGGTCATCGTGCCAAACTGGTATGTTGAGTTTTTTGCGGGCTTGGTCTAGTACATAGAAGCATTTGGGTTTGCTAATGTCTTCGAGGTTTATGCCACCGAAAGTAGGCTCGATAAGCTCACAAGCATGAACAATTTCATCGGGGTCTTTGGTGTTGAGGCAAATTGGAAACGCGTCAACCCCGCCTAGGTATTTGAAGAGTAATGCTTTGCCTTCCATGACGGGCATGCCTGCCTGAGGGCCTATATCGCCTAGGCCGAGGACGCGGGTGCCATCGGTGACTACAGCTACGTAGTTAGCTCGGTTGGTTTGGGTCCAGACTTCCGATGGGTTTTCTTTGATTTTGCGGCAGTTGGCGGCGACGCCTGGTGTGTACCAGATGGCGAAGTCAGCTGGGCTGCGGATGGCACATTTTGGCATGACTTGAACTTTGCCTTCGTAGAAGGGATGGTATGCTAGGGCTAGTTTTGCGGGGCGTTTGGCTTTTTCGAGTAATTGTTCAACGGTGACTTTTTCTTCGGTCATGACTGGTTATTTCTCCTTGTTTGAAGAAATAGTGGCTTGGCACATAAAGCATTTAAACATTATGGAAAGCTAAGTTCATTACCAACAGTGAATTATTGTACCGAATTATAGTCGCTGTGCTCATGATCAACTTCTGCCTAATCTGAAGCGTCACAATTCATATTTGACTTCTATTAGTAGCCTGCTTAGCCAAATGAAAATCGAGAGAGTTCCAAAGGCGGCGCGCTCACATGTAGTTTAAAAGATTAAGAACAACTTCTTCTTAAAGAAGAGAAAGGCGAACAATGTATGGTCGAGCTAAGGCAAATCGAATTAAACAGAATTCGTCCAAATAGGCTGAATCCACGTCTTGACATGAACATTGAAAGGCTCAACGAGCTTGCTGATAGCATCAAACAAGTAGGTCTTCTGGAACCACTCATACTCCGACCTGTAGACGACGAATACGAGGTTGTTGTAGGCGAACGACGCTATCGTGCATCACAACAGGCAGGACTGCGAAAGGTTCTTGCAATTATCCGTAACTTCACAGATGAGCAAGTAATAGAGTTGAACCTTATCGAAAACATACAAAGGGAAGATCTAAATGCTGTAGAGAAAGGAAATTGCTGTAAACAACTCCTAGAAAAATACCCTGAGAAATATCCATCGAAAGAAGTTATCGGAAAGAAAATCGGCGTCTCCTCCGACACTATCAATAACTGGCTTAGGTTAACAGAGGCACCCGCAGAAATCCAAAAAATGATTATACCGACAGAAAAAGTGGGCGTGCCACGAGAACTTGGTAAACTTGACTACAGTACAGCCCTTACAATCACCCGCCAAATCGAGGAACCGACAAGGCAAATTGAAGTCGCTAAAGAAATTGCCAGCAAACCAGTTCACGGTAGAAAAGCACGCCGAGTAATTGCAAAAGCTGCTGAAGAACCAGAAAAACCTGTTGAAGAAATCGTCAAAGAGGTCATTGAAGAACCTTGCGAACTCACTTTCACTGCACCCAACAGAGACCCTGTTCTAAAAGGCTTGCAAACTCAAACCACAAGAATAGCCCCTCCAGATACAAAAATAAAAACCGGCAAAATAGTCTACGCTACAGTATTAGAACCACATTTCGCAGATCTACGCATCATCTCAGTTGAAAGAAAACGATTGAAGTATTTTAACGAAGAAGACGCCAAGGCAGAAGGAGGTTTCACGCTAGGAGAATTTAAGGAAATTTGGAAAAAGAAGCACGGTGAATGGAACAAAAACCAATTAGTCTACATTATACGCTTCGAAAAAATTTAATCCGTTTTGCGTTCCACCCAAGAAAACTTCTGGTGTAACGCCTTAGGATAATAAAGCTTCCAGTCGAAATCTACTTTTCGCCCCCACCCGTAGTAAATGCGAGGGTCAATGTAACTCTTCAAAGAAGTTCCAAGATTGTAATCTCTAGTATCACGAAAAGCCTTAATCCTACACTGAAGAATCTTAGCTCGTTTCTTTGCACTGGGAGTACCTTTAGCTTTCAGTTTCTTCAATCGCTCCATCTTTTTCTCCAAAGACTCCTTCCAATTTTTCCTAGGTTTTCTCTTATGATTACAAACGATAGCAGCTTCAAGATTAGCCATAGTCGCAACATGCTTCTTTTCATACTCCAGATCCTGCTTAGAAACATCAGAACTGTAGAGAAAATCAGCCACTACCTTAGAGGCGTGGTAGGTTCTGAAGACCTTGCTTGAAATACCAGTCACGACCTCGTCGAGAAAAAGTGAAACATTCTTTGACCTTACCCCTTCGAAAATCGATGACTCGGCAGATTCCATAAACTCCTCAATATTGCCAATGACCTGTTCGGGCAGTCGAATTCGCTTTTGCCATCTAACAGCATCTTTACCTAAAAAGTCAAAGGTTACTACACGATTTTTTCCGAATTTTACATGTCCAGGTCTCAACGTTGTGGCACCCACCGTGTCCGCTTCGTCGGCATCTTTCTCGTCGCCCACGCGCAGTTTCAAAACATCAATCAGATAACACACAGTGGCAGTTTTGCGCCTTGTAACATATTCAGCATCCAGATTAGCCATTATATGTTTTCTAACATCTGCGATCCTTTTACTAAGCTCAATAGCCTTGTTGAATTTTTCTATGTCTTTGCGTTGTTTCAAAGGTGACGAGTCCGCCAGCCACACATATTTCTCTTTACCCCGAAGTTTATCGTCCCACTTAGCTATCCACATATTATCTGGTTGCCACACTATTTCTTTCCAGTTACCCTGTGGCTTTGGCGCATCTGGCGAAAGGTTAAGAACTATGTCGCTTTTGCCAGCGCCATGTTTCCAGCGTCCTCGTAACGGATGCTTTCCTCGCCCCATGAAAATGCTTGAGGGCTCAGCAGTATAGTTACCGATTTCTACTTTGACGCCATCCACTTTGGCAAAGCCATATTTTTCTTTGTTTTTCTCTCTTATCGCTTTACGTTCTGCAGCCAATTTCTTTTTTTGTTCTTTGTTAAGATTTAGTTTGTAGGTTTTTTCTTTTTCAACATGCTTTATTACAAGTGAAAAGTCAAAGTTTTCTGACGGTATCTTGACTATTATGCCTAGTGCCTTGCGGAAGTCTTGGAAGAAGTTTTTGACGAAAACAGGATCCTTGACATATTCGGTGCCAAGCTTCTTAGCCCATACAATAGCCATTTCTTCTTGTTCTGGCGTTAAGTTCACGCGGTTGCCCTGCACTGTTACATGTAATTTTTGCCATTCTGGCTTTTTCGGAATGAGGACACCGTTGTGAATCAGCTGTTTCATTTGCGCTCTCCATTATCTTCTGTTTTGCTTTAATTAAATCTTCACTCAAAAAACCCGAACAAGTAAATAAGTTTCAGAAGTTTAGAACTTTTCTGGGGTTCATGTTCCCATGTTCTTCTTTAGGCGTGCACGTGTGAAATTGAGGTAGAGCGTCAGAATATGTGGTAAACTAGTAGAGCCACTGCAAACGACATAGCTAATGATGGCGCTAAAAACTTGTACACCTTGTTTAGCGAACACTTGAAGTAATCGGCAGTTAAAACTAGGCATAGATGAGTAGGAGCGGCTAAATATCCTAGAAAGGCTGAAATATAAAGCAAACTTGCACTGTTTGATGTAAAATTCAATGTCCCTTCAAGTATTGGGACGCTTATAGCTATACTTCCAGAAGGTGAACCGACAAGGAATCCTAGAACTGCTGGAACCGCCGACAATAGCAAAACCTCACTCACATTCCATGTGGCAATTGTTTGGCCAAGAACTTCTGAAACTCCAGAGGCCATAGTAGCGCTTCGCAGCAGCATGGCGCCATATGCAGCCAAAGCTATTTTGTAAACTGCCACGTTTGAGATCGTTTTAAGAATAATGTACCGGCGAGGTCTGGTGATGAGGAGTAACAAGGCTATCCCTATAAATGCCGCGATGGAAACATCAACCCCAAAAATTACAACAGTCAGAATCATCGCTAAGATTGGCGAAAACGATATTAAGAAACTCTTAAGATTCTCCTGAAAATTCGCCTCTGAGACCACATCTTTAGCAACAGTAGCTTTCTTTAGCACCGCAAAATATCCTACGACTGTCATGGAAATGGCAACAGGAATCTGGCTCATAACTATCGACGTTATCGACGTGCCTGTAAGGGCCGCTGCAAGTATAATGACTTGGCTCATCGGGTACACTGGAAAGATTATGTGCCTAAACCACACGTTCACGAAAGCTTTCTCATTTTCTTCCAGTTTGAGCTTTTCAGCTTCTTTCTCCACGAGCGGCGCTGACATCAAAGCTCCCCCTGGCACTGCAAGAAGCCCTATCATGGCTGGAAGTGCGCTCACTATAAGCTTAGGATTTCCAAGCAAACCGCTGAAGCTTCCGCTAAGGGACTCTAAAGCTTTTGTTTCCCTGTAAAGAAGGCTCAACAGCATTATTCCTATGGTTACTGCCACAAGCGAGATTGTAAGTAGGTTAGAAGTGGTTTCAACCAAGACCTTGAAAACACCAGTCAGACCCATTGAAAGAAGGCTCATAATTATTGCGCTGGAAACCAACGTCACTCCTATACTCACACGTTTGTACAACATAGCTGCTAGAAAGACGAATGAAACAACAAGTGCAACAACAGGGTCAAGCAAGACCAAACTAACTGCTCCTAGATTCTGCAGAAGCTCATCAATAGCACCAATCTGCATTAAACCTTCCCCTCAACACATATAACAATCCTAGAGAGACTCTCAAGTCAACCGACAAAGGTAACATTCTGAAAAAAGCGGTCATGGTGGGGTCGCTGGGATTTGAACCCAGGACCACCAGCACCCCAGGCTGGTATCCTAACCATTCTAGGTGTAACTGGACTAGGATAGGTGTCTCTCGATGACTCAGCCAGCTACACTAGCTAGACGACGACCCCAACAACCAACAGATAGCAACGAGTTAATAATAAACACTCTCATCAAGGCAACCAATGAGGGGAAAGCACCAAACACAATAGAGTCAATCTCCAAGAGCCTAAAGCAAATAGACAAACACACAGACCTCAAAAACCCCGAATCAGTAAAGGCATACATAGCAAACTCAGCAGTTAGCAACGCAACCAAAACAAAACTCTGCTTTGCATATGATTGGCTATGCGAAACCAACAACATCAACTGGAAAAGACCAAGATACAAATGGGAAAGGAAAATCCCCCTAATCCCAACCACACAAAACGTAGATAAGATAATATCAGCAGCCTCACGCAAGTACGCGACAATCTTCACAATCCTAAAGGAAACTGGTTTAGAAGGACACGAACTAGCAACAGTCACACGAAACGACATAGACACCGAAAGAGGGATCATAAGTGCAAGAGGATGCAAAGGACATAACTCAAGAGCCATCAAACTCAAAGAAAAAACCGCAGATATGCTAAGAACCTATCTAGATCACTATACAACAGACCACCCTTTCCCAACCTCCCGAAATATGGGCGAGGCATGGAGAAAATTCAGAAACAGACTAGCAAAGAAACTACAAGACCCACAACTTAGGACTATCCCACTCAGAAACCTAAGACACTACTACGCAACAATGCTATACGACAAGACTAAGGATATACTCCTTGTAAAGCAGCAACTAGGACACAAGAAAATCGAAACAACAATGTTCTACACACAGCTAATCACATTCAACGAAGAAGAAGATTACACCTGCAAAACCGCAACCAACGTTAAAGAAGCCACCGATTTAATAGAACACGGCTTCGAATACATCACAGAAATAGACGGAATGAAACTATTCCGAAAACGCAAATAACCCTCTTTTTTCTATATCAGTCAATCGTTCTAAACCGATGCTCACGTCACTCCGTTCCGCTCGCATCAAACAAACAACAACAAACAGAATACAACTTACCATCTAAAACTTTAGCGCGTGCAGTCACTAATCTCACCAGTATTTTAGTTGACTATTCTGTATTTATTAAATTTCTTACGACTTTCAAATGAAAAGATTGCAATCCAAAAGACTATATAGACTTTAATAGGAAGACTATTCAGTTATCTAAAAGACCGAGAAAAGGGTGCATTTTGTGTCAGTTGGAGAAGGATTAGCCTACCCTCATGAGCTAATTCTCTCAGCGTCAAACATGTCTCTAAGCGTTACTAAAGGGCAATATAGAATGAGAATAAAATTACTAGCAAACTTGTTAAATTTCCTTGTGGCTGAAAAAAGAGAGAAGATCTCGTACTTTTAATACTTGCGAGTCTAACCAGCCGATCTCCCACTTCTTTAGATGATCATATTTCAGAGTACAGGAAAAAATTGAACGAGTTGATGGAAGATTTTCAAAACACACAAAGCGAAACCGCTTACTCGTCTTTCATAGACTCCCTTAAAGAAGGCATTTTCCTTCACATTTTGTGTAGAGAGATTAGAGGAAGTACCGTCTTCCACAAAGAAGACATTTCTAAATTCGCAGACATTCTTGACTATAGGGAAAATAATCTAAGAGCAGTTTTCTCAGCGATTCAAATCTGGGGTACTCACAAGTATGATGCCGTACCGCACAGTATAGTATTTGAATTTACTTCCTCTAAAGATGAAGCACTAAGAGAAGCAGTTATATTTCTATCATATGTTCTTGCAGTAGATTATCCCAAGAGCAAGCGTGAACTGTTGGTTAGTCATTACATGCTTGTTAGACAGATAGTTAACGAGTTTAACGGAGTTGTTAGCCAAGAGAACTTGGCAGATCAGGTCCTTGAAAACCTCTTCAAGGTAGCGATTACCCTATTTTTCTGTGGATATCTGAAGACACTAAGACTTCCTAATGATGAAAAAACGCACTATATAGACAAGGTTCTTGATTTGCCTTCAATTGAGTACTCACTTAAGAAGACTTTTGATGAAGTTGCAAGTATATCTTTACCACATATTCAATTAAAAGTTCCATTGTGGATGCTTTTAGCAATAGATTCTGTTCTAATAGTTCTTCACGGGTATAATGAAATCTACTTGCCATTGGAAATTTCTCAGTTAGGAATAAAGTTTCCAACTGTAAATGTACCCGTATTCCTATTTCTTGCACTCTTGATATCTGTTTTCATGCTTTTCCGACTCTACAAGTTGAAAAGTAATATTCTTAAGAACTTTAGGAGAGGAACAATTGAGTAGCGAGAAATATAGTACAACACTTTACGTAGCCTCAGTGCTAGGAAAGACTATTCCATCAAGATTTGAAGTCAGAAAATCTCTATGGGAACACTTCAAACAATTTGCAGATGAAGAAGGCCTATCAATTATTGAAGAGGAGTGGAAACAATGGATTGTTTACAGCGGTACTCAAGTTTCTTTTAGAGTTATGGATGCACCAGTAGACAAACTATACCTTCTTTCATTTCAGCCAACGGGAGAGAACATAGGGAGATGGGGAAAAAACCGCAATAACGAAGCGGCTCTTGGCGTACTAGGGTTTTGCGGTTTGCTTGGTTCAGAGCTGGCTATACCATTAAACGATCTTGTTTTCAAAAGAGTTGGGTTTTCAGATCAAGATTCTATCGATATCTCAAATTGGGAAGTCATCTGTCCCCTTTCACGTCCTGCAACAAAGTCTTCACTAGGAGATTTTCTTAGGGAAACAGGTCGAACTAGGTATGAGAACATCTTCTTATCTGTTCCGAAAAACAACGAGTTCCACATCTTTACGCAAACTTTTCTCAAGGGTACTGAACCATTTCCTCAATTAAGAAACATTTTGAGTGATTTTGGACTAGTCAAAGGTCCAAGATCGTTGATGACTGCAAAAGAGTTTGGTGAAAAACTTGCCACTCGAGTCAAGGAAAAATCAATCTTTGTCTTTTTAGAGGATGAGCGTTTGCTAGAAAATTGGTATGAGAACCTCAAAATCTTCTTTGACAGTAGCCATATTCCAACTCAGTATATAAGTGAAAAGACGGTTAGAAACAAACTGCCAAGGTTTGCGGGAGTAAGAGCAAACTTACTTCTAGAGATGTTGACAAAGATGGGTAAACCTCCGATTATCTTACAAGCCCCTGAAGAGATATTCATCAATGATGGATTCCTGTGTCTTTCCGATGTGGTAAGTGCACGTCAGCGATTGTTTGGTGCTCTCTTTACATACTCAAAACAAGGACTCGGCCCAAAAGAGGAGGTTCAGATTTACGATGGTATCAAATTCGAAACTCCTACAAAATACTCATTAGAAATGACTGATGAAAACGTTGACTTACTTGCAAGAAAAATCCACAAATTAATTGGCAGACGTTTAAAGATTGACATTCTGCTAACTAAGAGGTGGAAAGAAGAAAACATTGAGAAACTAATCGAGATGTTACTTGAAAGCAAGATAGAGACAGAGAGGGTTTATTACCTCTCATCTAGAACCTCTCGATTTGTTGATGAATATCTACAGGAATCAAGCAATTATAGATCCTGTTGCTATCCATATAAGATTCTAGGTAAAAGAATCGCTTTTCTGAAAACATGCACTGAAACTAGAATTTATCCGAACCTTTTCAGTTTGTATATAGAACTCATGTGGCCTAAAAACGCACAAATAACACAGGGTGACTTGGAGAAGATTCTGTGGCTTGCCAAGAAAAGGATCTATCGTATCCAAGAATTTCATGTATTGAAAAATGCGGAGCCAGTATGGATATTCAGAAATCTAAGAAAAATGTACTTAGGAAAAATTAGGGAAAGGCTCACCATCCCATTGAGACTGCTAATCTAGAGACAGTTTAGCAAGGATTGAGGGTAGAGAATAGATTTGAAAATACAAGTATGGAATCCAATCGTCAATAATCCTCTACGCATTTTCCATGTATTTGACATTATCGAGCATGAACAAATCCTTCATGAGCTGAGATTCTTTTTCAAAAAAAGTTCGAAATACCGTTGCGCGCGCGCACGTTAATAGACGTCCCTTCAAAAAACGCAACTCTAAATCTGTCCTCTTGAAAAGACGAAATACATGCATGCATTCACTGATCATCTTTCCTCTATTCATTATTGCCACGTTGTTAGGTACCATAGTTTATAGAAGAAAACACTAACCTTGATAAAAAAAAACTGTCCCTCAAAAAAATGGGGGTTTACGGGAGATAACACGAGTTTTTCTCGACTTTTTAATGCTGCATGAGATTAGTTTATCTTCAGTTTTGCTCCACACCAGTGGCATTGATCTAGGTAGGCCGAAATTGGCTTGCCGCATTTCGAGCATCGCCATTTTTCATCTTCTTCTCTAAGCCATTCCTCAACCTTGCCAGCCTTAATTCTGTCTAGATTCTCCATTAGGTTTTCACCGCGTTTCAGAAGGTAGTCAGCTATTCCATGGAATTTTTCGCACTCGGGAAAAGTATCACATTCATAACAGAAATCCAATCCCTTGGCTTCTAGGCACATCACTATCTTGCAATTCTTGCCCCATTGCTCGCCCTTGGCGTCCCACCCATTGGTCAAGACTGTTTGGCAACCCTCACATCGAATTTCTTCGGGTTTGCATTTCACTTCTTTAGCAACATTCTTCCGTAGCTGTTCCGAGTCTTTGTATGCTCTGTAAACTAAACATGCACCACAATAAAGCCCACATCTGCCTACGAGGTTTTTGTTGACCAAGACCACCAACCACTTGTCTGTCAGTAATGTCTCATGAGA